>Ga0325411_1001881_pt1 | contig 23506 bp, 16 predicted proteins | sample PopdelMetagenome_13_FD_206181 | JGI IMG/M metagenome (GOLD analysis project Ga0325411, IMG submission 206181) | Populus deltoides microbial communities from Bellville, Georgia, United States - Xylem-PdIQD-R4 | ecosystem: Host-associated > Plants > Phyllosphere > Stem > Wood/Secondary xylem... | reverse complement strand
GGAAATGCATGAAGAGAAAAGTCAACAAACAAGCGAAATGGTCAAATAAAGTAACTTCAAACCGTACTGAAACATTTTTTTCCCACGGTTCTCCCTGTCTTAAGCTTTTTAAAAGGACCAGTGAAGGCATAACCAGAAATCATTGAAGCTACTTATAATTATATCTCTTTGAATTCCATCTTTTGCCTATCCCCCCCTTCTCTCCTCTCACCTCTGTTGATAACAGGTGACTCTCTCTTTCTAAAAGTCTTTTTTTTTTTTTTTATCTTTCTTTGTATGTGCTCTCGTGGTTTATTTTGTTTGACTTTAATGTACAGCCTTTGATGTTTTTTCTTTTTTCTTTTCATGCAAAGTTTTGGATTTTGATATGTTTTTGTTGATGGGTTTTGGGTTTTTGGTGCTTTGTTGGCATTGGTTTGGTGGTTAAGTGAGAAGCAGCAAGATGTTTAAGTTTTAGCTTAATCTGTATGATTTTTTATGTCTTTGATAAGTTGATAGATGGAAAGTTCTTCCTATAGTTGGATAGGCGATGTGGAGATATAGATTTCGGGTTAGTCTTGTGGGAAAAATCGGGCTTATAATGAAGAAGAAGAGAGAAATAGGATTATGATGGAAATTATGTGTGCAGTGCTCTTGGCAATTCTGAGTTGAATCTAATCTATTTGTTTGTGATAATTGGTTTGGTGAAATTAGCTATATAATTAGTGTTAGTTTGGTGAACTTTCTAGTTTTGAATTTAGAATTTGGTCACACTCCCACCACTGAGTTGCTGAAATGGTGGTACATGAAACAAATTATGATGTACTAACTTGAGTTTATGCAAAACCATCTGGAGTATGCTATTCTTTGCAAGTTGTTCTGTTCTTTTTAAAGGACCTGTTCTTGCAGCTTCAGAATGCTGATGTCTCTGTGACATAACTAAAATTAACCTCATCTTTGAGGGTTTTTCTTTTTTTGGTAATATAGGTAAAGAAGTTGTTAAGCATGGGGAACGGGGAATCAACTTTTGATGATCATCAATATGATTTTCAGCAGCAATTCCCTTCTTACTCGGAAAGATCGATGGACGATAACTATCAACCTAGGCAGCATCCGGCTTATATAGCTGATAATTTCAACTCGATAGACGATAACTATCAACCAAGGCAGCATCCAGCTTATATAGCTGATAATTTCAACTCGTTGGATCAGGTATGGTTCTTGGTTCATTTATTGAATTGTAGAAGACAACGGATATCATTAAATACTGTTATAACATTATACGCTACACAACAAAATATGACTGGAACTTTGATAGTGCATGATAGTTCGTGATCAAAACATCTGCTTCTAAAGGTGTTATAAGCAATGATTTTCATTTAACTATGAAAGGTGTGTGAAATTTGTATATTGATTTCATATATTGCTTTGGTGGATAAGGGAATATAAACTTCTGGGGATGGTTTTAACAGCAAGCCAAGTATTTCTTTGTTTATGAGCGTTATTGTCCAAATAGAACATGAATGAAGCCTAATTTCAGCACCTAGCTCAGCACATGACAATGAGTGGCGACATCAGCCTAGGTACTATCTTATTGAGAGTATTGCACGAAATATAGGACTTTAGCTGACCGATGTTTGGCAATTCATATCAACACAAGCAAGATGACCATTGACCGCTGGACAATCTCATCATCAATCTGCTAAAGCTGACAGGTTTTGAAATATCCAGTCTTGCAGCCATTGGGACGTATTTTACTAAGAACTTTCCACAGTCGAATAGTTATAAGTTATTGAAGTCTTTAATCCAAAGCAGATTATATGACAAGCTGATCATTGCTACTGTACAGTACATGACAATGCAGCTATCTTTTTGTACAGTAAACATACTCTTCACTGGTTTATAAGGAGCTTGAAATAAAAGTTATATAAATAACAAATCAGTAAAAAATCAAGGATATCAGATAGCTGAAAGATGTCATGATAATTGGTGGGAAAATTGTCACACAAACATCTTCGAAGTTGCACATGGCTGAGTATAATTCTTAAGAAAAAGGGTAAAAAAAAAATTGAGACCGAGTAGCATACCGCTCAGCTTATTTATTACCTGTCTCAATGGAAAAAAAAAATTAAGCAAAACAAGTTTTGTGTATTCTCAGGTTATTTCTTCCCTGAGAGAAGCTGGTCTTGAATCATCCAATCTAATACTTGGTATTGATTTCACCAAGAGTAATGAGTGGACAGGTGATTCTTCCATTCCATTGAGATCTATTTAATTTCCAATTTCATCATATCTGATAAGTGCAGAAAATATGCTTTTTCCTGATGATATTAGGTAGGCATTCATTTCACCGGAAAAGCCTCCATGCAATCGGTAGCACACTGAATCCCTATGAGCAAGCCATCTCTATCATTGGCCGTACTCTGTCTCCTTTTGATGAAGATAACTTGATACCTTGTTTTGGATTTGGCGATGGTTAGTCTCTCTTTATAGCTTCACTATATGTACCCCTATGTACTAGAGTTTTCATGGATTGGTTATTGATTTATTTCTTATTTACTTTTGGTAGCATCAACACATGATAAGCATGTATTCAGCTTTTATCCTGATAATCGACCTTGTAATGGTCTTGAGGAAGCTCTTACACGATACAGAGAGATTGTTCCACACTTGAAGTTGTCAGGTTCGACATTTTCCTGTTTCCTTCTTGCTTATTTCAAAGAGTGATTTGCATCTTTCTCTTTTCTTTCCTTTCGACACCTTGGCTTTTCAAAATGTCATTCATTTTTCTAGTGTGTTAATTCCTCCTTTAAGCTGCTAAGAGGCAATGGAGTCTTGTGAATGAATAAGAAATGGATAATTCCTTATGCATGAGAAGTCTCTGTTAAATTGTCAAAGGACAAGGACTGAGAATAGCAACCTTCACCCACTTCTGTAGGTCCAACTTCATTTGCTCCAATCATTGATGCAGCGATTGACATTGTGGAGAAAAGTGGTGGACAGTATCATGTTCTCGTTGTTATTGCAGATGGACAGGTTCTTAAATCCCGCTTATATTCATCCCCTTTCTCATCCGCTACTGTGAAATGTGAATGCATTTTGACTTTGTGTTCTTCGCAATGCTTGCTGGGTTTTCTTCCCTGTATTTAGGTTACCCGGGGTCCTGATACTCCTCCAGGAAGGTTCAGTCCTCAAGAACATGCAACTGTAAACTCCATAGTTGCTGCTAGGTAAAGTAATGGCATCAGTAATATTGTATGGACATTGTGCTTTCCTCACTGTATTGATGCTTGGCAATTTTATATACAGTAAGTATCCTATCTCAATTATATTGGTTGGAGTGGGGGATGGACCGTGGGATGCTATGCAGCAATTTGATGATAACATTCCTCAACGCGCGTTTGACAACTTTCAGGTACATTTGATATGTATGCTCAGCCTTAGATGGCATGTGTCAGGAGAGAGACCCTGAACCTCTTCTTCTTTGCGAACTAATCTTAGGGCATGCTTAGGATTGAGTTTTCAGAACTATATTTTTAAGTGTCTTGGAATTTCAAAACCCGTGGTTTAAAATTGACAAGACAAACCACATGGGAAACCAAACTTGCTTTTGTCTTGAAACCTGCTGTGAGTCAAAACCTCACGTGTGCCGACGCATTTTTCTTTTATCCTCGTGCAGTTTGTGAACTTCACAAAAATAATGTCAGACAACACCGAAGCATCAAAGAAAGAAACAGCCTTTGCACTTGCTGCCCTCATGGAAATTCCACTTCAGTACAGAGCCACACAAACTCTTCAGCGTGCAAAGTAAGACAGAAGGTTCGATTTTTAGTTATTGTCGGAAATCAAACCAGGGCGTTCAAGTCTTGAACTATTTTTAACTTGTGCAGCAACAGTTCAGTTGGTGGTCCACACACAAGGCCACTTCCACCTCCTCGTGAAGTGATTGATCATGATAATGCAGTCAAATCAATCCCGCACATGACAAACTTCAAACCAGTTCAACCAACCGCTCCAACAGCTTCAGTGGAACCGGTACCTTTTCCCCTCAATTTTTACCCCCTTCGGATTCATATCTGTACCAGGATTTCGTTTTGATATACAAGTTATATTGTTCTAGGTCTGCCCCATTTGCTTGACAAACCCGAAAGACCTGGCTTTCGGATGCGGTCATATGGTGAGTGCATTTCCCTTACAATTACACGCCAAATGAACTTATGACTATTTTCGCTAGAGATTGTGTGTTCACTTTCCTCTTGTTTCTGCAATGAAGACTTGCAGGGATTGTGGAGCAACCATTTCAGCCTGCCCTCTATGTCGACAGCCCATAACAACACGTCTGAGATTGTTTACTTGAGCCAAACAAGACTCCCTGCGCTCTGTTTACTCCACAGAGAATGGCGAAGCTTCCACGACAGGGTGGGGTTAGTTGGCAAAGCCGTTAAACATTAGCAGTTCGTTAGATTTAACGTGTAAAATTTTTCTGCAAAATGACCTTTGAGATCAAAGCCTGTACAAAAGTCAAACGAAAAAAATAAATAAATAAAACCTAACATTTTCTTGATCAATTATTTATGATACATGTGTAAAATATCAACAAATTTCATTAATTTTTTTCATCATGGTTAATCTGTTCTTTCAGCCTAGTCTTTTGATTGGGCTTGCTTGAATTGGAAAGGCGTAGTATTAAAGAACTAGGATGGTAGCTGTAGAACAGCCTCTAGGCCCTAAACAAAAGATGAAGAGCAAGGAGAGCTAAGGAGGAGATGTCCATTGAGGATTGACCTATACAATCACATCGGGCGTTTGCCTTTCTCGCAGAAGAACAATCATTTATCATTCATGGAATCTGAACTTTACTACAATATTGTAATTTTGGAGCAACTAATTTGTTTGCAGATTTGAAATAAACCCATCCTAGTTTGTATGATGTCTTGTCCTCTATTATTATAAGCATCATCCTAGACAATTATCAGCATTGTTTTCACCCCCTGATTTGTTAATAGTTTCCACTTGACATTTTACTTTCACCACTGAATCCATGCGTTTGTCTGGGAGTGAGAAAGAAAATAAAGTCAATTAATAAAAATAAAGACCAATACAAAATATACATGCCCTACTTCCACTTGTATACAAAATCACTGATATTAATTAATACAAACAGGATTAGAAGGCTATGCCTGTCATTCTTGATTGAACCCCCAACAACCGATCACATCTTTCCCTTGTATCCAGCAAAATTGAACCTCGTCATACTCAGATCTTGTTCTTTATGGTGAACGGGAAAACTGATAACAGCTTATCCAGGGACCCTGCACCAAAAGAGTTTCCACGAGTGCAAAACCATGTTGCCAAATTGCCGTCTTGCCCATGAACTTCGGAAAACACCTCTGAGAAGTGAAGTTCCTCATTTTCTTGTGTTATCCTCGTTAAGTTGAGAAACATTCCCGGCACATCTATGATTTTTTAGCAATATTTGACTTTGTTGGGAGTATAAGGTACTAACCTTGTTAGAATGTTAGAAGCTCCATCGATCTAATTGCGTCTTGGCTCCAGCCATATCTTTCTGTGCCTTTTTCCTACGATAAAATATTGGGCAATCCCGACTGGGTCCAAAAGGGAAAAATTACTTAGAAATAGAATAAAGAAAATACACAAAAAAAAAACACATTTTCTTTTCTTTTTTAATTTTTCCTGCTGTTTGAAAAAAGAACCAACATACCACAAGGCAATCCTTACTAAAAGTAAAGAGTATGTAATAGTTTTAGAAAGGGAGGAGATGATAAACCTAGTGCAAAGAACATCCTGGTGAAGAGAGCCTTGGCACTCTTGGCACTGTGTCCACAGCCTCCCAAAAAGTTGCTCTAGTTCAGATACTGTAAACAATCCATAATTTCAATTAACAAACACTTCCCTTCAAATCTACAGGGTCATCTCACGCAAAATTAAAGACAATTCAAATGAGATGCTTGCCTTGAGAAACTGATTTGCAGTACAGCTCTGCTTCTCTCCCTTTGCAATTTGAGCAGAGAGTTCGATCTGAATTGCTGGTCAGCAACACAATTAATTGCATTAGGACTTTCATAGAACCCCAATCCCATAATTAGTAGACGCCAAAAACAAAGCACCGGAGAAGATTCTTAAAAAATAAAGGAAAATGATATGATGGGCGTCATTTACATTCACTATGGGACTTGAATTGAGAAGGCGTGTTTTCCTGAAGTTACAAGAATGCCCTCGATAGAAAAATAAAAATGCATCACTGCCTTTCTCCTCCTAGCTTGACAAACAGAATTACTCGAGACCCTTAAATCAAACATCTGGGAAATAAATAATGGGCTCCTCAATTTCTTCTGCTAAATGCAAGTTGGTTTATATAAACTCTTTGAATGCCTGGTCCATTGAAGACCGAAATACAAAAGACCCCCTGAATTTTAATTCATTACAGAAGCAAGTCATGTGCTGAAGCACCCATAGCTCCATGAGTGGAATAACAGAACTTTAGAGACTAGGAAGCACTCCAGGGCCACGCCCATAACAGGAGACTAAGGACATGCATCAACCATGAATTTATGCCAATAGTACAGGCCTTGTGGCGACATAAGGCAGCCAGCTAGTATACTTTTGCAGTCATCCTTAGACATTGAGCTCAATGGAGGTTTGGTTTACTTGGGATTGGGAATGGAATGTGAGTCATTTTCCATTCTTTGTGAGATTCTGTTCAGGTCACCGCTTAAAAATTAAAATTCCACACAAGATGAGACATTTTATATCAAATGTGATAAGTTATTCCTTTCTTCCATTGTACTAAAACTCTATTACTAGCAGAATTAGTTTTAAATTGAAGAGCAATATTATTTAGAATTGAATCAGAATCCTATTCCCAATCCATTCCTAATTCAAGAGAAAACCAAACATGGCCCATGGACCTTCCCAAAGTAATCAGGTAGAATTCCCATTGTTAAATCTTTGCGATACACTTTTCTGACAAAATGCTAGACATTCCACTGCCCTATCCTTAATCTATGTTCCCAGCTATCATCTTGCACTCTTCACAAAATCAGGCTGACACAGAAAAAGGCCACCACCATGTGTAGACTCTGCTAAGTTTAAAATGAAGAACTAAGTTTGCTCACAACACTTAGATGTGGCTTCAACCCTACCCTCAACAAAATAAAAATAAAAATTCTCTGATGGGAAAATAATGGAATGCAAAACTGGATTCCTGTTTTTTATGAAATTATACATACTAGAAGAGCTCTTAGCTCCTGCTATGCATCCAATACACTTGAAAATTGTTCTTACACTGATATGTTTAAGGTTAAAGTGCCAATAGAAAAATGCTCATCACATGCAGAAGATGGGGGGGGGGGGTAAATAACAGAGAAGATATAGAAAATGCAAAAAGAAGAGCACTTCGAACATACCTAAGAAGGGTTTTGCAGCCAATGCATGTGAGCTGTTTCTTTGCAAATTTCATAATGCCACCTGTTGAAGGAGTAGATATGGAAATAGATCTTGTGTGACTTCCCTGAAGAAGCTCCTTGCTGGCATTCTTCAAAATGGGCTCAAAAATTCTTAAAAGTGGCTGCAAAGTCAACCCTACTGTTAACATGTAATCTAAACAGATGACCAAAACATAACTTGACTTTAGACTACAATACACTAATCTAACCTTGCTAATTTGGTTTTCCAGATAGTATTGGGGGTCTATTGGTATGTTATTTTCTAGAACATAGATGGGATCCTCTGATTTCTCAAAAGCCTGATCACCAACAGAGATAAAATTTCATAAACCAGGAAAGTAAAAGGAATTATCTTCCACTGGAAGAAATAGAATTCGATAATACAAAGCCACCAGATCAATTACCTTGGCACCTTTTGCACCTTTTATAATGACATAAGGCACTCGATCCCCAACATTTGGAGCAGTGGCAGCATCTCTCTATCAATCACATGCATCGTTATGACAGTTAAATACAGATGCAACATCTAATTATTAAAAATTTCAAGAACCATAATCTATTTCTTTTTCTAAAGACCAGGATTTGCGATAAATATTAAATAAAGACAGGACACCTACAAAGTTATGTCAGCTGAATGCAAACTTCAGTAACTATGGGACACTACAGTAAGTTAGTAACTCGATTTTTTGAGATATTCATGCATATTTAATAAGTGCGGATTCAATTTGAACAAATAATGAATGTCCAAAGTTTGGAACCAGATGGAATTTGAAAACTTGTCCGAATCTGGAGACTTTGAACTCAAAACGAGGAAGTACACGAGTAAAAAGTTCAGCAGACCCAAAAAGCTGGGTACTTGGAGTTTAGGTTTGCATTGAACATCCAAATTCATTCAAAATCCACAACTTCAAACTCATGGATTGGAGAAATTTTGGCCAAAACACTTTGAAAAAACATTTTATCCCATAAATTAGTTTAAAAATATACTCAATTCAACAAAATTTCATAAAAGTGTATCATCTGTAATATGTCCATAATTACACAAGAAAAAGCATCAGCTGCATCAATACACATTCTGATGAAGTAGATAACGGAATCATTAAAGCACCTTGCGCATGCGTTCAGCAAGTTCAACATGAGCTGCCTTTACTTCATAATCATCTCCTGTCTTTGTCAAACCCTGTTAAGCTAAATGCTTTAGTACAAATACAGAACATTGATGTCTTCGATGTTTGATGCTTGATGCTTTAGTAAGGATACAAAAATTCTTAAAGGCAGTTTAAGGATAACATCAAAAGCCAATAGATGGCACCATAGCACCAAAACAATTCCCCACCTTAGTAATAACCAGAAGTGACAAATCCATGCGATTCATTAGAAGATCTGAAATTGTGTTCTTTACAAATTGAACCGCGCCAGGCACATCTCTGTCTATTAGTATCTTGTGAAGACACTCATTTACCAGATTTTTTACCAATAGACAGTTGTCCCTTCGAACTGTTTCAATGCCTGTCCAAGACATATGACAAATTAAGAGACATACTATAAACATTTCAAAAGCTTGAACGTTTAGAAGTTCCAATATTCACCTTTAGTATCCATTTTGTCAAATTTGTCTGGATTTGTCCAGAATAAACCAGCATATCGCTTCTTGCTAATCAATAGATATGGATAATAAACCTTCTCAAACTCTAGCTTGATGGGCTTCACCACACAAATATCCAATAAATAAACAGAAGGCATTAATTACAAAAACAACTCAAAAGAAAAAAAAGTTCAATTAAAAGTGCACATGAAATCAGGTCAACAGTTGACTTTAAAAGAAAAAATAAACATGAAAGTTTTCACAACAAACCATCTAAAATAGTAGTAAAGGCACTTCAACATTACAAGCTTATTAGGGAAATCAAAATGCCAACAAAATATAAATCGCTGACAAGAATAATAATTACAAATCCTAAATAGTAAATTCACCAGCTAATCATAGAATACTGAAATCAATAAATTACGAAGAAATAGATAATAACCCTCTTCTTGCACCATATCACCATGAAAATAGGATAACTTACTTTGATGAAAGTTCCACTAATACACTCAGCAGCTTCACGGCCCAACTTCATCGCTGCTTGTACAGTAGGAACTCCAAATTGCACCATAACTGAATCAGTGTCACCATAAATAACCTGAAATTATTAACTTGATCAGATCAGGCTATTACAATAATAAGGTACAGCTAAGGCGCTGGACCCAAATTGAGGCTTAAGAATATACATAAATAGTTCTAATGGTATCAAATGGGGTAAAGAGAAAGTTGGGACAGATAGGGATAAAATCACATATGCAATGATTGAGCATAATTCTTCAAGGAAAATTTATATATCCTTGGTACGTGCTTCATAGGGGTCTCAATATGAATTTAGCATTAGAAGATGGATCTTCAATAAAAGAGATGCTAGAAGCTTTGGCATGCCAAAGGTCATGGGCAGCATACAGAAGTGCTACAGGACCAAATAACAAACCCTTAAATTGCAGCAACAACCTGTTGCAATTAAGGTTTGATCAACAACTTGAATGTATATTGCATCAGTGCCCATCACTACATTGGTTTTCAGAGACACCATGGTATTCCTGCCACTTCTAGAGGTAGTATAGGGCAACTCTAGGAGAGAAGATAAGTCTTTTAATCTCAAGCCATGCACATAGTAACATGTCTGTAATCTCAAAGCTTGAAGAACTTTGAGAGAGCCAATCCATACACATGAATGCATAAACAGGATAAGCTACATGTATATTTTTTTTTTTTTTTTTTTGCTAAGAAACACTGCAAAAGAACAGATAAAGGCAGGCATTGACCAGTTGAGAGGTGCAGATAAATCTGAGAGAAATCTCTCTACCTATCACAAACCAGCTCATATCTAGCCTGCCATTGTCTAATATAGTTTATCACATTATGCACACTGAAGTTCGTGATGGCATACCTCTGCATTGTGTTCGTAGCCCCCTAGTATAGTAAACTTGTCTTCCACAAGTTTTTTTGTGTGTTCAATCATCTGTCGACCTTCAAAAAGCAAACAACTAGTTAAACTGAGCAGAACTAGTAAGCAATATGCTAATGTTTTTAATCCAAAAAAAATTACAATTTGGAAACACATTTTGTTAGAGTACCATAGCTTGTAACACTTGAGGATATTTCTAGACATGGCAATTGGGCAACTGTAGCTCCTGTAAACCCATAAACAGAATTCGCACTAATCTGAAAGAGGAAAAGATGTCAAAGACTTCAAATTAATTGAAAATAGGTACAGGCTACAGAAGCTGCCAATCATCTAATTAATTTGGAGCTTTGTAAACTTACCTTCAATGCCAGTTGGCGACCATCTAGAACAGCCTTCTCAAAGGGATCCTTCGCTTCCTAAAATCATAAAAAATTGTAATAAGCAATAAAAAGTCTGAGTACGTGGTTGTTGAAAATCTAGGGACTGTGCAGTGGGATAGAAATATATAGTAAAAACTTCTAGCTGCAAGCTAATGCAATTAGAAAGGTGATCACCTTCAAATCTGCTTTTGCTCTTTTTCGAGCAGTTAATAGTTCTTCAAGAATTTCAGGTAGAATTCCCTGAAAGTATATTGTATAACATTCTCATCAATAACAAATTTGGATTCACCAATTTCACTCTTTTTTCATGAGAAAACAAATGCCAGCAACAACAAAAATTCTTGTTTAATTAACTAGTTACCTTCTGTAAATTTGACTTCACAAAAGTTTCACCAGATGGAGTTTTATTGATACATTCAGGTGGAAGGTTCAGTTTGCGAACATCTTCAGGCGTTACCTTCACAAAAACCAATAAAGATATAAAAAAATTGGCAGAAAGCTTGTCATTTAGAATCAATTTTTGGACAAGTTAAACATTTAAAGAAAACAGCTACTGGAAAAAGGTCCAAATGTTCACCAGAGTGCAGTAACATAGATTGTATGCCATCATTATTGATGGATACAGGGATGCAAAATCCAGTGTTGCAATTGGCTTTTCATAGAATCCTGCTTTTGGCTCCAAAACCTGATTTTTTTAACATCCCAAACATTAGCAGAGATATTAAATTCCAAAAGGAGAAGTAAATCACTAAAGTTGGAATACAATACATATACAAAGAACTTAATCTTGTCAAGCTAATCTTTCAAAATGGATTACCATTCTTACAAAAACATCAAAAGCACCATTTCAGATCTAACATGGAATCAGCAGGAACCAAAATCTCCAGAGATACACCCAACAAATATTTCTTCAGACTTGAAACAGTTACCCGCCAGCATACCATGAGCTTAACATTATAAATAATAACAGATTGGCAATAGCAATTAAATTATATCAGGCAAGAATGCAAAACAGAACCATAGCATACCATGATTCACATTTTGCTACAGGCATAGCAAAGTTTTTGAGTCAACTAGTCAAGAACTACAGAAGCAATATAAAGAAAACACACCGGGGTTTCAGGCCTCCAATTCATTGTGAACTGGGAATTTTTCAAATAAGAGTATGTATTCTTCTTCACACAAGCACTGTTAGTCGATACAGCAGCACCAAAGTAACCTATTAATTAGCTTTCAGTCCTTCCATGAATGGAAGGGGAATAAAGAAGGGGGAAGACAAAATTGCATATCCACAGATGAGCATGCAAGGACATCCCAAACACAAGTGAGCCATGACGATGCCAAGAAGAATATTAAATAGGTTGAAACAACATCAATTATTACACTTTCATAGTTTCAATTAGCCAGAAATTCTATATTAAGCTTTCCTCATTCACACATTTGAAGTCTTTCTGAGTCAGTTAAATTCATAGCAATACAAGTGAACAGCAAATAAAGCCCAGGATATAAAAAAATTTAAAAAACTAGGCAATGTAGATGTTGACTCACAGTTGCGCCTTCATATTTTCCTTGTTCAGATCCTGCCTGCTTGACATTCGGAATAACTAGGTTTTTTTCCTTGGCCTTCCTCAACAGTTGAGAAAGCACCTGAAAACAATAGTTTAAAATTAGCCTGATTAACTTGATGTCAATTAGCAACCTAAATAAAATCTAACCACCTAAGGCAGCACAAAATTTTAGTTTGGAGAGGAAGATAGGGATAAACAGAGCCATAGCTCAACCAAACTCATAGTGTATGCATGCCTATATAAAAAGGTCTTTCCTAACAGAATCTCGAATTCTTATTCATCGAGCACTGATCAAATTGCAGCATGGTCACCATGAAACAGAGCTTTTCTCTCTTCACTTCAATTATAGATTCAAACTTTTATCGTACAAAAGATCTTGTGTGATTTTGTAGTGGAAAGTTCTGTTATGAGGTTCTTTTTTATACACATCTAGATCAAAGTCCTATGTGCTGAAAATTGCAAATGCATGTACTCTTTTCTTTTTGTATAAAAAATTGAGTATAAATAACATACTCATCTTCCATCTAAGATCCTGCATTCACAAGCCGCATAGCTAAAAATGATCATTAAGAAGTTGTTGTAGCACTGTAATGTTTATCGTAACATGAAATCACCTGCCAATCAAATCATAGTTTTTTACCTTCCCTATGCTACTAATGATATTCACAACTAATAGCATAATAACATATCTCATCAATTCTAACCAGTTTGTAACCATGTTTATGACTACAAACCTAACAGATTTGATATTGAAAGTCTATATTGATTTTAAACATGCATTGCATTTAAATTCTGCAACTGAATTCCTTCTAGCTCATTTTGATGTCCAGTGAAATTATTTATTTTCAATTCTGGAAATTAATTTATAAAAATTACATCATAGAAAAACTGTTCTAACTCCAGTGAGGCAATGCATCAAAATAGCACTACCCTGGTCTAACCTTGATGCTTTGTCCCCTGGCAAGAAGAAAAGAGAGAGGGACACCAGTTACACGGGCCATTTCCACATAGTTGTAAATGAGCATCAGTTTGTCCAAGAGTCGCTGTGGGAGATATGCATCCTGAAATTCCAACAAGATGTTAATTATGCAGCGAATGAGAAAAAAAAGGCTTTTTACTTTAAACATGCATAATGTACTAGTCAAGAAAACCACTTAATAACATTCGTCAACACTGAGTCCTCCAAAGATTGAGGGAAGGTTGGTTAATGCACAGACATAAATATCTTTAGGAAAAGGGAGCTCTTTCTGAATTACTTCTATTCATGACCCATAATGTATTTCAAACCACATTAAAGACTACTACCATCACCAGTTTCCCCTAAAAGTTAAATTTAAATCAGTTTTGAAGAAAAACATTCACAGAATGCGACTGCAAATATAATTCCTTAAACTTAACACTGCTCTCAATGATAGAATGCTTTTATGCAATAATAGATCTTTGGAATAGGATGACTTTTATTTAAAACTAGAATTTACAGGAGGATGAATTACTCTTCATAATGAACGATTTTATTTCATTGGAAGATGGACATCTAAGAATATACCTGTTCACACCTGAAATTTAAATTATCAGCAACTATCTAGAATCTAAAAGAAGATAAAGCTTCATCCTAAATAGTTGAGAAGCTAAGTCCACATGTTGAGTTAAGTTATAGTAATGATGAAAGACAAGAAAATACAAGCTCTCTTGCCCGCTTGATGAAAATTATCTCTTCAGTGGGTTTGTAAAAAGATTCACCAACTCCTCAACTGCAGGTAATCTCTAATGTGAATGCTTGTTGTGCAGAACAAAGAAAAACCCAAAAAATGGAAATCCGTCATTCAACTGCAATATGACAATCATCTGAATCCATCTCTCAATCACTCGGCATTTGATACAAGCATATCAATAGGTTAAATGCAATTAATAATGAAGCCAATATGGCTAATACGCCAGAGATTCCAAGTAGAAAGATGGGAAAGAAGAAGTTGTCAAGCCAAACCATGCACCTTTAAACAATATACAGCAAGCCGCCTCCTAGTTTCTGCATTCCCATTCTGAAGATCAGATATTATTGAATGGTGAACATCCTCTTTCTGCATGAGACAAAGTGACATCAGCAAGCTCAACCCCAGATGTACATTTAATTCAATAGAAAGCAAACAAGAAAAAGTTTCATTGAAAGGATCAAATGGATAATGTGTTAAAGGGAAGTAAACTGACACCTTATACAGACTCGGGATAAAAAAAATAGTAAATGAGACTAGGTTTCGTTTTTTTCCAATCCATGCCCATGTCAGAATCTCGGAAAGAAACATGAACAGCTAAATACCAAAATTAAGGCAGAAATGCTTAGAAAGAGCAAATGGGAAAGGGGGGAACGGTCAAAAGGTGGAAACAAAACTGATTTTCAGAAAGACTGATTATTCCTGGATGTGTATGTACATAATCAAGACAAAAGATTGATAACCAAGACAAATCAGTTATAGAAAATCCATATCGAAATGATATCAAGACAAAGATTGACAACCAAGACAAATTCTGTTGAGCTTTATTGAAACAATATCTCAAAAACTTACCTGCTCAGAGAGAAAGTGTGTTGAAACAGAGTTTAATGAATAAGAACTTAGTTTATAATCTCGTTGCATGACCTGGAAAAATGAAGAACAAACGTAATTAATTATGTGAGAAAATATAGATAAACTTCTCTATCATACAAACAAGGAAATGGTTCGTGAAACAAATATGCTATATAAACAAGACCTGAAGCAAATCAAATTGAACTCTGCCTTCAACTGTAACTTCTTTACTTTCCCTTGTCCCATATTGCCTGTAATACCAGCATGTATAAGCATACCAATCTTTTCATATATGGAAAGAATAAAGAGATGTAATGACCAGGAGAGTGTAAAGGAGCCATGCGACAGAAACTTTAGAAAATGAAAATTCACCTTCTCTTTTGAATTTTTCAGGCATCAGTGATAAATGCCAGCAGAATTTACAATCCAACAAAAAAGTTAGAGGCATATATGAGATGGGTATTATTATCTACCTCTTCCATGCTGAATATATGAGAGAAATTGTTTAGCCTTGCTACTGAGCCCAGGAACAGTTTCTATACACTACTTAAATATCAAGGTGCTATAGTGGAATTAGAAACAAGGGATGACATGGCTCTCGACATAAAAGATTAATCTGTGTAGTGGCCATTTTCTATACACTACTTAAATATCAAGGTGCTATAGTGGAATTAGAAACAAGGGATGACAAGGCTCTCAATATAGAAGATTAAGACCTACTTTTATGTTCCAAAAACAGAGAAAAGGTGTTTCCATTTTCAAAGATTAGTCGTGCCTCATTACTAATATCACTACTGGAGTTGACTTTAAATATTGTTTCCAATTAGATTTAAGAAATCATGCTGTCTGTGTAGTGGCCATTTTCTATACACTACTTAAATATCAAGGTGCTATAGTGGAATTAGAAACAAGGGATGACAAGGCTCTCGACATAAAAGATTAAGACCTATTTTTATGTTTCAAAAACAGAGAAAAGGTGTTTCCATTTTCAAAGATTAGTCGTGCCTCATTACTAATATCACTACTGGAGTTGACTTTAAATACTGTTTTCAATTAGATTTAAGAAACCATGCTGTCTGTGTAGTGGCCATTCCAATCAATTAACCAATTCTCATTAAACAAATTATAAAACATGGTAATTATTATAGTGAGTGTTACCTGGATGAAAAGGTCGCATCTTTGATCCGAACCCTGCTGTTCCTGATGCGGCCCAAGACAGGAAATTCTGATATTCCCAAGGTTGCAGCTCTCTATAGATCAGAAAAAAACTACATATTAAATTTAGACAACTGTAGATATTTTAGCAAACATAAACATTAGCATTTCTAACCACAAAAAAAAAATCCAAAAGTGATCTTTGCATTATGATACAAAATTAGGAAAACCTCCAACCATGAAAATGTGCAAAGAGAGTACAAGGAACATCTAAAATACCTCAATGAGATATGGCAGATCAAATTTGCAGATATTATACCCAATTATAATATCTGGATCAACTTCACGAATAAATTCCTGCGAACAAAACCAGCTTTATTATCATAAATGCATAAACAAAGGATAGCAGAATGACTAGTTATGCTCTTCTTGCAGCAGGTCTAACCATTAAACTGTCACTTAGTATTGTACAAACAGGGCTACACTGATATAGTAGGGTATCATTGGCCATGAAATGGTTTAAGAATGGGTATGGATTGCCAGAGTATCAATCATTAACAGTAGAATGAAAGCTAGCTAGCAATAAACAGCAGAATTAACACCTTCCAAGCTATCAGGACTTCTCTCTCTGTATCAAAAGACATAACATCCACACCAACTATCGGAGAACATGAGTTCAGGGTCATGATATTACGAACAAATGGCTGGTCCTCCCCCTGCAAAGTTACTAGATTTGCCACCTAGAAAAATATAAACAAGTCAGAAACAGTGAAGAAAATAATCCAATTCAGCAACCAGACTGCTTTACTGAAATAATTAATAAGACAAAGCTAGGAATAAACCTGAATAACGGGATCATGCGTTGGCTCAGGAAAATGGCCTTTGCGACCAGCACACTCTATATCAAAACTCAAAATGCGAAACGGGGCCATTTTTGAGAATTCCCCTTCAGCAGCATGGCTGATCAATTCTGAATATCTGGGAGCATCTATTAAGGAAAGAGTTTTCCATCTTGAAGAGCATAATACAGAAAAAAAATACTCAAAATTAGAATATTCTGCAATAAAGGATACAAGCAATCAAACTCCAATTGACAATTTGATAAGCTCTTTGAAGTCTTTTTGTATTTTCCAGCAGGTACTTCAATCCAATTTCCACCAACAACATTGCAGTCAATCATGAAACGGAGAGCAAAGAGGACATTGCTTTCATATGTCATGAAGCTCCTCATACCGAGTCCATCAATCTGGATGCCTTTATCAAGGATACCTGCAAATGATAGGAAAATTTTAACAAGATTGTATCTCCAAATACAAGAAAAACATTAAAGGATCAATGATGCTGTCCATGTATTCTTTCAGAAAAATTTAAGCAACCATCATATCATAGTTAAGATGTTTACCCCGGCAGCCAGAGACCATCGTTGGCAATGCAACTACAATCTTAAGAAAGGGATGAGATTGCTGCTGCTGATAATACATGATGCTCCTTTTATGCACCAATTCAATTCGTCGCACAAATTTGGGTACTTTAGTGTTCCTATTCACCTCCCTCATCTTCCCCTAAACCACAAACAAAAATGATAACTGGGTGAATCAAAACAACCAAATTCAAACAGAATATACATGATCCAATCAACTGATAAAACAAATTACCTCAAGAATCTTATGAAAATGGGAGATGTCATCTGGGTTCATTCCAGGAGGACAGCTGACGTAGAAATAGGGCTCAAATCCATGAACAAGACAGCAAACACTATGTCCTAACAAATACCCAACATATCAACTAAATAATAAATCCAAACAAGTCATAAGTTCACATCAAACATTCTTTTCATGCAGATCTAAATATTCAAGATTTTCCCACTTTCCACATAAACCAGCATTATGCATCTAAATCCCTTCTCTAAAAAGGCTTAACCCTGAGACTCCGAAAAACTAACACATTATCATTATGGCTTCGGCTAAAGCACACTTTTTGACAATTCTACTACATTAAGAACTCAAATAGAATTAAACTTTCGCATTTTTATCATAATTCTTAGAAACAATAAGCAGGAAAAACACAAATTTATGAGCATTAACTTACTTACCTTCTCCAGTAACCCCAAAAATTCTAAGAATAGCAGCAGAACCTGACCTATCAGGCAAAAGTTCTTTATGTGTCTCTCCGATCACGTAATCAATCTCGAGTTGCTGAAATACTAAACAAATCACAGAAACACGAACAAAAACCATAAAAAATTCAACAAATTAAAGAGAAAAACCGTATTAATCAACTACAACTAGTCACACAACAATCAAACACCAAAATCACTCACTGATACTCTGCGATTGCGACACGTAGCCATCTGATAACTTCGGGCGGGCCCATTTTGAGAGTCGAGAAGTAAGGGCTTGACGTTCTTTATTGAGATTCTCTTCGTCTTCTGCAATGAGGGTTTCGTCAAGGAAGACGTCTTCATCGAGGAATTCTTCGTCGACGGTGGGAGTGATGGCTTGGTGCTTCACCGCCGGTGATGGGTTCGGTGGCTGTGGCGTTGGCGGTGGGCGTTTTCTGGTGGAGCCGTTTCGGTTCATGGTGGTGTCCTTTTGGGCTTTGGGGTTTTGAGAGAGAGTGAAAATGGAGGGATCATGACATGAGATTCCCGCCAGTTTTGGATTGGGAGTCTTATTAATAGAGGATGGCACGTGCAATGCACGTGATTTCGGCTCCATTGAAAGATAAACTATATTTCTGCCCTCATAGCTTCATCAGTGTTACCCTTTCATCCTCGTATGTTAGAATTCCCCAATTACCCATAAGGATTCAATTTTGCTCGTCGCTACAAATATAGCCATGGACAGTTCCTTTTCTTAGATCGCTTTTTCTTTTTTTATCTCTCAAATCCGGTGCATTACCTTGTGTATCTTAAAAATTCTCATCTAATTTAATTTAAAACGTAATTAAACTAGAAATTAAATTTATAAACAATTTGCTTTTCAACATTTTCTTTAAATTTGTGTTCGGTTGGGTACAATTTGCTTTAGTTTTCAGCATAATTTATCACAAACAAGAATGGCAAGTTTTCAATTTACATCTTGAATCAAAATTCCACAACTATTATTACATTACAAGTGAAGAGTGAAACCTAGACCTCTTGGCCAAGTTTCTTCGCGCTCTTCCCTTTTAAAGACAATGGCCTTAAGTGTAGGTTTGTTTTTTTAGGTTGCTTTTCCGTATGAAGCAAACCATGAAAAATACATATTTAGTAATATATAAACAGCTATTTATTGTTAATGGATTCCAATTAAATTTTTATTGAAAACACAGGTGAAGAAAAAGTTACTCCAAGTTGTTTTCTCAGCTATTGTAGCGGGATGTGCAGAGTGAATTTCACTCTGCACGCCCCGTGAATAGTATTCACTATTCATGATCGAACCGGCTCCGATCCAAATTTAAATGTATTAGATAGGGCCCGATCCAGAAAAAATAATTCTAATTTTTTTATTTTTAATTATGTTTTATTTAAAAAAATAGTGTTTAATATTATTTAATAACATTATATAAATTAGAAGGAGATCGCATGATGGCATATTATTTGCAGAATTTGATAGTAATTCCAATTTTGTTCCTGATAATATTTTACCTGATTTTGTTGCACGCTCAAAAAACTATGAAAACTATAGTTCTTGTCGGATGAATTTCGTATGTGATAGAATTGTAGATAGTATAATTGAAACAATAAAAAATATTTTATATAAAGTATTATTATTTCAAAATGTAATAGCACTAGTTAAATCTATAACATTTAAATTAAAAATCATCAATATTAATATATATATATATATATATATATTTTAGTTATTATAATCTCAATTTGAAAGTATTTTTAACCAAACATATTAAACTATTTTTTATTTAACCTCAATTTCAACGATAATTTTAATCAAACATGTATAAATACCAAATCAACTTTGAACAAAATATTTTTTATAAAATATTTTTTTTCAAACCACAATAATAAATAATAAATGGGATCCTGCATTTGAATGTGCTTTTAGATATTCTTCTCCAGTATTTGAATGTGGAAACCATTTGGAAAGGTAACTGCTGGAGTCTGCTGATATCTCCTCCCTTGATCACTCTCCACCTAAAATTAGAAGATTAGATCATGTCAATCGGCTTAATTTTTAATTTGTTATATGAAGATAGGTAAAGAGAAGAAAAGCCATCGATATATAAAAGAATAAACCGTTCTGATCGACTGGCAACTTCTTTTTATATATTTTCTAATGCTACCTGTATTTTGTGACCAAATGGTGGAGAAAAATGGCCATCTGCAATTTCAAAAATTCAGGTCCGGCACAGAGTCTCGAACCTCCTCCAAAACTCATAAAATTCTGGGATCCTGCATTTAATTCTTGCCCCTGTCATTTCAAGAGCGAACAAATGAAAATCAGAGACTAATAACTAGCATGTATGTTTTCGGAACTGAGATTCTGAACTCGTTTCTTCTGATTTCCTTTAAATGAACACAACAATCACTAATACATTTTTGAAAATCTTTTTTTTTCCTGGGGGGATTTGAGTGTTTTTGACAATCAATTATTCTTTTTTTTTTACATTTTTCAAAGTAAAAAACAAAAACAATCAAATTAAGAAAATAATACCAAACAAAAGAATCATGTGTAGGAAGTTTTCTTCAGAAAAGAAAAGGTGGGAATTAAGAATGTTGTTCATGCTGTACTAGCAACTACTTTTAACAAAACTGGGACGGGCATGCTTACCTGCCATCGCCATGGATTGAAGGTGAAAGGGTCATCGTATTGTTTCGGATTCATATGAACAGCTGGTGGGCAGACCATAACAATCCAACCTGCTGGAATCGTATATCCTGCACGATGCCAAACGACTTGTTAATTAATATCAAAGACAAGGAAGAAAGATCAGTAAAATCTGAAAGATGGATTCAGTTTAGGGAATTCGACACATGCCCTTTATTTCAACATCTTTAAGCACCTTCCTGAAAATTCCTGGGACAATGTTCCCAAGCCTTACAGTTTCATTGATAACCTGCAACACAAATATGCAAGCATTGAGCCACTCGAAAACATCAAGTGGGATGTTTTCCTTGTTAATTGCTAATTAATGTTGTTGGACTCACCATTTGCGTGAAAGTCATTGATTTGTATTCTTGCCAGGTGATCCTGGATTGATCCTTATTCTCTCTGTTTCTTAGAATTGCTTCATGCTCTTTCTGATAGCAAAAACACATGGGGTATAAAACAACACAAGTATAACGAAGACATTTAACAAGGCATTAAAATGCGTAAAAACTTACTGTTAATTCTTCTAACACTTGAGGATGTTCACCAACATTCTTAACAGCTAATGTCAGAGCAGTTGAAGTGGTCTCAAATGCAGCAAAAGCAAGTATAAGTAACAAATCCAAAGCCATTGCCTCTGTCATCAAACTCCCATTTTTCTTCATTTCCTCAATCACAAGATCAAGGAAATCTTTCTCCTGATTCTTTTTGGGCGATGCTCGCCTTTCTTCCATAATACTTTTAATTATCTCCAACGCTCTCTTACGTCCCTGAGTTTTTCAGAATGAAATCAGTAATGCTTATAGAATTATTATTATGAAACCACTATTGTAAAGTCCTCGACTGTAGATGTTTGAGATGGTGCAGGCTAGACCTGTAAACATTTCCAGTAAGCAGTTCCAGGAATGTTGAGGGGAAATGAAAGTAAGCCATACAGGAAATCTGCATAAGCTTGTCTCAGGTTCTTTGATGACTTTGATTCACTGTGACCAAACAACATTTTGGTACCAAAACTAAATTCCATCTGTGAAAACAAACCATTTAATATTAAGATCAAGATATTATAAAATTCAATAAATTAGTATCTGTAGTGTTCTTTACCGTGCTGCTATTGCAGCTCGAGAAGCCCATACTTTTTGTCGGGAATTTTTGCCAAACTCATGTAACGGCATGTTTATTAGACCTAAAATACTTGGACTTAGTGTGCTACTAGTGTAACTTGAATATTAAAATGTTTATAAATCTAACTTTTAATTGTGATTATAATAATCATTTATGTTGTTTATGAATCGACTCACAGCAATGCGCGAGCCATCTATCTAGTAGAGACTAAAAAAGATGGAATCCGGAATAAATTTACCTTTGCCAGAGTTTCTTGTAGCTCAACACTAGCCTGGCCGCACCAGTAATTCAGATGTTTGCATATCATCATTTTTTCAACATCCGGAAGAAGTTTTACTTTCAAACTTTCATTAACAACAAGGCTCATAACCAAGTTTCTTAGATACCTGTGTAAAGATCCTTCAGCAAAAAGCATATTTTCACTTCCCAAAATAGAATCCTAAAGTTACTTGAGAAAGTAAAACAATAAAAATATTATATCATGAATTGAATCCTATGATACAATTGTAAATGAAAATTTCATCTAATCACAATTGTCCCCCTCCCCTTAATCCCAGTCCATCAAAACATTCCTGGCTAGTGATAAGGGATGTAATACAGCACGTAACTCTCCATGATTGTAGGAGATAATGTAGCTAGATAGACTTACGTTATTCAGTTATTGTTTCCTATTGTAACTATATCTGCACAGCTCCTATAAATACAAACCTCTCCCAGCATAGTTTTGTGTGGCTTTACAATTACTTTCATGGTATCAGAGCAGTATAGGATTAACATCCACCGATCCAATGGCTTCAACTGCTCTCAATTCTTCCCTTTCTCTTCAAACAATGTTTCATATGATCACCATTAAACTTTCTTCTACCAACTATCTTCTCTGGCGAAATCAGATTCTGCCACTCCTAAACTCCCAAAATTTACTTGACTATATAGATGGATCCGTGCATGAGCCCCCAGAATCCATCCTCTCTGAATCAATCAGTATTCCCAACCCCAAACATGCCATCTGGAAATCAGAAGACCAGCACCTACTTATACTCCTTCTTTCATCCCTGACCGAGGAAGCCATGGCTGAAGTTCTTGGTCTTTCCACTTCTCATGCAGTATAGACTGCACTTGAATCATCCTTCAGTCATAGATCTAAAATTCATGAAATTCGTCTTAAAGATGAACTGCAACACCTAAAACGAGGATCTCGTAGTGTTACTGAGTACTCTCGTTCCTTTAAAGCACTTTGTGATCAACTTGCTGCCATGGGCTCTCCTGCTGATGACAGATAAAATTCATTGGTTTCTTCGTGGCCTAGGCTCTGAGTTTGCAAACTTCTCAACCATCCAACTATCTATTTCTCCTCTACCTTCCTTCCGTGATCTTGTCTCAAAGGCTGAAAGTTCTGAAATTTTTCAAAAGTCACTTGAAACACCTGTTCTCCCATCTGCTGCCTTTGCTGTCACTAAAGGCCACTTCAATC
>Ga0325411_1001879_pt1 | contig 23517 bp, 16 predicted proteins | sample PopdelMetagenome_13_FD_206181 | JGI IMG/M metagenome (GOLD analysis project Ga0325411, IMG submission 206181) | Populus deltoides microbial communities from Bellville, Georgia, United States - Xylem-PdIQD-R4 | ecosystem: Host-associated > Plants > Phyllosphere > Stem > Wood/Secondary xylem... | reverse complement strand
TTGACTCGAGAAAAATATATTTTTGAATTTTTCTTTTTCTTAATTTTTTTGGATTTTTATAAATAATAATAGAAATAAAATAACATTTGAGAAAATCTTGGTGGATCCAAAATTGGGTTACAACAGAAGGGACCCTCATGCAACTATGCTCTAAAATTGAATGTATCTCATCATTTCAAAACACTCTTCGTTTCATCTTTTATTATTTCACACCATACTTCTATCTCTTTTGTGCTCAAAATATCTTCTTTGATTCCCCCAAAAAAAATAAAAAATGGCAGCAGAGCTTCTTCTTACGTTTGCCATGGAGGAGACTTTGAAAAGGCTGAGTTCCATTGCTGCTGAAGGGATCAGACTTGCTTGGGGATTGGAGGGCCAGCTGCGAAAGCTCAACCAGTCCTTGACTATGATCAAAGATGTGCTCCAAGACGCAGCCAGAAGAGCAGTAACAGAGGAGTCTGTGAAGCGTTGGCTGCAGAACCTACAGGTTGTAGCTTATGATGCTGAAGATGTTCTAGACGAGTTTGCGTATGAGATTCTCCGCAAAGAACAAAAGAAGGGAAAGGTACGTGACTGCTTTTCACTTCACAACCCCGTTGCATTCCGTTTAATTATGGGTCAAAAAGTTAAGAAGATCAATGAAGCCCTGGATGAAATCCGAAAAGATGCATCCGGATTTGGGCTTGGATTGACATCTCTACTTGTAGATAGTGCTCAAGAAGTTAGTTGGGGTCCAGATCGAGAGACAGATTCCTTCCTTGACAGCTCAGAAATTGTAGGAAGGAAGGATGATGTCTCTATAGTTATGGATATGCTGACTAGCTTGACCAAACATCATGTCCTTTCGGTTGTCCCTATAGTGGGAATGGTTGGCCTTGGAAAGACTACTGTAGCAAAAAACGTTTGTGAAGCAGTGAGGGAGAGAAAACATTTTGATGTGACTCTATGGGTTTGCGTTTCTAATGATTTTAATAAAGAGAAGATTTTAGGAGCAATGTTGCAAATGATTGACAAAACTACGGGTGGGTTGCGCAACCTAAATGCAATTATGGAAAACCTTAAGAAAAAGCTGGAAAAGAAGACATTTTTTCTTGTTCTTGATGATGTGTGGAATGAAGACCATGATAAGTGGGATGATTTGAAGGAGCAACTGTTAAAAATTAACAGCAAGAATGGGAATGCTGTTGTTGTTACAACCCGCAGTAAGAAAGTAGCAGACATGATGGAGACTTCTCCTGGGATTCAGCATGAGCCAGGGAGACTATCAGCTGATCAATGTTGGTCCATTATCAAGCAAAAGGTGAGCAGGGGTGGACGAGAAACAATAGCTTCAGACTTGGAGTCTATTGGAAAAGATATTGCAAAGAAATGTGGAGGGCTTCCGTTGCTTGCTACTGTTTTGGGAGGAACGCTGCGGCAAAAGGAGACACAGGAGTGGAAGTCAATTCTAAACAGTAGAATTTGGGATTCTCATGATGGAAATAAAGCTTTCCGCATATTGAGATTAAGTTTCGATTACTTGTCATCGCCAACATTGAAAAAATGTTTTGCATACTGTTCCATTTTTCCTAATGATTTTGAAATTGAAAGGGAAGAGCTAATTCAACTTTGGATGGCTGAAGGTTTTCTAAGGCCATCAAATGGGAGGATGGAAGACGAAGGCAACAAGTGTTTCAATGACTTGCTTGCAAATTCCTTTTTCCAAGATGTTGAAAGGAATGCGTATGAGATCGTAACAAGTTGCAAGATGCATGATCTTGTGCATGACCTTGCATTGGAGGTCTCAAAATCAGAAACGTTAAATCTGGAGGCGGATTCGGCTGTAGATGGCGCATCTCATATTCGTCATCTCATCTCATTTCTTGTGGGGATGTTGAGTCAGCATTAAAAGCGGGTTATGCTAGAAAATTGCTTACTATTTTTCCAGTGGGTGATGCTAGAAAATTGCGTACTGTTTTCTCAATGGTTGATGTATTAAATGGGTCTTGGAAATTCAACAGGTTGAGAACTCTCAAATTGCGACGGTCTGATATCACAGAGTAACCAGATTCAATTTGCAAGCTGAGACATTTAAGATATCTTGATGTCTCCGATACTGCTATTAGAATATTGCCAGAATCCATCACCAAGCTCTACCTTTTGGAAACATTAAGATTCACTGATTGCAAGTCACAAGAAAAGCTTCCCAAGAAAATGAGAAATTTAGTCAGCTTGAGACATCTTCATTTTGATGATCCAAAGTTAGTGCCAGCTGAGGTGAGACTCTTAACACGCATTCAAACTCTGCCTTTTTTTGTTGTAGGCCCAAATCATATGGTAGAAGAGCTGGGATGTTTGAATGAACAAAGAGGAGCATTGAAGATATGCAAGCTTGAGCAAGTTAGAGACAAAGAAGAAGCTGAGAAGGCAAAACTGTGTGAAAAAAGAATGAACAAATTGGTGTTTGAATGGAGTGATAATGGTAACAATAGTGTTAACAGCGAGGATGCGCTGGAAGGCCTGCAACCTCACCCAGACATAAGAAGCTTGACAATTAAGGGTTACTGTGGTGAATATTTCCCATCATGGATGTCTACATTGCAACTCAATAATCTGACGGTCCTAACGTTGAACGGTTGCAGCAAGAGCAGACAACTCCCAACACTTGGATGTCTTCCTCGCCTTAAGATTCTTCACATAACTGGAATGCCTAGTTTGAAATGTATAGGCAATGAGTTCTATAGTAGTAGTGGCAGTGCAGAAGTACTGTTTCCAGCACTGAAAGAACTCACTCTATCCAGTATGGATGGTCTTGAAGAATGGATGGTACCAGGTGGAGAAGGTGATCAAGTATTCCCTTGTCTTGAAAAGTTGTGCATTGAGGGGTGTGGCAAGTTGAAAAGCATTCCGATATGTCACCCTTCATCTCTTGTACACTTTGTAATTCGAAAATGTGATGAACTGAGATATTTATGTGGTGAATTTCATGGCTTCACATCTCTTCGAATTTTGATGATAATTAATTGTGAGAAGCTGGCATCCATTCCAAGCGTACAACACTCCACAGCTCTGGTGGAATTGATCATATGGAACTGCCCTGAGTTGATATCAATTCCTGGTGATTTCCAATAATTGAAATATTCTTTGACGAAATTGTTTATTTATAGATGTAAAATGGGAGCTCTTCCAAGCGAACTACAATGTTGCGCATCTCTAGAGGAATTGCGGATAGAGTATTGCAAAGAGCTTATCCATATTAGTGATTTGCAAGAATTGTCTTCGCTTCGAAGATTAGTGATTAGAGGTTGTGATAAGCTCATCAGTTTTGATTGGCATGGTTTACGACAATTACCTTCTCTTGTTCTTTTAGAAATCAGTGGGTGTCGGAGTTTGAGTCATTTCCCAGAGGAGGCCGATTGTTTAGGCGGCTTCACCCAACTGAAGGAATTGAGCATCGGTGGCTACTCAGAGAAGCTGGAGGCTTTTCTTGCCGGAGTTTTAAACTCAATCCAACACCTCAACTTCAGTGGGTCCCTTGAAAGACTATGGATACGGGGATGGGATAAACTGAAGAGTGTACCACACGAACTACAACACCTCACTGCCCTTGAGTCACTGTGGATATGTGATTTCAGGGGAGAGGAATTTAAGGAGGCATTGCCAGAATGGTTGGCCAACCTTTCTTCTCTTCGATCTCTCTGGATTTGGGATTGCAAGAATCTCAAGTATATGCCAAGCTCAACAGCCATTCAACGCCTCTTCAAATTAAAGGAATTGGGGATTTCAGAATGCCCACTTCTATCAGAAAATTGTAGAAAGGAGAATGGCTTCGAGTGGCCCAAGATTTCTCATATCCCATCAATCATCGTAGAGGGTACACGTGTACAGGTAAGTTGGGATTAAATTTTTATGTTACTTTGTATGCAAAAGAGGAGAGCCAATTAATGTTTTCAAATTAATGAAAACAATTACACTTCATTCTTTTAAAATGGTTTATTTCATTTAATTTAAAACATTTTATAAAATAAATGATTATTTGTTTTTCCTATTTTAACCTAAATTCGATTACGTACACTATCACATCACATTATTAATTATTAAAATTATATTTTCATAACTTTAAGGTGTGTAACTCAGCTGGTTAAACTCTAAGTTTGCTCCCTAGAGGTCACTAGTTCGAGTCTCACAAACCTCAGGGCCACTAGAGGCTTACACAGTCATTAACTTTAAGGCCTGTGAGATTAGTCGAGGTGCGTGCAAGCTGACCCGAACACCAACGTTATATATATATATATATATTCATGACTGAATTACTTTTCTATGTATAGAATAATTTAATCAAATATTTTAATATTATGATAATTAAAAGATATTGTTATTGTAATAAAAGAGATGATTATTTGTTTTCTCTAATATAACCTAAATTTGATTCTGTGGGATAGGACGGACACTATCACATGACATTATTAATTAGCTTTTATTATGTATCAAAATATATACTTATCAATGATAAAATCAATAGCCATCCAACATCTTTTCAATCATCATTCTAATATCTTTTTTACAAAATAATTTAACTTATATTTATTAAGATTGTTTCCATATATTACAAATATTTGCTTTATCTATTTACTATTATTTATTTTAAAATCATCAACTTTATATGCACCTTTTACAATTATGATACTTAAAACAAATCACTAAATCTTAAGATTAACCAATTAATAAAACTTGCTTTCATATAAATACGTATTTAATGATAATTTGTTAAAATTAAAAATATATATAATCATGAAATCAAGATTTAAAATGTTATTAGACTTTTACTTTAATTGTCGGGGGAAAAATCGCCTAATAATTTAATGTATGCATTTAATAATAACTCAAGGATGGTGGAAACTAAATGTCGATAATCCAAGTCTCCAACTCACAAAGGCTCATGTTTGAACCACTGAACACTTGATTTGTGCACTAATTTTCAACGATTCCATTCTGCATTTTGTAGTTTAGTATTGTTTCTCTTTCCAAGACTAATAACAAATTGGCTCTTTTAACAATTGTACATGCAGTAGAACCTCCAAGAGCACTGAGGAAAGCCATGGATTGGTCATTTAAAGCTTCTGCAGAATAGTAATTGTCTTGCTGGATTGTGGATAAACGTGTGACCTGCACAGTTTTCTGTTGTCTTTCGCAGATAAATATACTCGTCAGAAATCAAGAAAATGGACGAAGCTGGCAGCTTATCACAAAAATAATAGAGCTTAATATGGAATGGAAATGAATTCTTACTTGCATGCAATGTAACTTAATAGGTATATTTGTCAGAAAGAAAGAAAATGAATGCAGCTGGCATAGACTGAACCATATTCACCTAATCCTCAGAAAACAACGTGTCGAATTGTCAAGAACACCAGAGTGTTCTGCCTTTGGTGTCGTCTGCACTTGATGAGAGAACAAAAATGCCAGTTATGGCTCTCAGAAAACAAAAAAGAAAACACCCAAAAACATGCCAGCCCCCACGGTTTTGATTTGAGCTACAACATGGACAGCCATTGGTTTCCTAACTGGTCAAAATTCATGTTTCACTTGCCCCAGACTCTTTTCCTTGTTGAGTTAGAAATAGATCGCAACTTCCTCTTAGTTAGGAAGTGTAAACCCAGGAATAAGTAAATAAATAAATAAAAGTTGCTTAAATTGAAAACTAACTACATGAAAAATAAAAATGAGGAAATTCATGCATATGGTTAAATAAAAGACAGGAATTTAGAAATTTTTGAATATAATTTCCGGGCGAAATAATTAGAGACATTATAATAAGCAGGTAATGTTGAGGGTTGGATTTAATTGAAGAGAATAATGGACTTAAAAGAAATGGGGCCTAAATGCAAATAAAGAAAATTATAGAGTATAAATACTCTCTCCTCACCAAAAATCTGCAGGAACGATAAGGAGAAAAAATAGAGAGTTTTATACCAATTCTTGAAAAATCAAGAGAGAGAAACACTAAAACTTCAAGAACCCATCCAAGATTAAGGGTTTATAGATGGGATAAACACTTGTGAGCAAGGGATTAACAAGAAATTAAACAAGAAGAAAAGAAAGGAGGGAGCTAAAAATCTTCAACTGGTTGAAGATCAAAATCTTAATTCGTATCGGGTAAGGTGTTTTAAACATAATCTTAAAAATTCATTTCAAATTCGATAATGAATTGATGCCTTGATATTGAATTATAGGTTAGGGTTTTTGATATGAATTGGAAAAAAAGTACTTATTGTTAAAATTAAGTTAATTCATGTGTGGTATGTAATTTATGAAAGTATTGTGTGAAGGGAAGGGGGAGACGAATCTTGACAGACTTATCTCTTGACTTTTGGTGAGATTTCGGGTAGGAGGATGAGGGAATTAGGATCGGGTTCCTTCATAAAAATTATAGATTTGGATGTTAGCTAACCAAGGAAACTGGTCTTGCTCAATTTGAAGATGTAGAACTCCAGTTATGGGTTACCAACCGAGACTGAGTCGTGACTGATTCTGTAGGGCAGTAGGACTGATGGGTTGATGAGCAATTTTGACTATCTTGGAGGCAGAACTGGGTTCTCCTTCCTTTAGAGAACTTGTAGCCTCATGTCTTAGCTTTCGAATGAGATTAATCTCACTTAAAATGGAGTTCTATAACTCTAAATATAGTTAAAAATCTGATGAGTGTTCAGACAGCAACCGTTGGACAGTAACAGTTCAAACAGCAACAGTTGGACAACAACTGTTCAAACAGCAACAGTTGGATAGCAACTGTTCAAACTGCAACCGTTGGACAGTAACTGTTCAAACAACAACAGTTGGACAACAACAGTTCAAACACCAACCGTTGGACAATAACAATTCAAACATCAACTGTTGGACAGTAATAATTCAAAGTTAGATAGTAACAGTAGACTTTCACGTGAATATTATATGTATGAATATAAAAGAATTGAATCATACGAACACTTGTACATTGGGATACTAACTTTGAAAATATTCATGATATATGTATGTTTGTTATTATGAGGAAATGAACATGCATAGAAAGTAACATATGAGTAATGAATGAATATGGATTCTCTATAAAATCGGTTTGAAGGAATCATAACCAAAATTTCCTTGTGATTCAGGAGGAGCAACCAAGATTGGATCTTCTGTTAAGGGAAGTCACGAGACAAGCGGAGCAGGTGTGTGATTTTCCCTCCTTTTTGCACTTATACAATTTAAAATTCTTCTGGTGAATGCAATAAATATTATGTTCAATATAAATAAAGTCTATCGTATTTACAAGATTAGCTTCACGAGATTAGCTTCGGCTAATGACATCCGTGATAGGATTGCCAGGAAATGAATCACAAGATTAGACTTTGCAAGGTCAACTGGTTCAAGCAAGTAAATAAGAGTATTCAAATTAAGAATATGCAAATGAGTGTTAATTGGGTTTAAAAGATTTACAAGCAAAATATAAGCTGTCTGTTAGAATTCCTATGAATCTGATAGAAAATTAATACTTCATTCATATACATTACATGAACAAATATATATTTCTTTTATCAATATAATGATATGTTTATTTATGTAACAGTTCCATCAAATATCTAGGGAGATCATTAGTTTAGGTCTCTACTTTGTCAAACTTATGTAAATATTTAACTTAAACAAAAGAGAATTAACACGTTTACGTAGTATGCTTTTGTGTAAACCTTGATGTATTTATAAAAGTTCAGCTTAGCATGTAGTACTTTAGTTATCTTATAATTAACCCTTTTGAAATGTTTAAGAACACTTATTATGTTGTAATGCTTTCTTTGCATGTTAGTATTCCTTTTTCTTTTAAATTTTATGATATGATATACGGGTTATGTTCATATTGAACTTACTCGTAGGATATATATATATATATATATTGTGAGGATTTTATGAGATGTTGAATTATGATGTTTGATATAAGGTCCGAAATTATGGGACCTTGTGATGATGGGTTGATTAAGTAAATTGTTAGTAGTCGATAACTTGGGATGTCCTGAATACAAACGAAACTCTACCGAATTTTTGGTATAAAAAAATTCCCTCAATTAAGAGAATATCTTGGGATCTTTTAACATTGATCAAGTCGTACAACCGGGCTATTACAAGAAGTCTATGGAGAACTTCTTTGGCTCATCAGCACAGCATTATATGTTTGTAAGAGTGTACAATAATCCTTCCATCATCAAGCCTCTGATGATATCAAAGCTCAACAAAACCACGATTTCTTAGCTTAGATTTGACGTGTTCATACATGGCATTAATCGCTGCAAGATTGTCGTTTCCAATGTCTTTAAAAATGTCCCTGAAAACAATCTCGATAAACTGCTAGGACCATCTGGAGCAGCTGCTGCACCAGACATCCATTACTCTAGCAAACATCATTTCACTTTTGATGGGTCGTTGGTGATTGTATTAATTTGGCTACAACATTGTATTAATTTGTCAAATCTCGATCCAGGGGTTTGTTACCATTTCCAGTGGGTATGGTATTTTGAAACTTGATTTCCATGGCAAGCATCTTCTGAGATATTGTACATAGATAATCAGACTGAAATCAGATATCAATAACAAACCATTAGATCTCCGAGCAGCCCATGTTACAAGAGAAGGGGGGAAAGGGATATATGCTCTTTTTAATATGCTAGGCTTTCTGTATTTGCATCTTCTGTGAGGAAATACTTTTGTGTCCTATCTTTTCATTTAATTATTTATGTATTAATTTGTTATTTGCATTTTGCGCACTTCCCTTGTACTTGGAAAGGACCTTGGTCACTCTAAATAAAACACTTGTCAAGAAAATTAACGAAAAGATGTGAACTTGTACAGAATGACCAGTGATGAAGTGTGGACACACTACACAAACGTGTGTACATGCATAAATCCACACACTTATGCATGTGTATATTCATGTCTAGAGAATATTGAAATTATTGAGCCTAGCATTAGCCGAATACCTGATCGGTGGCGGCAGTAAAAATCTTTTCCTCAAACCCTCTTGTAATCCCTCTTGACCAGAAAACGAAAGATGCCTCCTTAATGTCTCTATTCTGCACATGTAAAACATTACATTTAATTTTTAATGACAACGCAGGTAATTGCATGGCAGACTGCATGGCTAAACAAGGAGTGCAGAGATCAAGTGATTTTGTTGCCTGGCTTTGACTACACCTTTTTTTCTATGGCCTTGCTCTTGTGTCTTCTCCCACTATGACTTTGAGTAATTGTCGTTTTTGTTTTGTAGAGGATTGTTTAGCTTTGAGCTCATTTGGATGGCTATTCTAAGGTTTTCTTTGCTGTTGTTTTTCTTATACTGCGCTTTATTCTATTTATGGCTTTCTGCCATAGTAAGATATTGTGTAGTTTCTGTACTACTCCCGCCAGGCTTTGGCGTTCAAATAATATGCACATATTTCAAAAAAAAAAAACAACGCAGGTATAGAGAAGTTAGCAGCAGTGAGAAAGAACCGTGAACTCATACACCACACCAATATCAGAAATGTATGCAACGGAATCATTAGTAAAAGGTAAAAACAAATAATGATATAGCCGAGTGTTGGTCAAGTAATATATGACATCAGAATACAAACATCTATTTTTACTTCCTTTCCCCGTATTATTCCAGAGGTACAGGGTATAGGAGTTTACTTGGCCACTCTTCTGTCTAAAATTCTAGTTACGAGCTTCATGGTTAATTTTCTTGAACTGGAAGAACCTTCCATTTATGGCTATGGCTATGCTCCAAGATATACAAGTGAAAACATTACAATAGCATTTACTGAGTAAGAAAACTTTTATACATGCACTGTAATTGACAAAGAAAAGAAGAGAAATCCTTTTTAATTTATGAAAATGCGATGAGTTAACCTTATCTCTATGTTCCCTCAAGTTTGCTTCCTGTGAGAAACACATGAAAGGATGGGAAAAAATAAAAGAGGTGTGTGATACTTGAGGTTGCCCCTTTTCTTTCATTTAAATACAAGATTTACTATTTTGCAGGACTTGCACATATTAGGAAACAGATTTACAACACTGTATATTGCTATAATATTTTTTCATATTATTTGTTTTTTTTCTTTGAACACATGATTTTTTCTTCTTCATTTTTTTTTCTTATTTATGATTTTTTTAAAAAAATATTTTTTTTATTTCATTTTTAATATTAATATTGTTGAGAATTTAATTTTGTTTTTTTTTCTTTTTATTTTTTCTTTCTATGTGGCTTGTGAGTTCATCGAGATAACTCGGATTACCCTAGTTTATAAATTTGGTGAGGTTATTTTCTTAATTGAACTTGTTTTTTATATAGTATATTTTTTTTCATATTTTAAAAAAAACAGTTTTATAGAAAAACCATGTTATTAAACTTTATGAAGTAACAAAAATTAAAGTATGTGGGGGAAACCATTATTTACCCAACACCCATTACACTGTGGATTACAATAGAAATCCACCATGTTTTGCTTTCTTTTTTTGTCTTTTTGAATTTTTGTAATGATTTTTTTTCAAATCTATTTTGGTCAATTTTATCTTTTAAAATTGAGATTGTTGAGAATTGAGTTTTGTAATTTGCTTCATTTGATTTTCGTTAATATGAGGTTAGTATAGTTTACGGGTTTGTCAAAGTAACCTAAGTTGCTCCGGTTTACGAGTTTGGTGGGTTGTATTTTTTTTAAATAAACTTGAATTTTTTTATAGTCTATTTTTTTCTTATATAATTAAAAACATAATGTTAGAGAAAAATCATGTTATTAAACTTTATAAAATAACAAAAATTAAAGGGTGTGGGGAAATCATTATTTACCTACACACATTGCACTATGAATGACAATAATAATCCATAGTGTTTTGCTTTCTTTCATTTTTCTTTTTATTTTTGAATTTTTGTTATGATTTTTTCTCAAATTTGTTTTTGTCGATTTTATCTTTTAATATTGAGATGGTTGAGAATTTAGCTTTATAATTTGTTTCTTTTATTTTACATTTCTATAAGGTTAGCATGGTTTGTGGATTTGCTAGAGTAACCTAAGTTGCTCTGGTTTACAAGTTTGATAGGGTTTTTTTTCAATTAAACTTGATTTTTTTATCGTTTATTTTTTTCTCATATAGTTAAAAAAATAATTTCAACTATTTCAACCCAAGAAAACCTCATGAACACCTTTATAACACTCACAAACCATTCCATCAACTCTAATATATCCAAATAATGGTCAAAAAACCCAAAATTAAATCGGTTTAGTTTTGGCTCTCAAATCTCATGTATGGTTTTTCATGCAACATCAACACTCTAAACATTCACCATGAAGCCCCTCACATCTCATGGAACCTGTGGACACCAATAAAACTTATTTTGATGGCCGAAAATGAAATGTGTGACGACTTTCTCTCAATGTTGAAATCCAGCAACTCTTCTCTCACAAACTCTAAATACCCAAAAAATGGTCTGAAAACCCAAAATCAAATCGGTTTAATTTTGACTCTCTTAGCACATATCTAGTTTTTTATGCAACATTGAGGCTCTGAACAACTATCATGAAGGCTTTCTCATCTCATGAAATCCATGAACACCAATAAAACCCATTTTGGTGGGCGAAAATAGAGTGAAAGACGACTTTCTCTCTCATCGCTGGAATTCAACAACCTCTCTTTCTAACTAGGGATTAAAAAAAAATCAACTTGTGTAACAAAATTGATCTTTTAAAATCTAAGAAGACCTAAATTGTATACATTGCATTATTTTTAAAAATCGAGGATCTAAATGTATTTTTCATGTAATCTCTGGCACGCCTTCCATGTTTAGTGCCTCTTTTATTTTGGTCTTTCTTCTTTGAATTTCACTATTGACTAAGAATTTAGATGTAACTGACTTTTTATTATGATTAAATCGTACAAAATAAAACTTTAAGAACCAAAATGAATTATTTAAAAATACACAGTATGTCCACGGTATTTTGTGAGTGTACTGAACAATGTCGGCTCAGCAGTGATCTTTAGAACCATCCTAGATTGCTCATGTTTTAAAGATTTAGCTTTTCTATCTAGCATTTCCTTTTATTTTAATGTTAATTTTGAGTTTTATAAATTTTTTTTTTGTTAAGCTCGTGATTGATTATGAAAAACTAATTGAACTCTTTTTCTTTGTTCTTTTTGTTATTTGAAACTCAATAATCAATTTTCAAAAACACTCAGACTTGTGATTTTTTTCTTTTAGTTTATTGCTGTTTTCTTTTTCTAGGATTTGTGTGTTGAATAAACCTTGCTCCTTCATGAAGTTAGTTTAGGTGCTACGTGGCACATTAAAAGCAAATAGCCAGCTAATAAACTTATAATGGGCTAAAACTAGACTTGAGAGAAGGCCACCGTATTAGACCAATTATGGGCTTCTTTTATTAGGTCAAAAAAACCTATGAGCCTCACTATAACCATAATATATATATATATATATATATATATATATATATATTGATGCAATTGTCTGAAAACTATAGGTACAGAGTATGAGAATTTATTACAGGTAGGTAGATTATGCGGATGATTTAGTAGATTTTTTTTAATGAATTATTAGAACAAGTTAAGATCTAAAAGAAGACTTGGATATGCTATACTAGACTAGTGACTAAAAGCGGCTACAAAAAAAGATTCAATTGTTGGATTGAACTTAAATTTTTACTGAAGATTCTCGAGACCCGTCTCAATTGAAAACATATTCTGTTAATCATCCAATGTTTGGATCCCCTGGAATTAGTTTCATAAGATCCTTTTTGAGTTAATTTTGTTATTTTTTTTTTATTTTTTTGAATTTATTATTTTATTTTAAATTTTATATAGTTTTTGTTTATGCTTTTGGATTCTGATTTTGTTTTCCAATAGGGATAGATTTTTTAGTATATTTAAATGTTTTAGAAACCGCTTTGAGAGGCAAACATCATTAGACTTTTTTTTTTAAATAATAAATTGCGAATTCAGAGTTTAAGTTTGCAACCCTGTTAAATCAATTTTCTTTGTGTTTGTTTGCTGTATTTCTAGTTTATGCCTGCATCACCTACTATTGCCCCCATCAGAGTAGTAGAATAAGGGAGAAAATGGGTTTAAGAAGGATAAGATAAATTGTTGTGTGTTGTGAATCTTTAACAGTTGCTTTTTGTTATTTTTATTGTATGAATTTTCTGTAATATATTTTAATATAATAAACACACAAGAATAATACAAAGATAACAAAGTATATTGGATCATAATGCTTCAATACAGAGGCCTACTGCATGGGGTAATTTGCCAGCAGTTATGCACACATCATCGATGCAATGTTTACAATGGCAAACTTAATTGCATTTGTATTCATTGTGGTTTTAGGTTCACAGATTCTGATCAAATAGATATTTAATGTTCCGAAAACACTGTATACGCATTTAAATGCATTACTTCAATAGATAGGTTAAGTTATCTCTCTAGATATCAGTATATCACATCTTCAATAGATAGATTAGGGCATGTTTGAATTTGAAGAAGACGTGTTTATTTGCATCTTCTCTGTCAACGTGTGTTTCCGCAGCAACTAAAATGAAAACGAAGACCACTCGTCATGGTGTGGAACTAACTAATATACTGTTCCAGTTATGGGGTCAATCATTACTATCAGAAGAAATTAAACCATTTTGGTGTCCATTGTTTTGATGCACTGAATACCATCTCGACCTGTTAACTGCCAAGAACATCTATTTTCCAGGCAATCAATTTGAAGATGAAGACTCGAACGCACAACTGTATCTGACACTAATTTTTCAAGAGACCAGCAATTGATTTAAAATTCATTCTTTCAAGGGCTCACAAGATTCTGCATGCAAATGGAATGGACTAGTTCCGAGTTGTTGAAGTTGCTTTCTTTACCTTGATTGTGAATTGTGATCCACCAGCTTGATCCTTCTCTCTATCCAAGGCAATTTCTATTGAACGAACAAATGAAAACCAATCCCCAGAAAGGGCTGGTTTCGAACCCCCTCCTGGTGGGACTCTACAATGAAATGTCCACACTTGGCCTCTCGGGAAATCTCCTATACAGTATTGTTGAGTTTCTTTGTGTTTCCATCGCTTATCTTGAAGAAGTAGATGAGCAATTTACGAGGCAACTTGCCCCTTGCAAATTGGATTGCTCTGATACCATGTAACACAGGCGCTTTCTTCTTATATTGCACCACCATTTCATTAATCAAAAGTAACTGTACATATAGGTTTTAATTAAGGAGTCTGTCGCTGAATACAAGGAAGTTTGAATTTTAAAGATGAATTGTTGATCTTTATCTTAGTATTGTTGTCATTAAGAGAAAAATCTTTAAAAGATGTAATTTCTCGGTATTGATTCATTAAAAGCATTGTATCTTTCACTTAAATTAGTAAAAAAGCACAATACTCAAGTATAGTTATTATTGGAGGCGTGGATGTAAACTTATCAAACTACATTAAAAACCGAGTTTGCAATTTCTCTTTCCTTATCTATTTACTTTAAGCATTGTAATTATATTATTGATTGTTGTGTTATATATGTTTAGTGTGTTTATTTACATTATTCACCCCCTTAGATGCTATTATTGCTTTAATATAGAACAACGTAGGTATCAATCCGGTTTTTTTTATCATAACTTTAGAAGAGTGCATAATGTTTTCTTATATTGATGTCACAAGAAAATATTTGTAATTATTTGTATTGTTATAGTTTCTGTTGAAAATTACATTGTGTCACATAGAAAAACAAATAAATAAATACACAATTGCAAAGTTAAATTGTTTATTAAATTGTTTTTTTTTTTTCAGAATTTTTGTGATTCATTTTAATTAATATTATTTGAGATTATATAAGTGTAATATATAATTAATAATTTCGATGTACTTGTTAACTGGTAATTGTTGACATGATTAGTTGCGATTCTCTAATCTGATTAATTATAAGAACTAGATTAAATATTATTTTGTAATCTAATTACTGCCTATTCAGATCAAATCTCGTATAGGCAATAATTATGTGAATTTGATCAATTATAGGAGTCATATCAAATCTTGTACAAAATTACTACACTTTCTTGGAATAGGATTGTTACCTATTCAGAGCTTTGCCTATTCAGGGCACTGCCTATTTAGAGCTCTGCCTGTATATTTCCTCCTACAAGGAGAAGAATACCAATGAAAAATTCAGCTAGTAGACACCATTGTTTTCTACATGGTATCAGAGCCTAATTAATCAAACACGAATCCCACACGAATCCCCTACTACATGACGAACCTCAACCCCATTGTTCCCGTTCCACAAAATAGCCAAACATCACCCATTATTATTCACCAAGACAATTCTGCATTCCTTACCAGCATCATATTAGATGAAAACAATTATCCATTATGGTCTCAACTAATGAAGATGCGCATTAGTGCTCGTAACAAAACCGGATATCTTACTGGAGCAGCAAAAAAACCCGAACCCGAAGATCCCATGTTTGCAACATGGATCACTGAAAGTCAAAGGTGAAAAGTTGGCTCATTGATTCAATGAGTCCGTTACTAATGCAACGATGTATTCGCCTATCCACAGCCAAGGAAATATGGGAGGCTGTGTCGAAGACCTTCTATAATGGCTCAGATGAAACTCGTCTGTTTGAATTAAATCAGAAATCTTTCTCTATCAAACAAGAGGGTAGACCTGTGTCCATTTATTACAATGAGTTGGTGGCTCTTTTTCAAGAAATTGATCACAGAACTGCCTCTCAAGGAGAGACAGTTGAAGGAGTGGTCTAGCTGCATTCAACAATGCATCGACTTCGTGTTCATATATTTCTGAGTGGCCTTGATTCTGAGTTTGAGCAAGTCCGCGGAGAAATATTACGCAAAGATCCAAAACTGGACTTGGAGAGTACATATGCATGCATAAGGAGGGAGTTTCAACAAAGACAAACCATGGGGAACTATCGAACAACCAGTGAGCACTCCATGCACTCTGCCATGTTTACAAACCAACCCCGTCAAGGACCAGCTTCTGGAACAATGAAGAACCGAAATAATTCATCTGCTGGAAAATACACAGGCCTCGTTTATGGGCATTGTGGTGAATTGGGACACTCAAAACAGAGGTGTTATGAGATCATTGGTTATCCTGAATGGTGGGATTTCTTAAAGAAACCAAGGAAGAAATTTGCAGGAAAAGCCATGATGACCACGGCTGAAGCTCAAACTACCACTGCTGATAAACTGCCTGCTGCTAATAACCTTCCGCCGACTGGTAATGTTGCTCAATCTAGCAGCACTGGTAAGGCAAATACATTCTCTGCAATTACTAAGGATAATAATTGGATAATTGATACAGGTGCATCAGATCACATGGTTAGAGACACTGGTCAGTTACAATCCCTCCACTCTTCCACACATTCTTTTATTTCCACAGCTAACGGAAGTACCTCTCCTACTGTTGGGGAAGGAACTATCATCTTAACTCAAAATCTCACTTTAAACTCAGTTCTAGTTGTCCCATCCCTTGAACATAATCTGTTGTCAGTTGGCCAAATTACTTCTGCTCTTAATTGTACAGTAACCTTTGGGCTGTTATTCTGTGTGTTTCAAGACATTCTGACCCGGAAGATTCTTGGTTATGGTGTTAAACGTGGCAAACTCTATTATTTAGAACTTACAGAAAATGGAGGACAGAGATTCGGACAAGCATATCAAACTAGAAGTTCAGATACAGATCGAGCCACAATATGGTTATGGCACTGACGATTGGGACATCTTTCCTTTGGATATCTTAGAAAATTACAACCGCATCTTTTTAACGAAGTTCATGATTCTGAGTTTCATTGCAATATTTGTGAAATGGCTAAAAGCCATCGTATTACTTATTTACCGAGTTTGAATAAAAGTTCAGAACCTTTTGCCGTTATACATTCTAATGTATGGGGTCGTACAAAAATCTCTACCATATCGAAAGCCCGTTATTTTGTCACATTTATCAATGAATGTACTAGAATGACTTGGATGTCTTTGCTATACAAAAAAGTGATTTTTTATAGCTTTTCAGGAATTTCATCGTATGGTGGGTACTCAGTATCAGAAACAGATTCGTAGTTGGCAAACTGATAATGCTATGGAATTCCTGGATACCTCTGTTCAGAAGTATCTACATCACTATGGAATTCAGCATCAAACTTTATGTACTTATACTCCACAACAGAACGGGTTGGCCGAACGAAAAAACAGGCAAATTTTAGAAGTGGTTCGTGCCTCTCTCTTTGGCATGCATATGCCTTGGTACTACTTGGGAGAAGCTGCAAAGTCTGCTGTGTATCTGATCAATCAAACATCTTCTCGAGTGATAGATTTTCAGACACCTCAACAGCGGATGCAATCCTTATTGTCCACCCCGCACCTTTCAAACCTTGAGCCGAGAGTGTTTGGGTGTACTGCTTATGTTCACATTCCAAAGGTGTTACGAACTAAACTTGATCCATGTGCCACTCGATGTGTTTTTGTTGGATATTCAGACTTACAGAAAGGGTACAGATGCTATGATCCTCACACTCAAAAGTTACACGTCACATTGGATGTCTCCTTCCGTGAGACTGAATCATTTTATTCAAAAGAAGGTTCCATCATTTCCTCCCAGGGGGAGCAATCCAGCAATGAACATTTGCTACAAGAGAGTGACAGGAACGAATTTGTTGAGTTGGAAAACATAATTGAACAGCTTGGGAGCAGCAGCACTAATGAGAAGTCACGGGGTAGAAGCACTGATGAGGAGTCACAAATAAATATAGAATTGTCTTTGTTAACACCATTAACCAACGAATCTTCTCAGAATGCTAAATCCCAGGTACTCCTACAACCTATATCTGATGAGTCAAATATATTTACTGATATTTCTTATGTCCAAGATGTTCCTCCTGCTACTGTAGCCCCAAGATGTTCCCAAAGATCAAACAAGGGTGTCCCAAAGAAACAGTATGAACCCGATCATAAAGTCAATATCCAATATTCAATCAACAATTATGTCTCTAACCATAGGTTGTCTGAATCATATGCACTTACTGCTAATCAATTATCCAATATATCCATCCCTTGTAATGTGCAGGAAGCTTTGACAGATCCAGCTTGGGCCAATGCAGTAAATGAAGAAATGCAAGCTCTGCAAAAGAACTCAACTTGGAAACTTGTCTCCCTACCTGAAGGAAAGAAGACAATTGGGTGTCAATGGGTGTTCACTATGAAACTTAAAACTGATGGTAACATTGACAGGTATAAAGCCCGGTTGGTTGCAAAGCGGTATACACAAAACTACAACGTGGATTATACTGAGACTTTTGCACCGGTTGCCAAGCTTGACACAATCCGTATTCTCATATCTATAACAGCCAGTCGGGAGTGGCCTTTGAAACAGTTTGATGTGAAAAATGTGTTTCTCAATGGAGACTTAGAAGAAGAAGTGTATATGGACTTGCCACCAGGTGTGCAGTGCAAGTCTGAAACTAGGAGCAAAGTCTGTCGTTTGAAGAAATCTCTGTATGGGCTGAAATAGTCCCCTAGAGCTTGGTTTGGGCAGTTCTCATCTGCAATGACAGCATTCAATTATAAACAGAGTAATGCAGACCATACTCTGTTTATAAAGCACCAAAATAGGAAGGTAACAGCCCTTATTGTTTACGTGGATGACATGGTGTTAACAGGTGATGATCCAGAGGAGATGCAGCTGTTACAGGATCATTTAACTGCTGCATTCAAAATGAAAAGCCTGGGGAAACTCAGATACTTCTTAGGCATTGAAGTCGCCAGGTCAGCTAATGGGTGAATCCGGTTTGACCCGAATCAATCCAATATGTGCTTGATCTGCTGACAGAGACCGGCATGCTTGCTTGCAAACCAGCATCAACCCCTATGGACATCAATCACAAGCTCGGTGTATTTCCCAATCAGGTTCCAACAGACATGGGCCGCTGCCAATGGTTGGTTGGTCGACTGATTTATTTATCCCATACAAGACTGAACATCTCCTATGCCGTTAGTGTCGTAAGTCAATTTATGCATACACCGAGCGAAGAACATTTGCAGGCAGTGAATAGAATTTTACGATACTTGAAGGGTACCCCAGGCAAAGGTTTTTTATTCTCAAAACATGGGGTCTCTAGCATTGAGGGATATACCGATGCTGATTGGGCAGGGGATCAAACAACCAAAAAATCTACATCAGGCTACTTCACTTTTGTCAACGGAAATCTGGTTACATGGCGTAGTAAGAAGCAAAAGGTGGTGGCCCGGTCAAGTGCGGAGGCAGAATTTCAAGGTATGGCTCATGGGGTATGTGAATTATTATGGATTCAGAGGGTCCTGAAAAAATTAGGGATTCACTATACAGACCCGATGACTCTACACTGTGATAATAAGGCGGCCATTTCCATTGCGCATAATCCTGTTCAACATGACCGCACGAAGCATGTTGAAATTGATCGTCACTTCATCAAAGAAAAATTAGATCAGAAACTCATACAATTTCCCTTTGTCCAGTCAGCATATCAGTTAGCTGATATTCTTACCAAGGCCATTTTAGGGCCGGCATTTCAGAGAGTAATTACCAAGTTGGGCATGACTGATATCTATGCTCCAACTTGAGGGGGAGTGTTGACATGATTAGTTGAGATTCTGTAACCTGATTAATTATAGGAACTAGATTAAATATTATTTTGTAATCTGATTACTGCCTATCAATTATAGGAGTCATATCAAATTTTGTATAAAATTACTACACTTTCTTAGAATAGGATTGTTACCTATTCAGAGCTCTGCCTATTCAGGGCATTACCTATTTAGAGCTCTGCCTATATATTTCCTCCTACAAGGAGAAGAATACTAATGAAAAATTCAGCTAGTAGACACCATTGTTTTCTACAGTAATCTTTGTGGTCTCGATGGCAAACCCGATTCCTAAACATTCTTCATGCGGGGAAAAAACCAAAATAATTTAAGTGGTGTGAATTTAAATATGAAGCATGATGAAGCAAGTTCTCTCAAGAGTCCTAATGGTTGTAGTGTCGGCAAAAAGAAGTTCAAAGAAACTTGTTTTGTTTGTATTGCTGACAGCTCAACATTTTACTAACGAAAAATTAATGAAGGGACGGAATCGCAAACATATTTAAAAGTATAGGGATTAGTTAGAACAACTAGTTATCGTTCTCTCTGAGAATTAATACACAGCTCAGCATTTTGTGAAGGGACCAGCTAGTTGTGGGCAAAGGTACATTTATTATTTCCGTTAACTTTCTAATATTAGATCTTGCTTCAGTATAATTTATTAAATTTATTTTAATATATTAAATAATGTAAGGCACAAAACAAGTCATAATAGAATGCAATAAAAACAAGTTGTGATATATTTGTTTCACATGGCAAGTTATAAAATGTTTGATATACACTTTGGACATCACAAGGATTGATCATTGTCCGGTAAAAAGTTTTTCTTTCCATAGGATGATCTCAATCATATGTTTATGTTCACAAGATTAGTGTATTTATATAGTTTTGACATGTCTCTTTTTTCATTGTTTTTTTTTTTCTAGTTTCGTCATTCAATATTGGGTATGACTTTTTTGTTTCCTTTAATCGGAACATATGGTTGTTTCATAAAAAAAATTCTAGGAAACATGGTTGTTAAACACAACTAAGCACATGATTCATGCCACGATATCATATATCTTAATCTTAATTATTTATTTATCGAATATCAATCTAATTACTAAATACATGTATATGAAATTTTGATTTGTGATTAAAAAAAATTATATTAAAAAGCGCATTGTAAAAGCCTGCTTATTATTATTTTTTTACTTAAAAAAATAACCACCCCGCCGCAGAGCGCCTATACAAAACTAGTTACTTATAATATAAAGTATGTGGGGTGAACGCTATGTAGCCGCATTGTTCACCCCTTTACATTTTATAGTGGACACAATGTTTACTGTTTTTCTATTAGGTTTTGCTATAAATTTAAGGAGAAAACATGTGAGGTGAATCCTATACAACCATATTGTTCATACCCTCATGTTTGATGTGCTAAGGATATAGAACCAAGTAATTGTTTCTTCTTTGAGACTAAGAGTCAGTGCGTAGCAGATTGAGCCTTCCTTCTCTCCTTCTGGTCAATCGTCTTGGAGAGCCTATGTTCATGCCTTGATCAAGACTCCTATCTTAGTTATTTAACACATATGAAGAAAATTTTCAAAATCATTTCTTGACATAACATCTTAGTTATTCAACCAGTTTAGTGGGTTAATCTGGTTGAATTGAATTTATTTTTTAATTGATATTTTTTTATTCTTATTCAACATTAGGTTCATTAAGAATTAAGCTTCGTGATTTTTTATTTGCTTTCTATCAAGTTATTTCAATCTCATGACCTAGATCACATATTTTTACGAGTTAATTTGAGTTATTTCAGGTCATTTTATTGTGTCTATTTTTAGATTGAATTTTTTTTTCAATTTTATTTTTCAACAATAAGTTGATTGGGATTTATGCTTTAAAATTTGTTTCTATTTGCTTTATATAGCATTATCCTAGTTTTCTAACCTGAGTTGTGGGTTTGGCAGGGTAACCTAGGTTGACCTGAGTTATTTTTTGAATTTGCTTTCTATGAGGTTATCTAGGTCTCATGACCTGGATCACGGATTTGGCAGGTTCTCAAGTTGACTTGAGTCATTTTTATGTTATTTTTTCATATATGTTTTCAATTTCATTTTTAAACACTGGTGATTGAGAATTATGTTTTGTAATTTGTTCAATATACTTTTATATATGAGGTTATCATAGTCTCATGATTCAGGTCATGAATTTGGCATGTTAACATATCATAGGATCATGATAACCTCATATAATACATATCAAAACAAATTATGAAGCTCGATTACCGATCAACTCAATGTTGAAAAAAAATCCAAAAAAAAAAAGACAAAAAAAAACTCTAGTCAACCATGATACAAGGTTGTCAATTTTGTTCTATAACATTCAAAATGACTGGTATATCTCGTTTCAATTTAAAAAATGGAACAAACTGGAATAAATTTCATCTTGCTCAGAATATTTTAGCCCATTCCATAAATTCTGCCAAAATTCTGGCTGGAATGTTCCGATTCCATTCCAGCCAAATAATGTTTTTTTTTTCAAAAAAAATATTATCTAGTTTTACGATATCAATCATATCTTTCAATTCGATTGGTGGATCAGATTGAAATCTTACAAAGATTTTCCTAACATATTGTAATATCTCAGGTTAAAATTATAGGGCAATTAGAGTTTAGAAAGGCCTTGCGAGACTACTGGTGACATTTTCATAATTTTGTTTTGAATTGTCATTTTTTGTGTCCTTTTTTTAGATTAATTTTTTTTTTCAATTTAACGGTTAAATAATAGTTTTATTAAGAATTGAGTTTTATAATTTGTTTTGATTTGCTTTATTTAGGGTTATTATGGTCTCATGACCTGGATTACAGATTTAAAAGGTTAACCTGATTTGACCCCGGTCGATCCAATATGTTGCCATCTCAATATTTTTTTAAAAAAATATGTCGTCTTAAACTTTTTTGAGTCAAACTATATTTTTACCAGTCGTTTAGGTTGTCTTTGAATCCATCTAGTCTATCATGTCATATCGGTTCAACTCTCACTTTTTTACTTGTGTTAGAAATTTAAATTGCATAATTTCGAGTTAATTTGTCTTTAAATGTAAATTTAAATTATGTTTATTGAGTTCATATATATATATATATATATATATATATATATATATATATAAACAGTATAATCCCAAAACAATACACTGAAATGCTCTGAAACCAAAACATATTGTTTCAATTAAAAAAAAATAAAACACTAACCAGAACGAAATTGATTGTTATGGAAGTGTTATTAACCCATGATTTATATCAATAATGTAGTCTATACCTATTGCGATGTCGCGGTCGCACAAATTAATTACCCTAGCTTCAAACACAACACACAAGATAGTATATAGCAAGCAAGGGGTCGATCCCACGAGGAAGTTCAAGTCAGATTTTTATGCTAGATGATATGTAATTTGAGGGTGTTTGGACGTTATCTAGGCTAAAGCAAAAGAAAACAGAAAACTATCAAACGAAATTTAATAAAATCAGAAAATTATCAAGAGAACAAACCTTGGTCACAAGCACACATCCACCTACAAAAATTAGAACTGATCATGGAAACGAAACATCAATTTATATTCTGAATATTTATCTCTTCTTAACACTGGTTAGTTAACTAACCCTAACCATTAAACAACCATAGTGTCCGCACTAGTAATTTAATTTAATGGCAGCCTTAAGAACTAAATAAGTTGATTAATCAAGAAAACATAATTGTCCGCAGTCTATGTTTGATTTGATTGAATGTTCTCCCTAAGATTAATAACGTAGATCCGCCACAATTATTAAACTCAGTTGCTTCACAAGTTCATAT
>Ga0325411_1001878_pt1 | contig 23518 bp, 12 predicted proteins | sample PopdelMetagenome_13_FD_206181 | JGI IMG/M metagenome (GOLD analysis project Ga0325411, IMG submission 206181) | Populus deltoides microbial communities from Bellville, Georgia, United States - Xylem-PdIQD-R4 | ecosystem: Host-associated > Plants > Phyllosphere > Stem > Wood/Secondary xylem... | reverse complement strand
AATGGTTTCTTTACAACTTAAATGTATGTTTTTCTTTTCTAAGATAATAATAAACTTTTTTTCTTGAAATTATACTAATTTTTTAGTAATTATTATAATTATGGAGAAAATATCTAAATTATATATATAAAAAAACATTTTCATGATTTTTTTATCCTACAGTGTGTAATCATTTACTTGTTACAAAATGAATAATATTTTTATAAGGTCATAATTTAATCCCCTAAAAAAAAAATCTTCTTTGAATAAAAAACAAAAAATTCCAAAAAAAAATGCATTTAAAAAAATCATGCTTTTAATTTGATAATGGTATTTTTTCTGAATTTTTATTATTTTTCATAGTTTTTTCATATTATTGCTTTGGGCAAGCAAGCAAAAAAATGAATAAAAGAGAAGCAAAATACAAAATAATAATAATAATAATAATAATAAATGTGCAATTAAGGGTGAAATTAAAAGAAATAATGAGAAAAGTGGTGCAATTGGTCAAAAATGTAAAAATATAAATCTAAGGACTAAATTGGAAAAAAAGAAAGAATGAGAGGGTCATAAAAATATGCAATTAAGTGAGAGATTGAAAGCAATAATGAGAAAAGAGGTGCAAAATAACAAAATAAAAACCCAATGACTAAATTGGAAGAAGTGGAGGAATGAGAGGGTTGTGAAAATGTGCAATTAAGGACTAAAATGAAAGAAATTCAAAGAAAAAGTTGCAATTGACCAAGAAAAAAAAAGAAAGCAAAGGACTATAGTGGAAAAACAAGAAACTTGGAGGATCACTTAAAAAGGAAATTTATGAAACGATGTTGTTTCATGTGGAAAGAAAAATAAAAGAAGGCATAAGCAAAACGATACCATTCCATGCCTAAAAGAAATTATATCACTTCGTATAAAAGAAGAAGAAATAAGCATACAGCAAAACGACAATGTTTTTATGCATGCACCAATTACCTTCTTCTTTCTTTTTATATAAAAACCACCCATCACCACCCTTAATTGATTGCCCACACTCCCTAACACAACCAAAACTCCATCACCCCCTTCCCTAACATACCCTCTCTTACATCCATCCATACGTATATCGAAAAGACCCCTCAAACTGTTATAATAAGAGACTAAAATAGGCCAGTTAGTCATTTTTTTCAAGAAAGAAATGATATTTAGGGGTGGGATTTTTTCTAATGGATTAAAGGTCCTAATCAAACCATCTAGAGGAGCTTCTAGAAGTTTTTCTCTTTATATAAATAGAAGAAGTAAAAAAAAAAAAAGAAAAACAAAACAGATAGAGAGAGAAAATATTGAAGAGAGAGAAAGGAGAAAAAAGAGTTTTGAGCTGAGTTTTTGAAATTTGTGTGAGCCAAGAGGCAGATAAAAAAGACAAAAAGAAAGAAAAAAAAGGGGGGAATAGACCCTGAAGTTAGAGAGAGAAGCCAAGAAAGAGAAAGAAAGAAAATGAGAGTGTTTGAAGTTGGTTTGAGCTAGGTGGTGATAAAGGAGGAGGGGGAGGAAGAGAGAAAGGAAAAAGGATGAACAAAAACCTAAAGAGGGAGAAAGGAACCTAAGAAGAAAGAAAAGAACAAAAGAGAGTTTGAGCTAATTAAAATGGATTTTGTGTGATCTAGGTGATTTTAATTCCATTATGTCTCAGGAGGACAAGCACAATGATGACCCTGTCTCATCTTATGAAGTCTCTAATTTCAGAGCATGCTGTTCAGACTTGGGCCTCTCTGATATGAATTACACTGGTTGCCACTATACTAGGTCCAATAGGACTATTTGGACCAAAATATGTTGCATGTTGGCTAATCCCCTATGGTGCAACCTTCAGCTTACATCCCATGTGTATTTTCACCCTCCGGGGACTTTCTCTATTTACTTAGAAGCTCACTTTCAGATTGGTACTAGCAGATCCCCTAGTCGTCATCCCTTCAAGTTTTTTAATATGTGGGTTGACCACCACGAATATGCAGGCTTAATCTCTGAAGGATGGCAATCCCCAGTGGCAGGTACTCCTATGTTTGTTTTGTGCAGGAAACTCAAGTCTTTGAATAGTCCTTTGAAGAATTTAAACAAGGGAGGCTTAACTCTCTTGAACAGGGTTAATCAATTGAAGCTGAATCTTTTCAACCTCAAGTCTGCTGAGAAAGCGTTTTTTGCTCAGAAGCTCAAGTGTAATTTCCTCAAGCCCAGTGACAGAGGTACAAGCTTTTTTCATGCTTTGATGAGTCACAAGCACAGGAAAAGTTTCATCTCTGCCAGCCAGCATAGTAATGGGGCTCTTACTACCTATATTGATGAAGTTGGTGTTAAATATGTCCACTTTTATCAAAACCTCCTTGGCACTTCATCGTCTACCTCTCCACTTGATGAAGTTGTTGTTCATTGTGGTCCTTGTCTTGATGAAACCCACTCTGATTTTTTCTTGGCTCTTGTGTCTAACGAAGCTATTAAGGAAACTCTCTTCAGCATTGGAAATGACAAAGCTCCTGGTCCTGATGGATATTCATCTCTTTTCTTCAAGAAGTCTTGGGACATAGTTGAGGCTGATTTCGGTGAGGCGGTTCAGGATTTCTTTTCCTTTAGAAAGATTCTCAAGAAGATTAATCATTCCATTATTGCTCTGGTCCTGAAATCTACTAATGTTAACTCTGCCAATGATTTTCAGCCTATCTCATGCTGCAATATGGTCTATAAAGTGATCTCCAAGATTCTTGCTGTAAGACTCAGTCGTGCCCTCAGCCAGACTTCCACTATCACCTGAAGTGTGCATTTTACCATATCTGTCACCTTACTTTTACGGATGACATTCTTCTATTATGTCGGGGGGATAGATCTTCTGTTCGGATTCTTCTGGAGCAGCTGCATATCTTTGGCCAGGCCTCAGGGTTACACATTAATGCAGGGAAATCTTCTATTTATTTTGATGGAGTTAGAGACAATGTTAAGCAGGGTATCCTCCAAGATTCTTGTTTTTCTGAAGGCAGCTTCTGTTTCAAATACCTTGGTGTCCCCCTCAGTCCCCACAGGCTTCTTGCTAGCCAGTTTTCCCCTCTCCTGCATAAACTTGAATCTGTTATACAAGGCTGGATGGGCAAGCACTTATCATATGCTGGGCGGCTGGAATTAATTAGATCAGTTCTCTTTGGCATGGTGCAATTTTAGCTCAACATTTTCCCCATGCCGGATATTGTCATCAACCAAATTACATGCATTTGCAGGAACTTCTTATGGACTGGTAACCTCCTCTCCCCTATGGAAGTCCCTTCTTACTCCTCGAGATCAGCTCCTTGCAGATTGTGGGGGTCAATCAGAAATGATCTCTATGATGCAAAGTTAGGACAATATTTCTGAGCCCTTCTCAGGTCATGCTTATGAGTTTTTGAGATTCAAAGGAACCTCGGTGTCATGGGCTAAGGTTGTTTGGGAACCTTGGTGTTTACCAAGGTATAGTTTCATCCTTTGGCTTGCTTTGCTTGGGAGGCTGAGAACAAGAGACAGGCTACACTATGTTGATATTGATGCTAGCTGTGTCTTCTGTCTGGATCATGAGGAAAGCCATAGTCACCTCTTCTTTGCTTGCAGTTGGACATCCCTCTTGTGGTCAAAGGTGAAATCCTGGCTTTGGCTCTGCAAGGGTATGGCCACCATTAGTAGTGCTGTTCGAGGCCTTAATATCAGGGGGGAAAACATTGTTGCTAGGATGAAAAGGGTCTCCCTCAACATTGTTGTCTACTTAATATGGGAAGAAAGGAATCAAAGAGTTTCTGAAAACTCCTGCACACTGGTTGAATATGTATTTTTGGAGATTTCAGGTTTTATTCTACATGATATTGCACTTTCATGAGCACAATCATCCTCAAATTTATGTGAGCTGACTGTATTGGTGGTTATTTTGGATGTTCTCTCTTGTGGGATGATATCTTCTCTTCTGTTTGCAGTCCATATAGTTTTTGCATCTGAGCTGATCATATTGGTTGTTGCTACTTCTCTTGAAGTTTTGTTATGCTGCATGATGCTCATGTCTGTCACTCCTTGTAATTTATGGTGCTCAAGGCGTCTACTTTGTGTTTCCTGTTTCAGTTGGTGCCCAAGATGTCTTGGCTTTTGCTTTGTATTAGGTTGGGAACCTTGTAATTTATGGTTCCTTAGATAACCATTGTCTGCTAATTTTAGCTTGTTAGCTATGGCTTTGATGTAAAGTTTTTTCAGGGAGTTTGTTCCTTGCTTTTGTAAATCACTGTATACGAACTTGCTGGTTTTCCAGCACTGTAAAGATTCGATCTATTAATATACTTACATGTTGATAAAAATAAAAAAAAATAAAAGCTATGCGCTCTTTGTTCAGGTTTTTCCTTTTTATTCTATGTATATTGTCGATTTCACCCAAAAAAATATATATATAGAGGAAGTTCATGAATAACCCTCAACTATTAAGTTACTGTATTAAGTGTTATTTTAGCAAAACAGCTTAAGTTTAGGAATTAAAAATCAATAAGTTGTTTAATAATTTTCAATGACCAATTAATTAGAAATAAAGGAAAGAAACCACATCAATTTCCAACTATTACACAGAGCATGATATCGAGCTTGAGACAAAGCTTTCTGCACCAAGCGGCTGGAATTATTCCAGCTGTTTAGGCCGCGCAAATGGCAACCCTTATATGCATATTTTTTTAGGTTCATGGAGTTACACACGTCATGGTTAGCCAATTATTTTTTTCCAATACTATCAACATATCAATTTTTCCAATAATAATATGTTTTCTTCTCCATGAAAGAATTTCAAGATTTACATGTACGTATGAATACACTCAGAGAAAATCATATCACATCCTTGACCACTCAGAGCTATAAATACCCATACAAAGCCAGCTAGGTCTTAGCCATAAAATTAAAAAATACCAGACCATGCCACATAAGTTGTAGCTACATAAAAGCCAAGGCATTCACAACTAGAGCCAGTCAGGCTATATAATTTATAGCCAACACATGCACAGGCTATACACGTAGAGACGTTCCCTTCACCTTCATTATTCTTTTCTATATTATTTTTCTACTATATTTTACTAACTCAAGCACCCATCTATCTCTTGTTTCTTAAGTGACTGTTCTTCAAATGAATGTCTAGACCAGCTCAAGCAGGACGTAACCATCAAAAGTTTATATTTAATTTGTCTGAGGGTTTTTTTTTTTTTTGACCTCATCGTAAACAAAGCAAAGCAATTACCAATGATATTTCAAGGAAACACCTTTTCTGCAAGTACAACTTGGCTCATCGAAATTTTGTACTATAACTAACCTTATCATGCCTCATTCTTAATAAAGTTCTTTTTATTACGTTCTGAAATACTTTCTTAAACGTGAAATTACCCATATATATATATATAACTTAATTTAACCGTTTTACTCTTCAAAGAAGATTTCGATCTTCACTAGTGCCATTGCTCGGACTATCCTGCGGGTAATTAATTCAGTTTATCAAGTCGTTAAAACAAGGAGACAGCCTTTTTCTAAATACAATATCAAATATGAGGAAAATGTGCACGATTTGTTTTCGTTAATTTATACAAAAATTTTATTATGATCCATCACATATGAGTAAATGTCACAGCAAAAAGGGTCCAGTATGGTCGTTTCTTTTCTTGAAGGAGATACGAATGTTAAAGAACCAATTCAACTCAAAAACTTAAGTTATTAGGTGAGATTTGAAGATATGATTTATATTATTCTACAACACACGTCCCAAATGAAAGCTCTTTGAGTTTGAAACTTGCACAAACTCACATTACCTTGTACTTAATTTTTATCAAATAAATAGGGATTATGAGATTCAAACTCGTAACCGCTTGATTATCAAGGCTTCGATACCATGTCAAAGAATCAATTCAACCCAAAAACTTAATCTGTTAAGTGAGATCCCAAAATATAATTTATATTATTTTATATTATTCTACAACAACAAACCAGTGAGAAAATAAAACAAGTGCTCTCGCTTTATATGAATTTGAACCTCTATTCCAAACCGGAAAAAAAAAAGCCACCCTCTTCTATTTAATAAAACAAAACTTGTAAAAACATGATAATATTAAGGCTCCTTACATGTTTCTAATCCGAAATCTTAATGAATTTCAAATCAAAATCATTACGTGTACTAATGATTACAACTTCATCAGTTATATAACCATGCAAATTCTAAAAAAATAAATTAAATAGCATGTTTTCTTCTTCAACCAAAGACTAGATATTGCATCAAAACTTTAATTTCAGTAACTATTTTTTTAAGTAAGGATAAGATTGCAAGAGAAAATCCCTTGTAAGGTAATAAATATATAGGGAAAAAGAAAATGAAGAGCAAACTAAACTTGAGCGAAAATTTCTAATGGATGAGTTGTCTACTTTGAGATTGAAGCCAGAAATATAAAAAATGTTGTTGAACATTCAAATGCTGAACTTACGGCAGTCAAAGGAATTATTGGACAACATGAAAGAAGACATTCTCAGACAAAAAAAAAACACTAGAAGATAATGCAAATTATTACAACATATATACAAAAGAGAAAAAGACTTTTAACCCTTCAAGTAACAATTAGCAAACCAAGCAGCACAAAACTTTAGACTTAATTTGGGTTTTGTCATAAATCATTTTTAATCTCTTTGTTTTGGAAATTACATGGTTAGATTTAAAACTTTATTTTTCTTTCATTTGAGTCTATAAGTTTGGAAAACAAAAGATTGAGAGAGAGACAATCACCAAACTAAAAAAATGAGAGAAAAAAGTTGATAAACACTCGCTTTCTATGACAAAACTTGTTATTTTTGGTGTTCATGAGTTTTATTTGTTTATGAGAGTTTCATGCAGATCTTTTTTTCTATTTATCTTGTATAAAAAAATAGATCGAGCTTCAAAATTTTATTTTGATGTGGATTGATTTTTATATTTTAATTAATAAATGGTGATTCAATACCAAAAATAGATTCCATTTAAAATAATTAATTACATTAACGTTGTACTGAACCATATAAAGAAAATAGCTTTTTTCTTAGCGTATTAATTTTTCTGTGACTTCCTAATCAAGCTGTGCTGAAACTATTGTAGCGCAACCACAACCTTTGAATATTTTGACAAAGTAACTAACAGCTCCACACCTAACTTTCTTAGATCACAATCCCGCATGCTTGACTTGAAGTTCGAATCTCCAGGAAATGCATGCACAATTCAATTGTGATATTAATTTGTGCGGGGTATAATTTGAATAAAAATTAAGGTTTTTAAATTTCAAAGTTATAGTCCGGTAGAGAAATAAAGAAAAATCAATAGTAAAATACTCTAAAGGTTGTAAAACTTATGAGAACATTAACTTTTAGGGTTTATTTTAAGGACTTTCCAACCTCCGAGAACAATAAAAATCCTAATCCAATGAGAAGTTTAATCTAAATATAATAAAAAATCCCAAACAATAATTTTTAGGGTTTATTTTAAGGCCTTTCCAACCTCCAAAAACAATAAAACTTTAACCATTATTAAACAGGTATTTACAATATTTTGCCAAATTTTTAGTCTAATTTAAGAGTCAAATAAAAGATTATGCTTGTTTTACTAGAATACGCGCTGAACTCTTCTAGAACTCCTTAACACCTAAAAAGTCTTAACAATTAATAAAATAATACAAAAAAAATTATATAAAAAATAATAAAGAAAATGCCCCCACATTAATCCCTTCTACTTGCAAAAAAACACTTGTCCTTGAGTTAATTATTAGAAATCATCATGCCAAAGGAATAAATTCTTTGAATGTAACATTGTAATCAATTTATGCATGGGGTAGCTTGCTCCAAATATCATAGATCCAATTTTAGTAAAAATATATTCATGTAGAGTTTTATAATCTAGAAAAAACTTCAGACCTAAAAATCAAGATCATATAAAACTATATTTTTAGATGATGAAAATTTAGTTGATGTGTCTATCATCCCTAACAATAAAGTCTTGACCTATTTGAATTGGTAATTTTGAAAGATTTATCAAACATAGATACGTTGATTTTAGACAACATATCCCAACTTAATTACTCTTTGATGTAAACTTCAGCCTTTTGAGCAATTCTAAAAACTTGTTTTAAAATTTCTTTATTGAAATTAATCTTAAGACTGACTTAAAACTACACTATGAATTTCACATTTACTTAATGTTCTTCTGATTTTTCAGCATATGTAGTGACTTTAGGTTATTCCTCTAAGAATGGCAATAATTATGGCTCTTTTGCTTCTTTGGAAACAAACTCTATAGATAGAGTAATAGATTTATCATTAATAATATTGGTCACTAGAGCTAGAATATTAGGTGTGTATGATTCTAGAATGAAAACCTTTTTCACATCTTTTTATCATCAATTTGAACAATTGGTACCTCACTCTATCGTAAAAGCTTTAGGTTTGGGTTCAGGTCGGGGCTCTCCTTTTAAAGATACAAATGTATAATTCACATCTCCTTATTGATCTTATACCAATTATCTCTACCAAAGTATATAGCATCTACATAGGCCTACCAGATATGAAACTACATGCATCTATATCTATCATATAACAATAAATCTCATCCCTATATTTTTCAATGAAAAGAGTTACTTTATAGTGTTGCGATACCCTTATTTCACCTGCAGATTTAATCTATATAATTTTATATGATTTAGGATGTTGTTCTAATTACAATTTAATTTATTAGTAGTATGTTTTCCTATAATGTTTTCATAATAACCATTATCCATAATCAAATTAAACATGTTATTATTTATGGTGCATTGGTTATAAAATAACCTTTAGTGTTAGCAATATCTTCATAATCAAGAAGGTTTGTCCCTTATCATTATCAAAATCATTATCTTCATCATATAAATCTTCTTCATCATCTTCATCAGGTGCGCACAAATCATCCTCATCATCGGAAGGTTTTAGCTTATATTGACATTCAATTAGGTTGATCGATTTCTGTCTCAAGTTATGGTAGTTCATCTTGGTCTGACAAAGCCCTACAACCCTTATCAAACTCATCTTCACCAACATCTATATAGACAACTAGTTGTCTAGGAGGATTTTCAAGAATAGGTCTGAGGTTAAGCTTGCCCTGAGATAAGTCTTTAAGCACTTTCCTCTCCTATTCATGATTCCTATTTATGCTTGACCATTGTAATTGATCTATCCATTCAGATAAATATGCTATGAAATGCTCTCGTCAATCAAATCTAAGTGGTGGGGTTTTCCACGTTGCCTCTTGAGCCCTCATAGTGCTTTAGATGACTGATAAGTGCAAAATATACATATGTTTTTATTCCTTTTACACTATGATTTTTAAGGTATTTTGAACTTATTTGAGTTGATTGGAAGTTATTTTTATGAGTTTGGCATGCAGAAGAGACTTTGTGAATTAATCGCTAAAAGATAAGAAATTCTGCATTTTATGTTTTGAACCTAGCTTTTTATGACAATTTTTTTTTGTCAAGTTAGAGTTTCAGAATAAAAATGTGGGCTTAATCTAAGTTTAAGAACACATATTAAGCTTTCAATGAAGGTATTGTGGGCAAAATTCCGATCTCATTTGGACCTCAAATCAGACCTGCAAACTCGGGTCAAAAACCTTCTCATAGCAGGATTCTCTGCTTTCACACTAGATATTTAAATGGGAATATTTTGCACTTCTGATATCAAAATCAGGTGATTCAAAAACCCTAATTCATGTACACATCGAGGACTATAACTTTCATATAGGATTCTAAGTCAGATAAAATCATTTTAAAGGATAAAATCCAGATGCAATCTGATTGGTCGAAATGAGTCTCCTGATCTGATTCAGAAACTAACAATGCCGAGCATTCCACTACGACTGAGAGTCTGACATAAGAATAGTGGGCCTTAGGACCTGATAAAATTGCAAATCAATCCTTTAACATGTCATGAATGAAATAATATAGATGGGATGGTCGGATAGTGCAAAAACCATGTCAGAATCAAAGTCTAAATTGCAAGAGAGTTTATATTACAACAGAATTGTGACAGCAGCAAAATCAGTTTTTAACACAAATTTTGAGAGATTTATCCAAACTTAAAGACCAGATAAAGAAGGAAAAAATTTATCATCATGAAAACCTCTAATTATCCTAAGAATCTTGAAGATTTCGGCAGCAAAGACAGAGGATAAAGAGAGCAGAACACAGTTGAAACATGGTTCGAGAAACATTCCTTTCTTCTCTGCTTGTGTCAATTTTCTAGCAACCATGAACTAAACTCTTGAATTCGATTCAAGAGTGATACGCACCATCTCCATTAGCACGTTGTGAAAAGTAACGTTATCATTGTAATTCTTTCAGATTCAAGTATTTATTTTTTCTTGTTCAGAATTATGCTATTGATTGTTATTCAAACTTATTAAATTGTTTTGAGATGGCATGTATGCTTTCTAGTTTCTTTCAATCCGTAATTGTTGTTAGCGACTAGAGTAAGAAGCATAAGAATTAATTTGATTGCTGCAACTCTCATCTGGATTTATGAGGGAAGAATAAACTAAGTTAAAATTGTCAAGCTTTTAAACATTTGCTTAGAATAAATGCATAAATTTTATTTATAAAACTATTGTTGAGTGAATGAAAATTGCTTTCAATATTACATTCGTTTGATGGTAAGAAATTAATTAGAGAGCTTTTTCTAATTAATGTACTCGTAATCTCATCGATTTCTCTTAGCTTTAAGGGATATTGAATTTATTTATTTTTTATAAATATTGTTTCTTGAATTTTTTACTTAAATCCCACGTTCTTTCTTATTTCAGTATACTATAAGAAAATTAAACGAAATTTCTCTTGGGTTCGACCTGGTTTTTCACGATCATACTATAAATTTTTTTATTTGTGATAGTTAAGTCAGAATTATATTTTGGTGATTTTGACAAACGATTAATGACCTCCACTCCTGCATCATGAAATAGGATTCTATCATATTCATCAATCAAGCATGACAACCTACTTTGATACCAATTGACATGGTGTATAACATAGATAAAAACTAAGGTTCTCAATCACTAAGGTTATATCATGAAATGGTAGAGAAATAGAAATTTTTTGATATTTTCTGAAAAGTTTAAAATTAAATAGTTTGATCTTCAATGAAAAAAAAAACCTACAAAGTTGTTTAAATACAAGAAAAAAATCCTAATTAAATTATAATTCCTAATCTAAATAGGAAAAATAATCCAAATGTAGGAAGGGAAAATAAAAAAATATCAAACAATAACTTACGGGCCTTATTTGAATAATTTTTCGACATCTAATGACTATAAAATTTTAACTCTATAAAAAACAGAGCCTCTAGAATGTTTTTATTAAAATTTTAGTTTGATTTAACAATGTTATCAAACGTTATACTTGTTTTATTAAACTGTGCAGTAGATTTTTATAGAACTCCTGAAACCTAAAAAATCTTAACAATTAAGAAAATAATACGAATTATGCCAAAGATAATGAATAAAGTACCCCACTTTAGATATTGTTAGAAAATTTTAGTTAGCTTTATATATATATATATATATATATATATATATATATATATATATATATATATTCAAATTGTTTATTATGAACCATAAACATATAATCAAATAAAGATACGCCTCCTAACCATGCCATAACAAATTTTTTGATACATACATATCATTTCATTGATCTCAACTTAGAAAATTACAGAAGCCATAATCGATCATTAAGAAACATAACCAATAAACAGAAACAAAAAAGCATATCAGCTAATTTGTTCTTGATGAGCAATTTGTTTCATGCATCACCTAGCATTTACAGGTGGTCTCTTAATTGCTAATGGGCGGTAGTAATGAGTTTGGTTATATTACAACTCATAACTGTGCCAAATCATCTGATTTCTTTCAATTATGTACTCCATTACACTAAGAAGAAAGAAATCTGAAAACATGCATGGTTGCCTCTATAATTGTTATGCCCATATAAGAAACGAGAGTCAGAGAGACACTAACGAGGTCTACCTAATCCAAAGAATCCAAATACTATTTGATAAATTAAATCCCACCGACCCCATAGCTTAATTATTCCATATAAGAAACTTAATTTGACTTGACATTTCCTTAATCGAACAACCAAATTGTACATTTTAATGGTTAATGTTTGGTCCGACTTAATCAAATGTCTACAACTTAGGGTTATTTTTAGGATAATATGATGCTAGCTGTTGAGGGGGTTCAGCAAGCAAGAAAGAGAGAGAGAATTCTGAGTGGAATTTTAGTTAATCACATGCTTTTAACGCTTTTATATTTATTTTTTTATTTAAAAAGTTTCCATTCGACATCTTAATAATGAATGATGGTGTGCGTCTTCAATTAAGACTACAAAACAAAAAAAAATCATTTGATTAATTATCATCTAAAGACAGCTCATCTCAAAGTCTTTTACGTGTGGCAAGATTGAAGTGCAACATGGCCAAGGCTACGATCATGCTCCCATTTCCAATTAGTACAAATAGAACTCATTCATACAAGGATCCTGCCCATCTCAATACAACCCATCGACTGATCAGATATGTCACTTGATTCTATTAAGATGGCTTATCCATACTATTCTCCTCCACCTTCTTGCCACCCCCACCACCACCAGCCTCACAAGTATTGTGTAATCCTATAACGACTTCCTCCCAAACACCACCACCGACCTCTACCACACCCTCAACTTAAGCCATCACCACCTCCTCCAGGGTCGCCATCATACCAATACGATTGTATACACCCACCTCTAACACCCGTTAAGGATCCACCCTGTCAAGATTTTGAACCTTCTCCATCCTAGTCCACCACTCCATATTCAAAGCCACCAAAACCATCATCTACTGCCCCAACTCAACTTCCCTCTCACCGTAAGCCAACACCACCTAAACCTTCATCACCTTTACCAAGCTACTCTCCTAGTCCAGTTCCACCACCAGAATTACCCCCATATGCATCGTCACCGCCTAAACAAACTACTACAAGTCCAACATCAATGCCCTCCCCTTATAAACCAAACCCACCTAAGCCTTCATCTCCACCAAGCCATATTGTTCCAGCACCAGAACCAACACCTACAGGCTGCACTCCAATGCCCTCTCCTTATAAGCCTACTCCACCTAAACCATCATATCCACCGAGCCACACTCCTGGTCCAGTTCCATAGCCAGAACGAACACCTACACGCCCAGCACCAGTGCCCTCTCCTTATAAGCATACTCCACCTAAACCATCATATCCATCGAGCCATACTCCTGGTCCAGTTGTACCACCAAAACCAACACCTACAGGCCGCACACCAATGCCCTCTCCTTATAAGCCTACTCCACCTAAACCATCATATCCACCGAGCCACACTCCTGGTCTAGTTCCACCGCTAGAACCAACACCTATGCGCCCAGCACCAGTCCCCTCTCCTTATAAGCATACTCCACCTAAACCATCATATCCACCGAGCCACACTCCTGGTCCAATTGCACAACCAACACCTACACGTCTAGCACTAGTGCCCTCTCCCTATAAGCCAGGTCCATCTTAACCATTAAAACCACCAAGCTACGCTCTTGGTTCAGCTCCACCACCGAAACTAGCATGGGCACCCTCTCCTGACAAGCTAACTTCACCTAAACCCCCACATGCAACACCACCAAGTTACCATGTTTCACCTCCAACCACATTAAACGGTCCAGTTTCACCACCTAAATTACCTCCATATGCTACACCACTATAATATAATATCCCACCGCCATTTAAACCTAGCTCAGCCCCACCAATATATGTTGTATCACCACCTCCTGGAGGCAATCACACCACTGTCATTGTCGTGTGCGTTTCACTTGGTAGGGTGTTCTTCCTTGCATTCTTTTTTAATGGCCTCATTTGTTTGGCTAAGAAAAAGAAGAAACCAGTTATGCTTCCTGCAGCTCCAGTTTGTATTGAAGAACATGAAGTAATTCAAGAAACCATTACTACAGGACGAAGTGAAGAAGAAATTATGACAGTGTCTATGGAGGATGATGTGCGTATTCATGGAGTTTTAGGTGTTGTTGGTTCTGGTAGTAGTTTGAATACGAGTTCTCCTAGTGGCCCTTCTTCTCCTTCTGAATCAGGCCGACAACTCAAAAGTTCAAGTCATAGTCAAGGCTACTACGATCAATAATAAGTTTTTCATTAGCTATCATGAATCCAGCCACAACTTGCCTACTTTAAATTCATTGGTTGATTTCTTTCCTTTCTTTTTTACTTCCAGTTATAATTCGTTGATCATACTGTCTATATTAAGTTTAAAGATTTAAAGTTTTGTACGATCATCTGTGTTTTGATTCTTCAATCATTTCCTGTACCGTTGTTATCATTTAATTTTACCCTATTGATTTTTTATTTAATTTTATGTAAGTTAAAATATAAAATTAAAATATTAAAAATATATTTGGATAAAAAGTGTGATTTATTATTTTATATAAAAATTAGAGACTACAATATGCTTGCTTTTGTTATTCTATCATTATTATTAAAATAATGATAATTATTTGCTTTTAAATTTAATTATTAATTAAATATAAATTTAAAAAAATTGTTTGAGATTTTATTTTTTACACGTGATGAAACTCTTGTATCAGTAGTATATACAAAAAAAAAGGTTGCTACAAGAAAAACCAGAGACATTAAAAAAAAACCTAGAGAATGCCATTATAAGAATAAAAACCTAAAAAGAGTAAGAAGGAAAAAAGAAAAAAACAACAGGTCAAGGGGAAAGTCTGGTATTGCACTTTCTACTCTCTGCCGTCACCCCCCCCATCAACCTTCAAAAGCCACAATACAAGTTTTCGTCCGGTATTGCAGAAGATGCCTTCGTCTCTTTTATCCCCCCATAGTCCGGCAACAGCAGCAGATCGTCAACTAGCAGCAACGGAGTACCCTTCCCTGAGCAATAACCAAGTCTCCAGCCATGGCAATCGAAAGAGAGTAGTCCATCACCGTGTGTCTTCTCCCTTGCATCAGCTACCCATCCTGCACCGGCTGCAGGTTGCACCCATCAAACGATTTTCTCTATACTGCACCGTGGGCAAGCAACAACAACTGTCTCTCCTCAGCCACAGTTTGCCCAGGACCAATGATATAGGAGGACACTAAGGACAAACAACACGAGGGGAAGACAGAGGGAAAACGAACGCAAACACAGGGGAACACAAACGAAGAACAGAGGGGACACGAAGGAGAAAACCAAAGTAAACATAGGAGACTAAGAAAACAGGCTACCAGAACAAGTGAAGATAAGAAGAAACAGGGGAGAGTATCTGGCCAACAAGCAACCCTCTCTCCTCATCATGCTCCTGATCTGCCAGCGTCCACAGACTCCTCAGTCGTGAGAAGTTTCTTCTCCGCCGTTAACAACAAGCTAAATCGTCAATCGTGAGCACCGTCTCCCTCAGCCTCGCCAAGTAAGTTCTTCATCTTTCCTTGTTTTGTTAAATTAATTGCCTTGTTACTGTTGCATGCATGCGTGAGCGATTCACGGATGCATGCAACAGTGGCCAAACCGGGTCACTGGTTTGGGCCAGTGACTCGGCTGGGCTGGCTAGATCCAGTCCAACCCGGCTAGGCTAGATCCAGCCCTTAAAAAGAAAACAAATAAAAAAAAGATAGTTTCTTTTCTTAAAAAATTCAATTTTTTGTGGATTTATTTACTGGTCCTAGAGTCAGAAATACCATACTTTTTGGGTTACATAATATTTACCAACGTTAGAGTTGGAAATATTCATAGGCGAATATTCACTGACGCCAGAGTCGAGAATATTATAGGATAATCACAAAAATGAAACACAAACAAACATTTAGCAATTTAAGACAAAACCAGAAATGCATCTTGTCTCAGATAGGACACTTAAGGGGTGATAATATCTTCCCTTTCACGTAACCAGTCTCGTACCATAGAATCTCTATTAACTAATTAGGATTCCTAGTGCCATAATATTAGGTAGCGACTCCTTGAAAAAGACATTTTTCTCCTAAAAAAAGATGTCAGATATCTGTTCTTTTTCCACGAGAATAATTTTTAATCAGTCGCCGCGATATCCGGGTGTGACAAATGACATGGTGTTTTTATTGTGAATTGTATTTATTGTTAATCCTCTCATGGATAGATTATGCAAAATTTTGTATTTTTTTTTAATTTAGTTTTCAAATATTTTTTTTGGACGATTTAGTCCTAATTAAAAAATAATTGATTTTAAATTGTTGTGAAAGTTGGGATTGGAAGAGAAGGGACTGTTATGAAAAACGCGACAATCATGAGTGGTGAGCTATCAGTTTTGAAAAAGATACACTTCAGTCCTCTAGCTTATACAATCATGCAAATTATATAATTTCAATCCTCTAATATTTTTCTAATTCTGTTTTGGTACAAAAGCTCATTTATGTTATTTTTTGGTTCTTGATTGAGAGAGAGAGAGAGAGAGAGAAAGATCGTCGAATTCTAATGGTAAAGAGAGAAACATGTCGATAACTGATAAGGGAAGTTTTAGCATGTATATTTTCTACTATTCATGCTTGATTTTGAAATATTTTAGATGTGTTGCATAAGTTAATTAGAATTTTGAAACCCTTTTTGAACTATTGACCTCATGGGAAATTAATGTGTTTTCAAATACTAGATTACTGAGTAGGCAGAATCCGGTAGTAAAACCAAACATTGATTGATTTTGGGCTGCAAAGGAAGCTATACAACTTAGTTCTAGGCATTCGTTTCCATTTTCAAATATCTGAGATGAAGGTCTACAAAACATATAAAGGGCAGAGAACTCAGTTTTGTTGTTTCGAAGCCCAAAGAGCGAGTCGAAAAACAGGGATTGAATCAGACCCGACCTTCCTGCACTCTGAACTTCCTGCACTCCAAATGTTGTCTCGGGTTATGGCCTATATCTCAAGTCTCAGAGGTCCAAAAATTGCAAGATCAGTGTCATGCGAAAGAAGATTAGATTTTCTACAATTTCTCCAGAAATAGAGATCTTGGAATTCACACGTTTTCTGTCTCAAATCTATCCCACAATAGTCAGAGAGGAAAGAAATACGAAGCAGAGAAGGAAATTTTCTTCTTGCCAGCTAGGGGGTAAAAAGGCCAAAATATAAAAGAGAAAAAGAGGGGTTCAGCCGAGTAGACATTGAGACATAGAGAAGCCACATAATACACCAAAAAGAGGAGAGGAGATGACACAAAATAAAGGTGAAAATAGATACAAAACAGGAGATAAAAAGCAGAGGAAACAAGGGACGAAAATCAGAGAAGATTGGAGGACACCTATCTATTCTACTGTCATTCTCTGCTTTTGAGTGATGTTCATCGTATCAAGTTTGTTTCTCTTTAATTTAACTACGGAGTAGACTTTTATTCTTGGATTTTTTATGTAACTTTACTATGAATATGTGAACAATTTCTTTGATTGAATTATTACATTAAGTTGTTGAGTATTTCATTCCATGTTTAATACTTGTGTATGTTTGGCCAATATCTACATGATTTGGAATTCAATTTGAGACTAAGAAGTGATAATTGTTTTAGCTATTGTTTGAAATACCATAAGAAATTTATAGGATAGAGATATCCTAGGAACTTTTGTAATCGTTAAAGGTTTTACAGTACTTAATAAATTTCGACAAGTTTGGAACTTTCATAGAGTATATGAAGTTTATTTGTCAAAATAATTCATTGATACTCGAGAGAGATTAATGTTCAAATTAGAAAAAATTGATTATCAACGCTAAGAGTAATTAATTTAATTGAGAATGTTCACATAGATTCAGTTAAGTTAAGTCAGAAATCTTAGAACCAATAAATTTAAATTCATGGATATCTAATCAATTGGTTGTTTGTTTTTAATCATTAATTTTTGTTTCATAATCTATCTCATTCGATTCCTCAAATATATCATAATTTCAAAGACTTTGGTAATTAGTAGTAATTTTTACAAATCTTCGTGGGACAATACTCTACTCATCACTTTATTACTTGTTATGATTCATGCACTTGTGAAATTAACTAACAAGTTTTTGGTGTCGTTGCCGGAGATTTTTGATAAAATTACTAATAATATCCCTATAAATTAAATTTGATATAATTTGATTGCCTTTTGCCTTCAGCTCTTTAGGTGTGTTGTCTAGTGCATGGGAAGTAATAAAAACCAGCTGTTGCTGCCTTATAATCCTGAGATTAAGAGAACTACAAGGGTATTAAGAAAGAAAACACGAGAGACTTAAAACAACTCAAATATCATGGCAAACAATGAAAATCCTTAGCAAGACACACAGGCATTGAGAAAGTTTGCTCTCCCACAAGTAACAGGAATTCGTTCTGTTATCAAAAAACCAAGGATTGAGGCCAATAATTTTGAGATCAAACTAGCAATACTGAAAATGATTCAGACTTCAGTTTAGTTTTATGGGTTGCCAAGTGATGATCCTAACGCCCATATTGCAAGTTTCTTGGAAATCTGCGACACATTTAAGCATAATGGCATTATTGATGATGCCATTCGCCTCAGATTGTTTCCATTTTCTTTGCGAGTAGAGCAAAGAACTGGTTAAACTCCATGCCTGCAGACTCAGTCATCAGTCGGGAAGATTTAGTTCAGAAACTCCTTGCTAAATTTTTCCCACTAGCCAAGACAGCGAAGATGCGTATTGAAATCTCTAATTTCACCCAACTTGAGAGTGAACCACTGTGTGAGGCATGGGAGAGATATAAGGATTTTCTTAGGCGATGCCCTCATCATGGACTGTCAAAGTGGATGCAAGTACATAATTTTTAATAAATTTCGACAAGTTCAGAACTTTCATAGAGTATATGAAGTTCTTTTGTCGAAATAATCCGTTGATACTCGAGAGAGATTAATGTTTAAATTAGAAAAACCTGATTATCAATGCTAGGAGTAATTGATTCAATTGAGAAAGTTCACATATGAATAGTTATGGTAAGTCAGAAATCCTAGAACCAGTAAAATTGAATTGATTAATATTTAATCAATTGGTTGTTTATTTTTAATCATTAATTTTTGTTTCATAAACTATCTCATTCGATTCCTCAAATAGATCATAATTTAAAAGACTTTGGTAATTAGTAGTAATTTTTACAAATCCTCATGGGACGATACTCTGCTCATCACTTTATTACTTGTTACGATTCGTGCACTTGCAAAATTAACCAACAGTAACATCGATTTAGGCCATTAAAATGAATGATATTTGTGTCAAATTATTCCATTTGATAAGGGGAGTTCATATTAGATGTTATTTTGTTCCTTGAAAGTTCATGAAAAAACAAATTTGAACCTGGGTTGATTTTAGTTTTGGGTTAAGTTTGGTTTTTTGGGCACTTTTTTCAGGCCATGGATATGTTTATTATGGTTTTGAAGGTGTTTTATATGTGTTTTAGTTCAAAAACAAGTTGAAAAACAGGTTTTTGGGTCAAAAAAAACATTGAGCCTAATTTTCCAGCCACCGTAAGGGCAAAAATCTAAGCAAAACAAACAACATATCATCTGATTTAAAAAAAAAATTGGCACATGAATGTTGTCTGCCCAAGAAACAGTTAAAAAAAAGGACCCATTCGCGCGGTCCCTAATGAAATGGGCCAGGTGAACTGGTCTGACCCTTTTTTTAAAATTTTTTTTATTTCGATTAATGGTTCTTTTTTAAAAAAAACTTAATTATATTTACATTAATACCCCTTTTCTATTTTATTTTGTTTAGAAAGCCTCTTTTAAATAATGATGATTTTTTGTTATGCGTTTAATTTTCGAAAAGGTTTTTTTTATTCATCTATGATTTTTTTTTTAATATTTTGTATAGATGAACTATATTTTTGAAAATAAAAAATATTTATTTTTAAATGATATTACTAATATATGTAGCCTTGCACATTATTCCTTTTTTATATTTCTATTATTGTTTGATCAAATAAAAAAATATTTTAATAAACAAAAATTAGCAAACATTATTGGATAAATATCCCATCTTGTGAGATTAAATATTTTTATCTACATTTGTTTCTCTGTTTTTCAAGTTTTATTTTTAGGTATCTTTAATAATTTTTTATTTATTTATTAGTGTACATAGTTCTCAGTTTATTTGATTATATGTGTGTATAAAAGTTTTTATTTGCACTTAAATTTCTTGGACTACAAAAATACATTGAAAAACCTACATATACAATTTTCTATATGGAAAATAAAAAAATTTAACCCGCGGTGAAACACGAGTCATATAAATAGTATTTCTTATTTTGCGTGTATTTATAATAAGTTCAACCATTAATACAATCAGTTATAACTTAATTGGTAATATTTTATTCAATATCTTAGTTATTGATAAACCTAAATTTAATGGGTAAAAAAAATCTTTCAAAAGACCCCATTTAATGTATCTGAATACAATAACACAATAGGCTCGCCTTAGGGGATGAGCCTCACTCCATGAGCTCGTTCTAGAGGAGGAGCTCGATTATATGGGCTCACTCTACATGAGGAGCTTGACTTCATGGTCTCGTTCTAGGGAGGAGCCCCACTCCACAGGCTCGCCCTAGGCAACGTGCTTATGCCTATTTTTCATCTCTAATAGGTTTAGGCAACTTGTCCGAGTCTAACTCTCCCTTGGGGGTTTTTCTAGGACTCCATGTGAATACCTCGATATTTTATACCAATTCAATATGTATTATTTTGAGTATAATACAACTTAAAATATCACAAGGGTGAAATCACACTTTAGTCTCTTTTCACCCTAAAAGGATAAGACTCATAAATTATAAAGACACTATGAATCCTTCAAACTTAAGGTTCACAATCTCTTTATTCTTAATATTTTTAACACATATATTGTTAGAGTATATCTCTTTGAAATATCATTATATTTTTTCTCTCTATAAAGTTACTGACTTATGTATTTAAGAGTTCTCATATCCGTCAAAGTGGACCTTTTACAGGTACTAGCTACCAACCACTTGGGCTTTTCATATCAAACCTCCAGATATCTTGACTAAGAAGAATGAATCAAATTATTTGAATTAAAAGATGAACTGATTATTCAACACAACAAATTTATTCCTAAACATCTTGAATTTCGAGACTCATCAATTGATGTCTTATGTGGGAAACTGATATAAAAGCCATCAGTTTCTAAAACTTGTTTTTGATATTTTCAGGTCATTTCATGGCACACAATTAAAATATACTTGGGTCAGGATGTAGGACAAATCTACCTGTTACCACATACACTTTACCCATTTAGGCCTTCAACAACTCACCAGTCAAGTGCAACTCCTTACTCAGACTTGTTGGCAACCCATGAGGAAAATCAAACTTTATCACCCCAACAAGTCTTGATACCCTCAGCAACTCACAACGCCTTAGTGTTGAAGCCTTTAGCCATACCAGGCACCTGTAGATGATTACACTACCTAAAGGAGAATAAATAGAATGATATTCTTGAGAGTCCCTCAAGGGGTTACTTGTGCCATGACGATAACCATGCATAAAGCCAATATTCCAAACATACTCCCTCTACCTATCATAGGATGACACTAGTTACCACAACTATCGTTCCATGTCAAACTCCCTAGGGTCCCAATAACTTAACATATAAAGGACTAAGAGATAGTCTGTATATGAGCATACCTAGAAGAATGACTATAGCCCCCATTAATAAAGGACTTCTCTCTTGTTCAAACGAGTATTGAACACTTAACTCTCTAAAGATTATATTTCTATAAAAATAAGTCTAGACAACTATAATGTCGTGACCAACCCAAGGAAGCATACACAGAATGTGCATGGTAGCTTAGAGTTGGTCATCAAGGATATTAATGTGCATAATTGTCCTCATAACCTTCTAGGGGTCTGCTCGTGCTTGGTACAATAATTTAGAGTCAATCTATATCGAAGGGTTTAGTGACCTTTGCACTAAGCTAGTGACACACTTTAACACCAGCATATTAGTCTACGGAGCTATTTGGTGTTACCCAATAAAAGGGTAAGTCTACAAGGGTATATTTGAAGAGGTTCAATGAGGAAATATTCAAGGTGGAAGAATTTCTTGAGCTAGTACCCTTAGAGGCCTTAATAAAAGGGATAAGAGAACATGTTATCTAGAGAGAACTTTATGCCTTACCAAAAAAAAAAGCTTGCTTAAAGTGAATTAGGCCATGAAAAATCAAATAAGGGTGAAAATGAAAATTTTGCTATGGCATGGGCCTTCTTGTTCTTACAAGGACAACTTGCATGAGGGACCTTCTAAGCAAAATCATTCTCCTAGTAGAAATGAATGCTTGAGGAAGAACTATGAGAGATCAACCCACGATTATTCGATATATCCAAAAGATTTATAACTCCCTTAAATCAAAATAGCATTACCTTTCCAAAGTTAGCAGGGTAGTAACAACAAACACCTTAGTGCCATCTTTAAGACATGTTTCTACTAAGAACCTCTCTCATACGTATTACTCAAATCACATCAGGATGCATAATCCTTAATAGAAAAGTAAATTTATTTTCAAAATAAAAATAATGTATCTTTAACATACATTTTCTAACTACTGATCTTCAATGAGGGCTTTCAGACACTTTTCAAGGAAGGGATTGATTTGGCTCCCAAATGCAATAGCACCACTCTTATTGAAGGGGATTGACTTGGTCTTTCTAGGGTAATAATATCATTCTCTAGATGATGTCTAAGAGCCTCTCACCAATTCATCAAAAATTGATCTTGGATCTTCTATTCTCTAGTGTAGTCTTGAATTGGCATATTCTCTAGGAGATGCTTGAGTTCAAACACTAGTTGGTTTGTCTCAAACAAGCCTAAGCACTAATTGGTCTTTGGTTTATAATGAAAGTTATATAACTCAATTTAATGTGTTCTCTACTTTTCTGAAAATATGAGGCACAATTCTTATTTAGAGAAAAAAAACCCAGTTTTGTTGTTTTGAAGCCCAAAAAACGAGTCTAAATACAGAGTTCAAATCAGACCAGGAATCTCTGCGACCCAAACACTATTTTGGTATTTGGCCCATATATCAAGTTTCAAAAGTCAAAGAATTGTAAGACTAATTTCATTAGAAAGAAAACTTGATTCTCTACAATTGTTTCAGAAATATCAAAGTCTCAATTCACATGTTTTCTTCCCTAAAATTAGCCCGCAATATCATGGAAGAAAATAAAGTCAGAATCCATGATAAGTAGGAAAGTGACTTCCTTTCCTCTAAAGGATAAATCCAAGCTATAAAAACCCCATTAGGTAACAAATAACATACATTTTTGGATACCCTAAACACGCCATAAGTTTTTGGCAATGTTTCAGGGGATTTTAGATAGAATTATTAATAATATCAATTATGTTAAATTCAATCTAATTTGATTTATTTTGCCTTCAATTTTTAGGTTCCTAACTAGTGTATGAGAAGCAATAAGGATCTTGAGCTACTAC
>Ga0325411_1001876_pt1 | contig 23531 bp, 13 predicted proteins | sample PopdelMetagenome_13_FD_206181 | JGI IMG/M metagenome (GOLD analysis project Ga0325411, IMG submission 206181) | Populus deltoides microbial communities from Bellville, Georgia, United States - Xylem-PdIQD-R4 | ecosystem: Host-associated > Plants > Phyllosphere > Stem > Wood/Secondary xylem... | reverse complement strand
ATCAATTTCTGAAAAGTTTTCTGATTTGTTTTTAAATTCCGAACCCTAGTTTCTCGAATCTGATCTTCAAAAGCCCTGTGATATTTTAGCTTCTTCATTATCTTGTGTTCGTTTTTGTTATTGTTACCAGTACTGCTGTTTAACAACAACTATTCTGATAAAAAAATAATAATAATAGTAATAGTTGCATAGACGAAGGCAAATAAACGTTTTGACCTGTGGAAGAGAAACCCTAAGAGGGGTCGATGGTGCGGCGGTCATCTCCAGTAGCGGCTCTTGGTTGCTGGAACTGACTAAGTTGCCCAATACTTGCAGAGACATTCATAGCAAGAAGGCTTGCGTCATAGTTATTCCCCGAGTCAAAGCTCCTCATCATCTGTTGCTGATCCCTAGGAAAAAACTGGTGGTGGTAGTGATGATCCCTAGATCCTCCCCCTCCAGCTCCAATCAAATTGATCCCCAGATTTTGTGGGTGGTGGTGGTGGTGATGCGTTGTTGCCGTGGCTGTAGCTGCAGCGGCTGCGGCCGCAATTAGTGATCCAGCATGGCCATTGATGCCCAAGTTCTGATATTTGGAGAGTTCAGATTTTGCACAGCTAAGATCCATCTGCAGCTGGCGAAGTTGGTGCTGAAGGAGTGAAATGACCCCAACACACCCATAAACCGGGTCACGGAGGCGCATGTCGGCCTCGTAGGCCAAGGAATTGACAGCATCTTCACGCTGAGAAGGGTGCAATTCGTTGAGAAGTTTTGTGACATTGCTTGCCCCGAAAACTTTATGGACATTGGAAAATTTTTGTGGCTGGTCAGGTGGGAAGTAAGGGGCAAATACGCATTCAGGTTGACATTTGCGCCGCAGAAATTTGCAGGCTGCACATGGAGAATTTGATGAAGAAGCCATTTCCACCTTCTCCTCCTCTGAAATGCAATGAAAAACCGAGAAAAAAAAACACCATCAAATTAATAAAAATCTAATATTGCATAAATAAAATGAAAAAATAAATGAAGAATATAGATGTCGATTTTCTGTGTGAACAACAAGCTATATTAAATACCATAACGTACGTGCGGCTTGAGGTAGCAATAATCAGCTAACCCCAACTTCGACTTAACAAGAGAAATTTGAGGAGCTTGTCCTTGATTTTGACATAAAAGAGATCATAAAGGAAAATCAATAACAAGCCTAGTATCTAGCTAGCTAGGTGAAGCACAAAATACAACCCAATTAAGGTTAACAAAATTAAAAAAAGAAATGAATTGTTAGAGGATGAAATACAAATTAAAAAACAATCTTAAAGCTGCAGGCACAAGTGGGGATGCGGCTGCGATGCCTGATATTAGGGTTCGGGGGTGACTTACCTAGAAGATGGGATCTCAAAAAAGTAAAGAAATGAAACTTAAGGAAACAAAAAAAGTAAGAAGAACACAAGAAATGGCAAGCTGACAACTTCAAATAAATGTGCTGGGAGAAGAGTTTCTGCATATAGAACTTTAGAAATTGGAAAGGTTACCCTTTTCAGGATCTGTCCCCTATAATTACTGGTTTTACTCTTCTTATTGAGGAATCAAAATGTGTCTACCAGCAGAAATTAAGCAACTGATGGAATCTTCTAGTTTAGAGAATTACGGCTACCAAATAATACACATGTGTGTCCTCTCTCTCTCTCTTCTCTTCTCCTGATCGAGTCTACTTATCTATTTATAGATATGTCTATAAATTTACTCCTCTTATGCTGTCCAGAAACCCTAAGTAGCACCAGCAAAGACAACTGCACAGAAAGATAAGAAGAAGGGGATGATGTTTAAGGGGAGCTTGTAGGGGTTTATGGAGGAAGGGGGCAGGTGGGAAAGGAAAAAAAAAAAAAAAGAGGAATAAAGAGGAGAGGTTGATTTCAGGAGTAGAGTTTTGTGGATTGGATCTCGTGTAGTAAAGTTTTTGGGTTTCACTCTTTTCGAAAGAAAGTTTTTGGGAGTAGATCTCGCTTGCATTTCATAGCTTACTATCATATACTAGCAATTAACTACTTTGCTTCTTCATTTTCCTTCTAAAGATGAACGAGACTTTTTAAGGTAGAGAGAGATATGGAAATATCTTGGGATGAACCCATATCACCATATATTATAATACAATATCTTATATAAAAATCAGCTATCTAGCTAGGTAGAGAGAATGAATCATTAAAAAAAAATGCAAAGAGATTTGATGAAAAGGAAAGATGAAGGTATAAAGGGGAAGAATAAGCTTTAAAAAGAATGCTCTGTCTCCAACTGTGTGCGAGATCTTGGGATGAAGAATCTCCTTAATCCTATTCTTTTTGTCTAGGGAGTTCAATTCACAGAGTTGTTTTTAAGAAATATGGATCGAGAAAACGATGCATATGACATGATAGGCAATGTAAAGCAGCATAGTACAAGTACTGCTTGTGGGTGCGTGGCCTCGGTTTCTTCAGTCAAACCTATCCTTTTTTTTCCTAACAGTTTACCACCATTATTGTTGATATATAGATGGAGAGGACGATGATCTTTTCCTGTCATATAGGAAGAGAAAAGAAAAACAAAAGAGATGGCCTTTCAAAGCTTTTTAAGCTTCTTACACCCATACTTTTTATATTAAATTTTCTTCTCCTCGTTATTACTATTGTGTTTTCAAAGAGTCTTACCTTGGTTGTTGAAAGTTGATCAAAAATGAAAGAAGAACGCCTCCTCTCTCCTTATTGTGCCTGCTGGGAGTATGATGTGATGTGATACGATACGAGACTAATTATAATAAAGGATATCGGGCTGGTTCATGCAAGTTTCTCTTCGTTTTTGGGATCTTTATATCTTCTCTATTTCTTAGCCGGAAACAAATGGCAAAGAATAAGCATATAAAGATGATGATGAGTAGGCGCGGCTGAGGTGTAGGGGGAGAGTACTACTGATCAAAGAAAAGGAGAGAGTACTACAGAGAGAGTGAGTCTTGCACTTAGCTAGAGAGAGAGAGTGGTGTATGGGAGGTGGTATCAGCGAGGGAGAAGGGGAAAGTCCCCCCAGAAGCAGAGGCTAAGGAGACGGAGAGAAAGCAAACACAGGCAATGAGTGAGTGAGTGAGTGAATTAGAGAGAAAAAGAGAAAGAGATAGAAATAGGGGGAGGGGAGAGAGGGCAATGAGTGAGTGATTGATCAGAGTGCGAGCGAGGGTGTGTTTGTTTGTTCTTGTTATTATTACTCCTCTGCTGCTCTCTCCCTTCCTCCCTACTCAGACTCCATTCAGAGATTTGGAGCATGTTGTGTTGTTTTGACATGACCTTTCCTCCTTTAATCTCTCTGTACACTACTAGTATCTAGTACCATCTTTTTCTTTATTTTTGTCAAGAAACTTTTTGAGAGTTTTTATTAAATATATAGCCTTTCAGGTTGAGCATCTGTCCTCCCCTACCCACCCGCCCTGCTACCGACCATCTCTCTCTCTCTCTCCGAGCGAAAATCATAATTAAATGCTTCCATTTGCTTCATTTCTATCATCTCTGTGTATGTTTTCGGTGTTTCAATTTTTTCCTTTGCCAAATATCCATTCGGACAAGCTTCCCCCCCTTCAGTGCATCCCTAGCGATCGATTTAATTAAGGAAAAACAAATGAAACTGGATAGTTTATGCATCTAACCATCACTAATGTCCGTGATCTATATACCCTTGCACTGATATCAAAGAAATCAGTATAACTAACAAAATAACTTCGGTTATATATATTTTAGCGGATATATAAATATATTTTCTCCATTTCTAGATATTTTTTAATTCAAAACTTAATTCGAATTAGCATTTAGAAAAAAAAAACATATTCGTCTCTGGCTAGATATCTGTAACATTAAAAAAAAAAAACTTTAACCTTAAAAACAATTGTAACAAAAAGACAAAGAACACGTATATGTGTGAGTTTTGCCTCCATGATAGTACTATCGTTTATCGTACCCGATCGTAGAATGAAGAATAAGAGGGGATTTAATCTTGCTTAATTGAAAAAAAAAAACAAAAAAACAGAGAGGGATAGCAATTCGAAACCAAGCATTACAGGCCCTGCACCAAGGGTAATGGGATATTGTGCAAACTGTGAAGAATTAATATTCACTACTTTATTATATGCAAGTTCATAGAAGGACCATGATCAAGAAGAAATCTACTGAAAAAAGTACAACGAAATCTATATTGGATTAGTTCCTGCATGCATGGTAGACTTTTTGATTAATTGAAAATTGTATCTTAATATATATTTTTTATTAGATTATTATAATTTTATAATTTATATTATTGATTTTATATAGTAACTTAGGTTAACATGAGTGGATCCAATATGTTATTATTTAAATATTTTATAAAAAAGTTATTGTATTAAATTTTTTTAGTCAATTTTTTTTAATTTTCTAAGTCGTACTTGTACCTGCAAGCTATATTGGATTAGTCTCTACATAGTTTATTTAAATAAAAAAAACACATTACAATATTTTTTTAAAAAATAATTAATCGGACTGGCATCATAACATTATAAATTATGCAATTGGAGACTATATATATATATATATATATATATAATAAGTACAATACAAGGACATATTAATAAATATATCATAATTATAATTATCAAGATCTGTGAGAAGCCAAAATGTATTAATAAAAGGGTAAAAACCCTATAGCGGACGAACACAGGAAAGAGCTGGACCCGGCGCTATGATCATCGATCCACGTACGTGATCCTCACATCACGATGCAAAACTACTACTAGATTTTCCAAGAGCACACCGAATTCTCAACGTGTTCCACAAGATGCAACGTATATAGAGCAGAGATAACAATGAGGATCTTGTTTTAATTCGGAGAACCTTACCCTTTTTATCTTCCAAGATATGCTCCATCGTTCTGAATATAAGCAGGATCGATCTAGTCCTCTGGGAGATCGACTCCATACTTTATCACTTATAATCTCCATTAATATACTGACAAAGCCTCCTCTCCATGATGAAAATCGGTATTATTGGGTAAAATCGTTCCATTGATCCTCATTATTTTCCAGCAATAACTTGGCCCCACACGGATATCCTATATATATATATATATATATAGATATAAAATTTGTTTTGAAATTAATTTTTTACATGTTTTTAAACCGTTTTATTATATTAAAGTTAAAAATAATTTTAAAAAATAAAAAATATTATCTTTTACAATCCGAGTTCTTAGAGTTTTAGAAGGGGCACGGATGCTGGAAGTCTTCGGAGTTATTATTTTAAAGAAAATAAGCTCATTGGCCTCCGTTTCGTAATGCTCCCGGAGAAAAATGGATGTAACCACGGAGGAGAGCAGGCCTGGCTCATATTTGCTCAGGCTCAAAATAAACCCATTATCATTAGCTGGCTTGTTTCAGAAAATGGGCTCAAACCGAAGAGTTCTGTGCGTAAGTTAATAATCTTCTTAAGATTAATGGGCCTGAAACCACCACCAGTTTTCGAACATCACTGGGCCTGGAACCATCACCAGTTTTGGAACTCGAGGGAAAAAAACCTATTACGACAACCTTGTACCTCCCCGTTCTCCCTTCTCTTTACAGGGACAAAACTTGTTGCAGACGCAGTAATAGCAGCTGCCCGGTAAAGTGGCAAGCAGGTACCATGTTGTCTTCATCAGGTCGTGCAGTGAGGAAGCTATGCTCCTCTTCTTCTTGCACCGCCGCCTCTGTTATAAGAAACCGTAACTTGTTGCTCAGAGAAAGATACATTTCCCCTCTTGTATCATCAAATTTAGCAAAATATTCGAAAACAACACAACACAGAGCCATTCCTTTCCCTTTCAATAACTTTTCATTATATTCTACAACAGCAGAAGCATCAACCGCAGCAATAACATCAGCCTCAGCTGCAACAGCTAACAATCATTTGGAGGAGGCATCACAACCAAACCTGAGTGATGCATATTCTGCTATAGAGCTTGCATTAGATTCAGTTGTCAAGATTTTTACTGTTTCAAGTAGCCCCAATTACTTCCTTCCATGGCAAAATAAGTCACAGCGTGAAACCATGGGTTCTGGTATTTAATTCTGGCCCTTTCTCTTCTATCTAATTGAAGAACCATAGTAGACTCTAGTATAGTTCCATTATGCTCATTTAGCAGTTATATGGATGAATTTACAGTCCTTGTTCATGGGTTCTTCTTCGAAGTTACAAATTTAACAAAATGTTTTGTTCATTGTGTATTTGTTGCGAGAGTTCTCTCTTTTGAGATAATGAAAGTTCTTAGAGTTGTAAATTTTGTTGAGTGTGCTCAGGAAGAAGTTAGCCATTTTCCATTTCTAAGACAGCAGCATAGTATATTTACCAAGTTTGATTCTTTCCTGTGATTTTCCCTTAAAAGGTCTATAGCACATTTGAAAAAAATTACAAACTAGTAGTGTTGTTTTTAAGGTTTTGCTTTCTCTCCTTTTCTACTTGAGGTCTTAATTCTTCTTTCTATTTGTAGCAAACAAACTTGCATATAAATGACTATTCTTATTCGCCAAATCCACAGAATCCCTGATTAGCCCAATTCTTTTCATTTCAAATATGAACCGTAATCTCTTGTCGACACCGCTCTAATTTGGAGATATAAGCTGTGCTTTGGCATCAAGATTAATATGATCCTTTGAATATAATTTCTCTTATGTGGTTAGGATTGATGGTTATTCTTAACGTCACTAAATTTTTTTAGCTTTGAGTATGGCCATTTGATTTCGAATCAGCAATTCTCATAATAAACCTTGAAACATCCATGGTAGAACTTGGAAGCTGATAAAAACAGCTTTATTTTCATAATCAAATGTTATAGGAAGTTTCTCTTTGACCACCCAATCACATTTCTTTTATTCCTCATTTTTCTCTTGTAGGATTTGTTATTACTGGAAAAAAAATTCTTACAAATGCTCATGTGGTGGCTGATCATACATTTGTACTCGTAAGAAAGCACGGGTCTCCCACCAAATACAGAGCTGAAGTTCAAGCTGTTGGTCATGAATGTGATTTAGCTATTCTAGTTGTTGAAAATGAAGAATTCTGGAAGGGTATGAATTTCTTGGAGCTAGGAGACATCCCATTTCTGCAGGAAGCTGTTGCAGTCGTCGGGTATCCTCAAGGTAACAATATAACGCTTCACTACTTTAATTTGCAACTGCCTTTTTTAAACCCCTCCTCTATTCTCTATATTCTAAAAGTTGTTTGGTTTCCTCACTTGAACACTTAACTCACTTCATATTTTTTCAGTACACAAACCTTCAATCTTTGAAGATTCAGAATCCTTCCGCTGGAATCACAATGAACTATTTGAGCCAGTGGCTGCTATACAATCATGCTTAAGCTGTTTAATTTAAGCGAGGATTTGATCATGCCCACAGAAAAAACTCCTTGATAGGATAGTTATCTAGCACCTGTCACTCCACACACAAAACATATGTTTACAAACCTTTAGATATTTTCCGTAGTGATATGCAGAATGCTGACACTTGGTCTGACTGTAAGGTGACCTGTTAGTTTCACACATCATGATCTCCTTCCTTGGCTGCAGGTGGGGACAACATATCTGTTACCAAAGGTGTTGTCTCCAGAGTTGAACCAACACAATATGTACACGGAGCATCCCAGTTAATGGCAATACAGATTGATGCTGCCATAAATCCTGGGAATAGCGGTGGTCCAGCAATAATGGGAAATAAAGTTGCCGGTGTGGCTTTCCAGAACCTATCAGGTGCTGAAAATATTGGGTGAGTTCTATTCACCATTTCTTTGCTTTGGATGATAAATCATCAAAAATTTTCATGCTTTCTGAATTACTTTAATGATAGGTGATGAAGTTTTATATCTAACTTGATGCTATGTTCCTCACTTGGGAAATTCTAGAGATAACACATTCCTTCGTGTTGATAGGGGACAAGGCTACTAATTGTAGGAGCATTACTTCCACTATTCATTTTTTCTTTCAATCATATAAATACTATTTTCAGCTAACTCTTTTCTCCTTTTGTATTTTCAGCTATATAATTCCTGTTCCTGTAATCAAGCATTTTATAAATGGCGTGGAAGAAAGTGGAAAATATGTTGGATTCTGCTCAATGGGCCTATCATGCCAACCAACTGAAAATGTTCAACTGAGAAAGCACTTTGGTATGTGCCCTGAAATGACAGGGGTACTTGTGAGCAAGATTAATCCGCTGTCAGATGCACATAGAGTCCTAAAAAAAGATGATATTATCCTTGCCTTTGATGGAGTGCCTATAGCTAACGATGGAACAGGTAGTCATGGTTATTACTTGTTCAGTTATTCAGCATTACTTAAACTACAATCATATCTGGTTCACCCTAGACCCTTTTTGTAATAGGTCACTATTAGCTTCATCAAGGATTTTTTTGATTTCATCTTCTCTTCTTTAAACGTTTCAAAAGATGAGGTGACCACATTGATGAATAGATGGAGTTATCCCCAAGTTGGTTTAATTTTGGCAAAAGCTAACTGTGATTATTGGTTTAACCTTACAGTCTCCAGCTGTAAGTGTTCTGTAGATTGTGAAATGTCTTGTCCATGAAGCTAAAGCTATTATAGGTTATTTTACTCACTCATGTTTAATAGATTGATAGCCACGTTTAACATATGATGTTCAGATATTTGTTAGTTTACTGTGGGCCAAAAATTCAGGTTAGCAGATGGCTAAACAATATATTTTGAGCACCCACCCTCTTAGATCTGTGCTAGAGCCACACAGAACACGACACTTGAAAGACTCCCAACCCATGTAGCCTGATAACTTTAATTGGGGTGAGTGTTTGTACTTTACTGAGATCTTTAGATAATATCTGATAAATATATCATGCTTATGATCCGTGTCCAAAAGTTCAAGTAAATTTCCTTTATCATTTTTTTAAGCAAGGAAAGTTACAGACTGTTTCAGTAACATACCGTTACTTCTAAGGTAAAAGTTCTGGATAGTATGTGGTTCGTATGACTTGGTCTAGTCATTTAACTAACTTATGATGGTTTATGTGATATATTGGTATGGCTACTAAAGGTTCAAATGGCCTGTGCATTATTTCACCCACCCTTTTGGATTCTCAATAGCGAGGGTAACTAAAGCTTTCAATGGGGTAGCATCATTTCCGAGTAATATGGTCTTCAAATACCATGGCCTTAGTGTCAGTTATCAGAATGCTTCAAAGATTGTTTAATTTTCCCTTTTCTTACTCTGCTGCTCCATTTTTTTGTTCGTGGTGCTCTTTTTGATACATGTTATGCCGTTGTGTTCTTAATTTGCAATTTGATTTTCATGCTCTGCAGTGCCTTTCCGAAACAGAGAGCGGATAACTTTTGATCACTTAGTGTCTATGAAGAAACCCAATGAAACAGCTTCAGTTAGACTTTTGAGGGGTGGTGAAGAGCATGAATTCAGTATCACCCTTAGACCTGTAAGTCGTAATTCTATTTTCTCATTATTTTTTGTAGTGAACAATTTCTTTTTTCACAGATTCATCTTTAGAATAGCAAGGGCCCCTTGAGCTGGCATATATAAGATACACTTCTATGCTTAAGCAACAATTTCGTATTTGTGTAACATGCATGTTTCTTGTATTAACATGTGCACTTGCTTGTGTGCCATTGCATTATTTCAATAATTTATTCATAATTACATAGAGAATCAGTGATTTCTTCAAAAATTCTTACATTTACGACCTGTTTGTTTGGAATGGATTGGATTAGGATGATAATCAATCCAGGGATAGGCATCTGGAAGCCATATCCACCACTGATGAATAGACCTGAGGAACGTGACTTCTAGAACTTTACCACCTCAATGATGAAAACTTTTAATTTCTTTTCTGCTACTGGAGACTTTTGGTTAGCTCTTTTACTTGTGGATCCTGCAAATAATATGGCATTTCCCATTGCTTGGTCATACAAATAATCGAATAAAACTGTAGTTATTCCTGTCATGAATTCTTGATTATTGAAGAATATGTTCTTTTTCTGTATTTTTTGGATCGTGCTTGTAGCATGATTAATCTCTGAATTTATCTGATTTTGCAGTTGCAGCCCCTAGTTCCTGTTCATCAATTTGATAAGCTTCCTAGTTATTACATTTTTGCTGGTCTGGTCTTTGTTCCACTAACACAACCATACCTTCACGAGTATGGAGAAGAATGGTATAATACATCACCTCGTCGATTATGTGAACGTGCATTGAAGGAGCTGCCGAAAAAGGCTGACCAACAACTTATCATTCTTTCTCAGGCATGCTTGCGCTTTTTCTTTGTTTCTTTGTTTTTTTCTTTTCTGGTACCGAGAGAAATTTGGGAGCATTGCTGCTTCTTACTACCAAGCACAATTTGGTAGCTTTGAGGGGACAATCTTCTCATTTAGCAAGAATTTTCTGACTTCCATGATTTATGGGGTTATTGGATGTTAGAAAACACAAAACCCAAGTCTCAAACCGATAAATGCAAAAGGGAGCTCACAACTGAAGTTACTTCCTGTGAATCGAATTGCAAGCTAGAGTAGAGTTGAAAACTTGTGTGTAAAAAAGATGTCTGTAGATGGCTGTCACCATTACTTTGTAGCTACCTTTTACATTGACTTGCAAATTCTCCCATGGAAAGAATTGCAAATTTTGTTAGAAAAGCTGCTATGGGGTCTGTTTGGGTTGTATCTTGAAGAAACTTATGTTTTTGGATAGATTTGGATTAATTTTCTGATCTTGAAGCAAGCTTTAAAGACAAGTTCTAATCTGTTATATGTGACAAAACTTAGAAGTGAATTGAAAAGGTCATTATCTTAATAGAAGGTTTAATTTAGAAGGATACAACCGCTGATCAGTCTGTATTGACCTCATTAGTACCTTTGTCTCAATATCCCTCTTAAGATTGCAAAGCTAGCTGACAAACATATTTAACTTGGCCATTATCTATTTTCCCTTCCTGCTTGGTGGAAATTGCTTTGGTTATGAGACTGCAATGCAAAGTAAAGCTAAGATATACTATGCATTGAACTTAGTGCATTCTTACTGACAAGCACTTTTCTGGCTCAGGTGCTCATGGACGATATAAATGCAGGGTATGAGCGTCTTGCAGAACTACAGGTGCCATCATATTTCCATTTTAGCTACAAATATGCTTTCAGTGTAAAACAACTGTTTTTTATGGATCATTAATTATATTCTGTCGGGGCCATTGCTTGGTGCAATGGTAAAAGCCTTGGGCTTGCAACCACAATGGTGCAGGTTCATTAAGAGCAGTCGCTTCATGCAAAAATGCTGAAGTGTAGGGCTGTCTCTTCCCTAGGGTCCTGTTTTTGTGAGGACTTAACTGGATAGTGTTCTATATATATATATATATATATATATATATATATGTTAAATTTGTATACATGCAATGGTTATTTATGCGCACAAAAGTGTCTGCTGACAAATAACAACACTGTTGATGGGCAGGTTAAGAAAGTCAATGGAGTAGAAATCGACAATTTGAAGCACCTGTGCCAACTTGTCAGGGACTGTAGTTCAGAGAGCTTGAGGTTCGATTTAGATGATGATAGGGTAATTGCGTTGAATTATCAGTCTGCAAAAGTAGCAACTTCCAGAATTTTGAAACGTCACAGGATACCTTCCGCCATGTCCAGCGACCTTAGTGCTGAACAAAATATACCAGAAACTGAGTCGGCCAGCTCAAGCTGATTTTTTTTCGCGGCATTTCATGATAATGGAACAACCAGAAACCTTTGTTGGCTGACACAAAATTTTGGTCACATAGTTTGGTAGTTAATTATTCGATTCTCTCAATATCCATTTCTAAATCAATATATGCCATGGATGAAATTGAAATTTAGCTATATGATCATAATTTTTTATTTTTTTTTTAAAGTTGGAAGCACAAGCAAAAGGATATCAAAGGGTTGAGTAAATGGTTTATCAGGACAGGCTATTCAAATGAATATCGTATATATTATACATTTGTGGATATCTAAGCCTTTTTCCTTATGTGTTCTACTGTAAGAATGTCGACTGCTTCTATTCTGTTCCTTGGGCAGTGTGCTAGAAGAACACAAGCTGAGTAATGATGAAGTTGAGTAGTCTGGTTACACAATAACTGCTGCATTTCAACAGCGAGGTATTCCTCAAATAACAACCTAGGTACGGCGTGTCACGACAACCTTGCGGCGTAAGAACTCTACGTTAACTCCGTTGATCATAATTTCCCAATTTATTTATTTGAAAAGCTGATAATGGCCTCACTGGAACTTGAAATTCTATATTTTTATGTATTTACCAAGTAGCACACGTTTTCCTGACTTAAAGGTCACGAAGGGATTTGAATCAAGAACTAGTTGCCACAGCCCCCGGGTTGTGTCAAAGAGGCACTTTGACCATAGCCCTTCTTCCAACACACTCATCACACAACATGGTTGAATTCAGAAAGTAATTTTAAGTTATAAAAAATTTAGGATATATAGAGTTATAGCTACAGAAGGCACGCAATCTGCAGCTAGGTCTATACAGCTAGTTGTGGTATTTTTAGTGTATTTTTTGGTATGTTTTAAAATATGTTTGACTAGAAAAAAACATTAAAGAAATATTGTTTTCGTGTTTTTTAATAAATTTAATGAGTTGATATTAAAAATAAAAATATATTTTAATGTAGTTTTAAATAAAAATATTTTAAAAACATACTCTGTATTAAAATACGAAGCAACATGCATGGAGTCCAAGACTTTCGCACCAGCCTCTGCTGAAGCGTTAATGGGTTCCTCTCATGTTTGACAGTGAGGTAAGGGTAAATAAGACACGCTACTGCAACGTGATTACTGATTAGTGTCTGATCCATGTATGCAAACTGTCACATGCCATGTAGATTGCGACACCCTCTTTTTTTAAATAAAAAAAATTCATGAAACGTTGTTTGAAACAATTCTAAATGATGCCCTAGTCTCTCTGGATCGGTCTGTTTTGCCATAAAATATTTTATAGAAAAATAATTTCCAGATTTTTCTATATTTAATTTTGAAGACTTGTTTTTTCAAAAAATAATTGTGTTAATAATTATGTCTCAAACCTTAATTTTATAGAAGCTAAACTAACATGTTTTTTACTTATAAAGTTCTCAAACAAAAATCTAGTTTTAACCAGATATATATATATACATATATATATATATATATATATAATTTATTTATTTTTTAAAAACTGTAGTTAAAAATATTTTTCTTAAACCTAAAACTAGCACAAAGTTGAATAATCACTAAATACACTTAAAAACTCAACAACTTGGGTTCTAAACGGGATAGATCAATTTACAGAAGTTTATTAGATTGCCCACGTCTAAGATCAATGACTTGTTTTTCATGCCATTAACAACAACTATACATGTTTTGATTTTATCACTGGATTCCTGAGTGATTGGCGAGTTCATGCCTTGGGTTAGATTATGCATAAAAGACTTCAAAAGTATTTTAACAACACCTGTAGTTACCAAACCATAGCTATAAACTTGCAATTATGTCCAAATTAAGTTAATAGCTCACAATATCTCAAGCTACAACTATATATAGCCAACAGTACTATACTTTGGGGATGCCGAGTGGCAAACTGACTCACCGATTACCACACCATCAAAAAAAAAAAAAAAAAAAACACTCCACAGCAGCAGCAGTGAGTGCTGACTTTGAAGGTATTCGTATATCTGTGTATGGCTAGCTAGGCATAGGATTCCCTTGGCATGAAGCCACCCCCATGCACATTAATGATAAATATGTGCAGCAGCAGCAGCAACAGAAGTGTTCGTAAAGGGAACGGCACACCAAACCACTTCCATTTTGTTAAATTATGAAAATAAATGCAAATTAATGTGTTTATAATGAACCATTATAGTTCTGGTGGCTGTATTTCTCCACCGTGTTTGACCAGGAATCCCCTACTCTATTTGTCTTCTAATTATTAAACAAGGAAGAGATTGCGTGAGAATGCATAAGGGAGTGAAATAATTCATTAAAAAAATAAAAACCCTAAGATATCTGTAACAAATGAATGGAACCGAGGCCTTGGATGGAGTAAAATGTGTTGGATCAGCACGTGTAAATGCCTCGGACTTTCAGGGTTTTGCTCTGCTCTTTCTTTCAATTTTTCCACTCTCTCCTTTGCTCCCATGCAAAGCTCATCAACCATCTTATTCCATTACATCCTTTTGGCTTACATTTACTTCGTGGTCTTCTTCAGACCTCCCATCCGGGTTAACTAAAGCCAGAAGCTTTTAGTTTCATGTCTGCTTCTTCTTATTCTTGAAATATCTCCGGTTCAAAAGTACTTGTTTCTTACACCATGCGATTTATTGGTGTATTCGATGTGTGAGATTATGTCATATACATATATAATGTATTTCTGATAAGGTATCCAAGTACTAATTAAATTTCTCAATAATTAATGGAGCTGTAACTCTATTATTTAATTGGATTAATGAGGAGATGTTTTCAGGGTTTCAACTCCTCAGATGGGACGATTACTGAACATAAATTCATAAACTAATATGTCAGGATTAAATTAAAGTGGGCGGTTAAATGACCTTTATATCCTATAAAATTCCAGCAATTATGAATATCGTATATATATTTGAATAGGAAAAGATTAAGATAGAGTTTGGTATTATAGTATATATGTTGTTTTTTTAAAGGGTTTTTTATTTGAAAATATATTAAAATAATTTTATTTTTTAAAATTTAATTTTAACATTATACTTAGAAAAATTTAAAAATATAAAGAGGTCATATATACAAGTAATTGAAGGGCAATCCTCGTGAATCTACAGCACGCTCGCCGAAGAAGACGAAAAGAAGCGAGTTTAGCACGTAATTATAAAATTAATTCACATTTTTCGAGGAATTAAATGGTATTTATTTGGAACCCCGAGTCATATGACTGCTGCACTGAATTTGATGCAATCCTCATTTCACTGAACATGATTCAAGGGCCAAAGATCCTCCTATCCCCTGAGCTGACCGGAGGTTGTTCAGACTTCAGAAATCTCGATCCCAATTTTTTTTAAAATTATTTTACTATCTTTTTTTTTTGGCAGGACGTAGAAGAAGCATGCCTTTTCTTCTCAAAATCTGGATTAAAACCACGCACGATCATAATTAATTAACTCTGATTTTCTCAATCTCTTTTCTTTTGATTGTGTTCTGTCATCTTTACTGTTATTTGATCGATATTAAATTGGACCTCTCGAACGGAAACCATTCCCATATCTGTCATGGCTTTGCAGGTGGGATCCTAAAACGTTCTTTCTTGCCTTAGCTAGGTTTGTCATATCATGTCAGCTTCTAGTTTTCATAGTACGTATAATAACAGTTTTGTAACATGGGATAGATTTTTATAATCCTCTGAACTTGTCTTCTGAAACCTAATTGGAACTTCTGGCGCCCTAGCTAACCTTCAATGTAGAAGGTTTCCCAGCATTATTTTTTATTTTTTTCTTAAAGAGAAATGGTATATTTGTTCCCCTGATTAGGATAATTAAATGCCTTTTGAGTTTCTGTGTAAAACAGAAGTAGGTCGCTACTTGTATTCTCTGATACATACATTTCGAGCCTAACCTATAAAATTTATAGCACATCACCCGAGATTATTGTGTAGTTTTTCTGTTTCGATCTTTATCAAGCAGATTAGCAAGTTACAAAATTTCATTAATTCTCCGCTAAAATCCTTCCCTCCCATCCCAGGTTGTGCGTCATGATATTTCGGGCAATTTTATAATATTTAATAAGTGTTTATAAGTATAATAGCGGTTATTTTTTAAAGTGTTTTTTACTCGGAAATGTATGAAAGTAATATTTTATTTTTACTTTTTAAAAATTACTTTTAACATTTTAAATTTTTAGAAGACGCATTCCCGAACAACCTCTAATTAGCTTTGTCCGTGGGATATGGTCTTTTTATTTTTTAACAAATAACATTGTTTAATTAAGGGATTTAAAAAAAAAACCATCAAAACTTGGGTTAAGTTGTATCAGTTCATGATTTGCAATTCAACCTTGGGGTAGTTCAACTTCTAGATCAGTCCTTGTTCACTAAAATACATGTACATCATAGGAATCTCCTTCAAATTAACATGATAAACATGGTTATGGACTGTTGACTAGGCTTTGTTTTTTTTTTTCTGATTTTACAAAATTCAGAAACTAAATCAATAAGTGCGGTGCTAATCAGATCCAAAAACATTTTTTATGAGTATTTATGAGACCGAGCAATATAAAACTGCAAGCAAAAATTCTAGTTTGAACCAATTGATCAGCTCGTGGCTGGACATCTTTAATCGCGTACAAAGACATGATCAAGTCAATGAGAAAAGGTAGCCATCATTTAGCAGCAAAACGTCAAGAGATGTATAATTATATATTGTAGATTATTATTTATTATAATGTCTGGCTACACAAGCTGTGAAATAATTGGACCGTATATGTTATAATTTACTATACACGGGAGAGACATTAATTTGTTATATATATATATCTTGGGGGTTCTTAGCTACATGCCTGGCTGGTTTTCAAATCATTAAAAGAAACCGTATTTTAAGAAAGAAAGAAATAAATAAAGTAAGACAAGGGAAACACACAGACAAGAATAGAAGGAGAATTCTCCATCATTCCCCTCTCTTCCTCTGACTCTTGACTGTGTCTGGTTATCATGTGCACGATTGCTGACAAATATGTACATTAAATAATCTGTTGATATTAGTAATTGACAGTTAAGCAGATTTTCTTCATTTTAATGAGGCGATTTTGGGGACTGAGGTCTCCCATTCAAAGGACATTTACCCAAGTTATATCGCAAAAAGACATAACCAGCATGCTGTTATCCTCTTCATTTTCTTCTCTTGATCAACTTTTTTTTTATATTATTGTTTTCCCTTTATTTCTGTTCCCATCTTAGGTTTGTGATCACTCTTCTTTAATTAATCCTTGCACTGATCCACACACCTCTATCTCTCTCTAATTGCAAGTCTCTTAAAAAGGCAGGCAGGCACGCACACACACACACACCGTGCCCTTGAAGCAAATTAAGGACTTGGCCGCCCCCCGCCGCTTGCTCTTTGCCGTTCGGGTTGTCTTCTTTCTTTTGTCAGGGACAGAGCTCTTAATTCCCAACAGCTAAGGTCTTGTTGTTTCCCTTATTGTTTCTTTTTTCCCATCATTTTCTCTCGGTTTTTTTATTTTTTTATATTCTTAGGGATGGTTTTTGTAGTGGTTTTCCATTAGAATTCTGTTTGGTGTGTTTGAGAAGAAAAATGAGCTAACCCTGCTTTAAGTTTTCTTTTACCTCTTTCTCTTGTTCTTCAGTTTTACACTAAAAGCAATTTTCATAGGATGTTACGAAAGAAGCATCACTTTACACCTCCCATGTAAAACGAAAAGAAGAAAGAAGTAGGGTTTAATTTTACATGCATAACAAAAATAAAGGAATGATCTCTACTCTTTTGACGTACATGATATATAGACGGGATTCTGAGTCTCTTCTTATGATGAACAAAGAGTGCTCACAAGATAGAAGAAGATTAGTTATAAGAAACTGATCTCATGAAATCCTTCTTGAAAGAACTGCCACCACGAACCATGATATGTATTTCCTGGATCTCCTTCAGCACTAATGTTTAACCTGGGTCTTGAAAACTAATTAAGGTGATGCATGCTAAGTACTATTTTTTCCATGCCCGTTTAAACATATTTTCCATGGTTTTACCATGGAACATATTCTCCAATCTTTGACCTATGGTTAAGGTATTTTAAACCTCTTTTTTTTTTTTTTTTTCCAGAAACCCTGTGGATTTTTATGCACATAAAATAATCTCGAAATGTTCGGTCTGTTGTCTCCATTGCTGCCCATACAAGAACATTTTCGTTTTCTTAATTCCTTGCTTTTGAAATTTCAGGACAAAAATCGATACTAGATTTAGGGAGAATGATGACAGGAAACGGACAACTATCAGTTCCTCCAGGTTTCAGATTCCATCCAACAGATGAAGAGCTTCTGTACTATTATCTGAGGAAGAAGGTCTCTTATGAAGCCATTGACCTAGATGTTATCAGGGAGGTGGACCTCAATAAACTTGAGCCATGGGATCTCAGAGGTTAGATGATCATTTCTTCTTAGATCTTGCTGATCTTGAAAAACTTCCTTATCAGTTTAGAGTAATGAGTAATGAGGTGAGATTGTAAAAAATTTTATGTTTCCGAAATGAAATAACCCAACAATTTGAACTTGAAAATCCCACATAGCTAGCTAGGGTACCGAGTAATATAAAATTAATCATTTGATCGAAACCTCATCTGACTGCTTAAATATTTTAATTGAGAAGTTCTTTAAGAACTAAAACACTTAGTGGTGAGGTGGACTTGATTATGAGTTAGGGTTACAGAGCTCCCTGGGTATGAGTTCGAACTGTAATATTAAAATGCGAAAGTGGTCTCATCAGATCCAAAATCGATAATCATCATTCTTGTTTTCGAAATGCAGATAAATGCAAGATTGGTTCGGGTCCTCAAAATGAGTGGTATTTTTTCAGTCACAAGGACAAGAAATATCCAACCGGAACCCGAACAAATCGGGCAACCACAGCAGGTTTTTGGAAAGCAACAGGAAGGGATAAGGCCATCCATATTAGCAACTCTCAGAGGATCGGTATGAGAAAAACCCTAGTCTTCTACACTGGACGTGCTCCTCATGGTCAAAAGACAGATTGGATCATGCATGAGTACCGCTTGGACGATGACAACTCTGAGGTTCAGGTAAATGATATACGCCGACTAGAATCAAGAGTTCTTTTTCCAAAACAAACAAACAAAATATTAGGTATAGTTCACATTGACCCAAGATCTTGGGCTCCATCTGGGCACATGATCTTTTTGGAGTGACAAGATGGGTGTGATCTCATATTCTTTTTTAGCTGACTGGTTCAATGAAAATAGAGCACTAATGTTGTATATGTTGCTATTTTGGCAGGAAGATGGTTGGGTTGTCTGCAGGGTTTTCAAGAAGAAGAATCAAACCAGAGGTTTCCTACCAGAAGTTTCTCAAGAAGTACACTTCTCTCACATGAAGGCCAGCGCTTCTTCTTTTCCACTAGACCCAAAACAAAACCACTTGCAATCACTATATGAAGACTATACCCTTGATGGCTCCATGCATCTACCACAGTTATTTAGTCCAGACTCAGCTGTTGCCCCATCGTTTGTGTCACCCCTCTCTTTGAACAACATGAACGACATTGAGTGCTCGCAGAACTTGTTGAGGTTAACACCGAGTGGTTGTGGATTTGTGCACCCTGCAGGGAGGTTCAATGGCGATTGGGCATTTCTGGACAAGCTTCTTGCTTCTCATCAAAACCTGGATCATCAGCAGCACTATCAAAACAAAAGGAATTCATCATCCCAAATTGTTGATCCTGTGGGTACTTCAACTCAGAAATTCCCATTTCAATACCTTGGCTTCGAGACTGACATTCTGAGATTTTCCAAGTAGAGTTGCAACTCCCATGTCATTAACCGTGCTGCATTTTATCTTCTTAATTAAACTGGAGGGAGCACGCATTTTTATTCATATATAACAGGGATGAGGAATCCATATATTAATTATATAGTTGAAATTCTGTTCTTGCTATTTTAATTATGAGTTGGTTTTTGATTATTAAAATGTATATAAGATAAGTTCAAACTATTAAGAACAAGATCACTAATTCATCCTATTATCCTCTCTTTTTTTCTTTCTTTCATCCCATTTTCTGTTTCCCATGTAATTACTTTGGCCAGTTGCAATATTGCTTGTCTTATTTGGTCATAGAAAATGAGTTTACAAATATACTAAATATATACAAGTGGCAGGAAACGTTGCGCAATTCACACTACACAGTTCCATTAATTCCACATGCTCGAACATATCTATACCATATTTTGAGAAATAGTGGATCCAAGGTCTCAAACTAACAGTATCTCCAATCACATGTTTTTTAATCCATATAGATTAAATCAAGATTGATTTGTGCAGCTGCAGTATTATCCCACTTTTTTTCCCAGTAAATTAAAATCCCTATAGGTTGAGGTGTACGATGGAGGTAATCCTTCGACGACACCTTCTACAAACTCCTAAATTCTCAGACGTTATAAGGGCTTAAACATGAGACTTCCTAATAGATACACCTGGTCTTAACTGGCAGACATCCTCTTACGACATCGCAACATTATTCTTTTCAATTTTAAAATTACAACATAATTAATTAAGGAAATTAAAGATGAAGGAAGAATAGATTTTATTTTCAGTTTCCTGATCCCTCCAATCAATAACAGACGATAACTCATCAGGTGTAGTTTACATCACAAGTGGATGGATAATCTTGCATGTAATATGTGATCAGCAAGCGAAATATTGAAGAGGACGTAAGATGTCTAAATTGTAGGGCAACATGAATTTCCCAGAATCTCAACATGGTCTGAAACGTCTCAATTTGTAGTATTAATTGGCAACAAGACAAAGGTTGCACCTGATAGAAGAAGCCTGTCTGCCATGACTTCAAAACTAAAATGATGTGATATTTTTTTGGGTACAGAATAAGCAAAAGGACAGCTTCCTTTGAATGTTGTCGTATTAATTAATATAGGGAACTCATCATATACGAATATCTTGCAGGAAGATTGTGGCCCGCAACTTACTGAAATTATCAACTCGCTGAGTCATTTCCTTTGAATGCACATGTCCTGAAAGGGATGCATGCAATCAACACTAAAACAGATGACTCATCACCATTAAAACTTGAAATTATTGGTTGAGATGTTCTTTATCATCATGATATCAGATTAATAGTGATAGGCTTATGCAAATTTCAGTACAGTGGATTTTCACTTAAGATAGAAAGTAGCAGAATACCATATCATGCAATCTCAACTGCGAGCTTAAAAGCTTCAGACATAAAAACACAAGCAGCATATTCCCAATTCATCCTCGCACAAGCATTAAACACAAGTCTTTCTCTCTTTGCAGATATTTGTGGGAAATACCATTGAAAAACATTAAACTTGTCCAGCCATATAAGGTAAATATTTAAGAAAACAGAATGTCAACAAATGCTTCGCAACAACAGAAACACACATCCATTGCCTTTCTAAGTTAAACAAACGACCGAAAGAGCAGGGGATGGATTGATGCGTGCGAGAACAAATCGATATATTGCCAAAAGTCGCTGCCAGAGGTGCCTGCTTCAGTCATGGTGTATCACCGCAGCCAGTATCAATTCCTATATTGTTGATAGAAGGGTAGACTTAAAACATCTTCCCTCTTAAAAAAAAAAACAAAAAAAAACAGCCAAAATCCCCACTGAAAAAGGACAGTTTGTCCAACAAGAGGGTGATGCTGCAACGCGAGCCCATATTTCACTGACAAACTGGAGAATACAGGCTTTCATCATTCCAAGAGTTCAGACTCCGATTTTCTCCAAAAACAAGTCACTTAAAAGCTAAAATTATCTACCCCATGCTCAACAGCTATACAAAGAGAAACCGAATTGAAAACCCTTAGAAAACTGAAACCATAACCAGAAGCGCACTTCCAAGTTCATCACTTCCTTAATAGTGCACACCATTGCCATTGCTATATACACCATTTAATGATCCATTGGAAGACTTAATGGCGTTCCCATTTTGATAGGGCTTCACTATTGGTTTTCCATTGCTCATTCCATTTGGCAATAGCTTGCTTGCATGGCCATAATTTTGCAGGACAGCATCCAACTGCCCACTTGTTGCTGCTATAAGTCCTGTAACATAGCGAAGGAATTAAGAAGATACCTAAGGAGGAAGAGGATGCTCAAATGTGCATTTGACCAGGCATGACATAAAATGGACTGCTTATCTTCAGACTGCCCAAGCCAAATGCACGGTAATAATGGGGACTGAGGCATTGATGGTGCCGCCTACTCGATAACATAGGTAGTTAATAACAATATTAGGTGTATCAAAGGTAAAATGGAACTTGTCAAAAGAGTAAGCAACAGGAGAAGATACAAAGGAATATTTTCCCCTCAATTATATAAATTCCTAATGAACTTGTTATCCAGTTTGAACCCAGCTACAGTTATGACCTCCGGACAGCACCCTTCAAAATTCACCTTCAGACAGTAAGCAACACCAACTGAAGTACAGGCACTTATAAGGAATACAAGCAATCATATAAAGTCAAATAATTTATTTTGACATACCATTAAATGTCAAACGACACTTTATAAAATGCTAAGAAAAGAGCAGTTTGAACAGTTGTGATTAGTGGAAATAATACCTAGGAAAAGAGCTGAAGGTTTTCCTGGCCTTGACTTGAATTCAGGATGGAACTGAGCACCAACAAAGTATGGATGACTAGGCAGTTCAATGACCTGCTCAAAATAACAGTAGAATGCTCATAACCACCTGATACCCATCGGAATACTAGGCTTTGTAGAATACATCACTTGCCATGATTTGAAAGAAACATACCTCCATGCGCTGGCCAGTTTCATCTCTGCCAACAAATGATAGACCAGCATTTTCAAATTGTGGTACCATGTCTGGATTGACCTGCTCAAAATAGACAATTTCTTAGGGATCTGACATATACAAGAGCAGGACATATTGAACTTTTTTTTCTTCATGCAGAGTACTTCCACATGTTTGCCCATGGGAAACAGTTACCTCATATCTATGCCGATGACGCTCATCAACAAAACTGGCATTGCCGTACCTAACACAAGTACAGAAGATTAGTCAGGTCAACTAGAGCAAAAAACAAATGTTGGATTTGGATCTTTCAGCCATCTTTACCTGTCTCATGGCTGTCATCATCGTCTAATGATGTCTTCACAGTAATATAATTATGTATTTGTGCATAGGAAGATTATAATAAAAAGAAAGCATATATGTGGCATACTCTAAATGAAGTGATATAGTGTGATGGATGTGTATAGATATGATGGAGTCATAAATCTTACAACTTTGCAGATTTGCAATTAGGAACTTTGAAATAAGTTCTTCTGGAACCCAGACGCATAGTTCCCCCCATGTGAGTTTTGGAACCCTATCAAATAAAACAGAGTTATAGCAAATAGCTTCAACATATGAAACAACAATTGACCAAATTCCACATCAACAGTCAGGACTGCAGCACTACATGCCTCTGGCATAAATATGACACAAGGATGTGATGTTTGAGGATCAAATTCTGTACTGTTTGCGTCATCCAAACCAAGAACAGATTGAGCAAATTCAATTACGGCAATTTGCATCCCCAGGCAAATGCCCAGGAATGGAACTTTGTTCTCACGAGCATACTTTGCAGCAATAATTTTTCCTTGAACCCCTCTATCACCAAACCCTCCTGGAACTACAACACCATCAGAGCCCTGCATTAAAAACAATCTCATAAGACTGAAGAAAATAAATACAAACCAAGAAAAGAAATGTAACCAGAGGAGCTTCAATTTAAAAGACAC
>Ga0325411_1001874_pt1 | contig 23562 bp, 17 predicted proteins | sample PopdelMetagenome_13_FD_206181 | JGI IMG/M metagenome (GOLD analysis project Ga0325411, IMG submission 206181) | Populus deltoides microbial communities from Bellville, Georgia, United States - Xylem-PdIQD-R4 | ecosystem: Host-associated > Plants > Phyllosphere > Stem > Wood/Secondary xylem... | reverse complement strand
ATAATACCTGAGTTGACGGTCGATCTAAAACAATATTTTTAAAAAAATTATCTAGAAAATCATCTATTTGAAGATACTGAGTGAAGCTTAGTACAACCTGTCAATTGAAGCTTAAATAACAAGTGTATTGAGAATACATTGTTTTTCAAAATATTTTTTTTATAAATATATTAAAATAATATTTTTTATTTTTTAAAATTCATCTTTAATATAACAAATCTTTAAAAAAATTGAATTTTACCTGCTTCTGTTTGTGCTGCCATCTCAACGAGGGCCTGGTAGATTAAGATAGAGTGTTGAAATGATTTTTTTACTGTAGTAATAAATAGAAAAAGGACATGTTTTTCCTATCATCCTTTATTGTTGTCAGCCACCAACCTCGAAATATTAACCTGGAATCTTTCATCCATGGATTATTGTTGTCAGCCACCAACCTCGAAATAAAATCTTCTTATTATTAATCTGCTATATTTCATCCAGATGAATTAAATTGTAGATCAATCCATTCAAATTTAGTATGATTAATATTTAAAAATAATTCAAGATAAAATCTGACTTATCTAAAATAAATTTAATAATCACATGGAAGACTGGGATATTTGGCATAGAGAAGTGAAAGGATGTGCTCCTGATAAAAGGGTCAAATAAAAGAAAAGGAAATGAAGGGGAAATCCTTTTCTTCTTTCTTCTTTTTGTACATTTCACAGGCGGGATGACATTGAGAGGATAGAAGGTGAAGAAAAGGAACATTTTCTAAGTTTCGGAGTGAAGCATTCCACTCTAAGACAAAAGAACTCAAGGACAACCAGCTGATCCAAAAGGTTAAGAACATCATTTGCTAGTTGATCACATTTATAAGGTTCTACAAGTCATAGTTTATAGATTCCAGATAACATTGAAGCACTCAATGTTGTCCTAATAAACACAAATTAATTCATAATCCACATTAATTGCAGAGATTTGTCTTTCTGTCTACGTTAATAGAACACGGTGATGGCGCATGATTTGTGTTTTCGTAGTGGTTAGCAGCCATTTGATCAGCACCACTCATGAATAAATTTCTCACCTAATGGCTAACTCACCATGCTAAGTAACAATACAATGAAAGCCAAGCCAAGCCAAGCAAGCTTCACTTCAAATCCAACTTACCAGAAGTCCTTGTGATTTACAAGACAGGAGCTAGCTATAACATGAAAACATATCGGTTGCAGATTTTCGAGCTTTAGCACGAAAACATATTGAATTGCAGAATTTCTAAAAGAGTCTCAGATGAGTGGAAGAGAAATTAGTTAATCCATGAAAATTGCATCCGAACGCTTACGAGCAAAAAACATGCCAATTTTGAATTAAAAAAGAGACGTTAATTTAACAGGAAAATATTTCAGACCCCTTTCATGTAGAAAGAATTATGCAGCCAGAAGTGTCAAGCGAAAGTTATCTGTCACAATATCTTTTATTTTACCAATCAAGCGGTTTTGTTTGGTGCTGCCAGACTTGCTTAGCTTTGGCTGAAAGAGAGAGCTGAGCATGGTTTCCAAACCTTGCGTAGTATATTTCACATGTCTGCCGGGACTAGCATCAGTTTCTGCCTGAAACCCATAGTTCTGCAAGTAACTCCTGTGAACAGGTACAAAAGCCTGGACTACAAGTTTACACATCTTCAACCTCAAGTCTTCATTTGGAACAACCTAATTGGATTGCTTCTGGTACATGTGATCAAACTCCTCATTGAATGATTTTAGTCTCTTCTTGACCGAATCCCCCACGAATCCCCCGGTAGGAGCAGATAAAACTCCACCCTCTTGGCTAAGAAGATTAAATATTTTTCCCCAACTTTCTCTCAGGAAAAGAGTCATGTAATAGTCCCTATACTGTTCATGAGCTTTCAACCAACATTCTCCCATCAAATCTCCAAGCTTTGTGCCTTTCAAACTGCAAAGGTGACAATGGTTGTTCATCATGAAAAGGTAGGACAACGTGAAATCATAGTGAGCTTTTGACCATGCATCCAAGTTTAGACCAATCTGCTTTATTATGCAATAAATCTGGCTGGTGATAAGCTCTTCTTGGTACTTGTCTTGTTTCCAACTCTGCTGAATTGTCAGAACCCGTGTGAGTAATGGCTTATAATCATCCCCTAGTAGACGATTACAGTAATCCGTTACAAAGCTTACTAGCCTTGGAACACTACCATTTAAAGGAGGAGAACTTCGCCTTTGCAGCTCCACTTGGATCGGAAGTTCCCAGAAAACTTCACAAGCACCATTAACAACTCCCTTGATGAGATCCCTAGTCAGAGTCTGGATTTCAATGCATGCTGGCCCTCCAAAAAGTCTGTTGAAATCCACTCTCAGATTTTCCAACATCGCAAAAATGTCCAATAGCTTCAAGATCTTGATTGGATCATCCTTACACACTGTAATTTTCTTTCCAAATTGGAGGAAAGAAAGAATTCCTGATTGTATAGCGATTTTTGCAAAGCAGTCCATCCAAACATCTGGTCCATTCTTCTCAAAAACATCACTGCAAAGCTTGTATTCAATTTCAAAAACGTGCTTTATAGCCAACTGGAAATGCTTGCACCATTGATCTATGTAATACTCTACATCTTGTACGTCATCGAATTCGCTGATCGACAGGTCAAGGTAATTCAAGTCAAGAGCTTGAAAACTTCTCCTGGTATTCAAACTCCGGATTTCAGCATAGGTTGACATACACTTCTCAAGCCTGTTATCTGCATTTAGTTTGCCAATAATAGCCTGAAGCTTCTGCACAACAGCCACTGGCAGAGGAGATGGAGCAGTGGAGGCTTGATCTCCAATGGAAAATGAGACAAAATCCCAAACAACATGGATGCAGTTTTCAGTAAGAAGCCGCCTGAATTCAATTTCGAGTTTGTCAAATGCAGCACAGAGAACACCCCCACTGAGCCGAGCACGTTTCTCGGTAGCTTGCAACTCTTGCAGAATGCTCAATGACTTCTTGACCTTCATGATGTACAGATCATCAGGAACTGCATTTTCCAGAAACTCAAGAACAGCCTCCAGCCACTGAATTGCTAGCCTACAGTTGTCAGTCAGAAATTTCAATGATTCCTCAAGCTGTTTCACCATCAGCAAGTAAGTGGAAAGATCTGAACACGGGTGTGATAATAGTGACTTCTGGAGCTCTTGAATGGTATCATACACCTTTAGCACTGCTGCAGCAGGACCGATGGCACAATCAATATGCTCTCTAATTGCAACAAATGTGCACTTTTGCCTGGGGACATGTCTAACAGCGGCTCCCAAAGTTGGCAATCTTTGTTTTATCCCCTCCAATTTTTGGCCAGTATTGTCTAGAGCAGAGGCAAGAGCTCGTGAATTCTCTAAGCTCGTCTTCAAGACTATCCTAGCAGCTGAAAGATTGTCAATGCCATCCACTGGAGCCATTGCCAAATCAAGTCCTTGCCCTGAGAAATGACTCAACTGCTATTCATTTGATGTTTAAGCACTACATTGCACTCTTAGGATTCAATAAAAATCCAAAAGGATTCTTTCTTGGTTTCTTCTCTGTCACTCGATTTACTTTTTCTTTACCAAACTCACCAAATCAGGTAAAAAAAAAACACAAGACAGCCCATAGTCAAACCAAACCTCACTTACAAAACAAACATCTCTCAAAAACCTCAACAACCAGGTATAGACTTCCAAAATCAAAACAAAAAAATAACCCCACCTGGGACTTTAAAAACAGCATCTGAAGTTTCACTTTTGTTCATCAACCTTAAAATACCAACATGACAATTACAGTAACTGAAGTTTCTACTTTCTATCAACAACTAAACAACCAATCGTGAATCAAAAGAAAACAAAAACTTACCTGTTCAGAATCTTCATTGATGACATCAAGATATGCAAACAAGGAAACCTCCATGAACCCTCTTTTCCTTTTCCTTTGTTGATGATGATGGTGGTGGTGGTGGTGGTGGTACTGGAAATGACAGGCCATGAATTCTACTGCTAGCTGATGATTTCTTGCTGAAGATTGAAGGGATTCTTGGCGATGCATATCGTTCATTATAGTATTTTGATGCATTAAAATCCATGATCCTCTGAATACTGGTTCATGAGGTGGCCCAATACCAATAAACCCTTTCATGCTTTCTTTTTCTTCTTCAGAAAAATATATTTCATTAGCTCAAGCTTTTATTACAAAGCATACATTTTTCAGCTTTCTGCACCAAAATACAATGTTTTTGTGTCTTGGGAACAATTCTGATGGCATCCCCTAAGTTTTTCTTTCAAAGCTTTGATTATAGTCTGATCTACTGTTTAGACTTTCTTTGCTTTCTTTATTGTCAAAGGATTCAAATGCTTTCTTTCTGATGTTCCATGCAATGTCAGTACTTTCGCTCCCTTTTGTCTATTTGTAAGTTAAATTCTCTGTGCTCCACTTTCCCTGCTTCAACATGTCCAAGCTCTGCACAAGGGCAGGTTCCTTGGGTTCATCAAAGAGACTGAATCGATCTCAGTAAGTACTCTGAGATATCATGAATTTCAACTCCCGAAGAAACTTGTGTGCCCTTATAATGTTATTAGAGTACCATTCCCAAACAAGCCACCATTTTTGTCCTCCACGCGTAGGACACGCAACACCAAATTCTGTTCTATTTTATGTTTCTAAAAATTCAAAATTAAGATAAAGAAAATTAGGCATTTGGATCCTATCCAGTACCCACATCCCTGTGGTAACTTGAGCTTCTGCCATTTAAACAATTTATCCATAACTAAGTTATTTTATTCCAAGCACAAAAAATCAAACATGCAGAGTGATGAGAAAACAAAATGACTCCTAAACCAAACAAAGAACAAAGAAGAACTTGGATGGAATGTCGAGAAATAGCTGTTAAAATTGATTTGGGACAACGACTTGGTCAGAGGCTGAGAGAATTAACTTTTTTTTTTTTGAGAAAACAGAATATTTTGAAAAAAAACTAAAACAATGTTGTTTTTTTAAAAAACATCAATAAATTTTAACTATGCCAACACGAGTTTTTAACTGAATCACTTTTTTTTTAACCATCTAGACTCAGAGCACGTTTGGGAACGCGGCTGCGGCGTGTTCCCAAAAAATTTGAATTTTTTTCCTTAAAATTTAATATGATTTGTATGTTTTGGATCGTTTTGATGTGCTGATGTCAAAAATAATTTTTAAAAAATAAAAAAAAATTATTTGCATGCATTTTGGCACGAAAAGTTATTTGTAAAACACCCGCAACCACACTGTCAAACACGCTCTCAATCTCTAGTACAAGTTTTATAACAGTGGTGGACAGGGATAATAAAAAAGTAATTTTTTTTTTTTTTACTTTTAGGATGATAAATAGGATTTTAATTAGTAATGTGGTCCTACAATGGGTCAATTTTTTTCATAAAAATTGTTAAAAAATTTAAAATATAAAAGTGTTGAGTTTGTCTGAAAAAAAAATCAAAGAACCTTGGATTTGGCAACAACATTAGAACCAACAATAATATTTATAATATTAATAATAATATATAACTTGTTTGGCAAGTTCATATATTTTGTGATCTATTCAAAAAAAAATTATGGTTTTTTTCCGTAGTAATAATATTTTTTTCAAATATATTAATGATAATAATATTTTTATTATTATTATTATTTTTTTTATTTTTAAGTTTACTCTTCAAATCAAATCTATGGTTGTTTTTCAATATTAATATTTTTTTTCAAATTTATTAATAATATTAATTACAATACAAATAATAACATTTATAATACAAATAATAATATTTTTAATATTAATAATAATATTAACTTACCCAAGTTTAGGTGGATCTGACTGCAACACCAAACTCAAGAGCTTTGGGCCTCTTATAAATGACAGAGTCAAGAACTTTGGGTCGAGCTGCAATCCGAACCCATTAGACTTGGGTGAGGAAGCAACACCTAAGAGTCTTGGGTTTGAACAACGGACCAAATAGCTTTGGGTTTGGGTCGGGCTGTAAGACCCAAGGGGCTTGGTTTACACACCTGCCACTTCCAGACAACTTAGGTCAGACGCAACTTTTTAGCCTCAAGTTTCTTTGGTATAAAAAGGAATGTTAGACCCAAGTTAATAACAATAACAATATTATTAATAATAGTAATAATAATTGATTTTAACCTTCAAATCAAATCTGTGTTTTTTCAATAGTAATAAAATTTATTTCAAATTTAATAATATTTATGATATTAATAATAATATTAAACTTGTTTGACCTAAGTTTTTATAGTTTTTAATTCATTTAAATAAAACTTATTTTTTTCTTCAATAGTAATAATATTTTTATTCAAATTTATTATTGATAATATTAATAATCATAATAATAATAATTTTACCTTTCAAATGAAACTATGATTGTTTTTCAAAATTAATGATATATTTTTTAAATTTCTTAATTATAATATTAATTATAATGAAAATAATAATATTTTTAATATAAATAATAATATTTTTAATCTTAACAATATTAATTATAATAAAAATAAAAATATTTCTAAGACAAATAATAATATTTTTAATATTAATAAAAATAAAAATATATGTAATACAAACAATAATATTAATAAAATAAAAATAACAATATTTATAATACAAATACTAATATTATTAATAATATTAATAATATAAAACTTACCCAAATTTAAGTGGGTCGTGTTGCAGTATCAGGCTCAAGAGTTTTTAACCCCTCTTAAATAGCAGACTCAAGAGTCTTGAGTCTGGCTACAACCCAAACCCATTAGAGTTGCGTGAGGATGTCTGATCCAAGTGTCGTGGGTCAAGTAGGGCTGCAAAATTCAAGGGACTTGGATCTACTTCCCTATCACTCCCAAGCAACTTGGGTGAGGCGTCCATTTCTAGCTCCAAGTATTTTGGGCCTGGAAGGGCATGTCACACTCAAGTTAATAATAATAATAATAATAATAATTGATTTTACCCTTTAAATGAAATCTATATTTTTTCTATAATAGTAAAATTTACTTCAAATTTAATAATATTAATGAATTTAATAATATTTATGATATTAAACTTATATGTCCTAAATTTTTATAGTTTTTAATTCCTTCAAATAGAACTTATTGTTTTTCTTCGATAGTAATAAAATTTTTCGTCAAATTTATTAATTATAATGATGATAATAATAATAATAATTTTACTCTTCAAATCAAATCTATAGTTATTTTTCTAAATTAATTATATTTTTTTTCCGATAGTAATCAAATTTAATAATATTAATTAATTTAATAATATTTATGATATTAAAAATAATATTAAACTTACCTGGCCTAAATCTTTATAGTTTTTAATCCCTTCAAATATAACTTATTATTTTTCTTCGATAGTAATAATATTTTTCTTTAAATTTATTAATACTACTACTAATAATAATAATATATAATAATAATTTTACCTTTCAAATCAAATTTATGGTTGTGTTTCAAAATTAATGATATATTTTTTAAATTTATTAATTATGATATTAATAATATTAATTATAATAAAAATAACAATATCAATAATACAAATAATAATATTTTTAATATTAATAATATTAATAAAAAAAGTTTAAAATATTTATAATACAAATAATAATATCCTTGGGTATGGCCGCTAGGGGTGATTATTTTCGGGTTCGGTTTTTACCTAAAAAATAACCCAACCGAATTTATAAAAAAAAAACAGAAACTGGTTCAAACTGACTGATTTCGGTTCGATTATTTTAAAGCAAAAATCAAAATTCAACCGATTGGCTTGGTTTTTATCCGATTTGGCTCTGTTATTAATTTTGGTTTGGTTTTTCAGTTTCAGGCTTATGAAACCGAACCGGTCGGTTTTTTAAAATATTCTAATTGGTTTTATCTGTTTTTTTTCATGATTTGGTTTTTTTTGTTTATTTTTTTCCAGTTTTCTCGGTTTAATCGGTTTTTCAGTTTTTTTGCTCACCCCTAATGGCTGCGTAACCAGACCCAAGGATATTGGGTTCAGTTGCCTAGCCAGACCCAAGATCGATGGGTCTGGCTAGGCAGACAGACGCAACCAGACCCAACTCTTTTTTGAAGTGTTTTAGGTCTGACTCAGCCACACCCAACAGTATTGGGTCTTACTGGGCAGGAGGACCCAACGCTATTGGGCTTGGCTTGGCAGCCATTGCCAATTCAGTTGAACAACTTTTGGCAGAGAAAGAAACACCCCAGCGCAATTCTTGATCAAAAATACAATAGAGGAACACCCTCTCATGTTACTACAGTGCTATCCACAGTAAAAATAGTCAATGACTACAGTGTCGTTCATAGTGCAATGTGTATATGTCCACTCTCATGCATTTTGAAAGAGTCCAACAGAGAGTAAACTCAAACAGTGTAATCCACAATGAAAGCACTCACAGTCTATAATGATTCAAAACAGTGTAATTTATAGTGAAAATACTCACAGTCTATATTAATTCACCCTGTAGTAAAAAAATCAATCCCTTTTAGTTATATTTAATTTAGGGACACTTAAAATCTATGATTAATTGTAATGAAGTGGGATTTTCATAGAATTCTTTTTTTAACAGAAACTTTGGACATGAAGTGTGCCATAGCCTAAAATTGTGCTTGTATGATTGTACCAAATTTAAATTCCAAACGCAAGAAATATTTTGGGTCCGTGGATACTGACCAAGCAAATATAGACAAATTTTAAAAAAGAAACTTTATATTTCAAATTCAAAGCAGTTATAACATGTAAACAAGTCAATATCTAAATTTCAATTTCAAAATTGTTTTTTAGGGTAAGGATAATTTCGTCACTCAATGATACAAAATCCCGTAGCAGTGTCCCAAACCGCTAATAGAAAAGGTAGGCGGCAATAGCGTCATGCACTATACGTCTCCCACCCGAAAGGCATAACTCAAGGGAGTGAGGGAGAGAGGTAAGCAGTAAGCACAATGGAAGAGGCAGAAGGGAAGGCATTTTGCCAGATTGTTCAAACAATGGAAGATGCAGGAGGGAAGGCATCGTGCAAGATGGTTCAACGGCCTGACCTACTTGACTATGTATGTATAATTTTCTTTGTTATACATTCCCCCCCGGCAAGTGCTCTCTGACAGACAATTTAGGGTTGGGAAAACCCTAAGTTGATTGAAATTAAAACTACATTCAAATGTTTGATTACAAGTTCTACCACCCTTGAAAACCCTAATTCTTCTTTGATATAACTTCTTGAAGACTGATCATGTGTGTTTCTGAATATAATATGATAGACTACTTCGTCGAATCATGCTGATCGCACACCCAACAACACACAACTGTAAGTTCTCTTCCTTTTCTTTTCATAATGCCTGAAATCATAATTCCTCTTCGGATATTAAGTACTGTTACTCGTATTCATGTGATCTGTTTAATAGATATTTTCTTTTACGGCTCCAGATTGGGTTCATCTCTGTAGTTGTAATAGGATGAACTGAGTTGTACACGTGAGAGCATAAGACATCAATGGCCCCCTGTCGAATCAGACATGCGGCTGAGTTCTGAATATTTATAATACGTTATTAATATAAATGACAAAATGAATATCATTTTATGGATTGGAAGGATATTTCAAAAAATTCCATTGCAATTTTTTTCTTGGTGGTGTTTGTAAAAAAGTTCATTATTTGATTCAGAATTTTTTTCGAAGAAGGAATTGCTCAATTTCCTCTTCTTGGATCACGGACATTACACATATATATTGTTTTACGTCGATCATGCCAATTTTTCTATACAATTTATTATTAATTAATAAACGAACTAGTAAAATATCCCTGAATTTACGTGGTTTGCACTTGTTTTATGTTGTAGAAGATCTTGAGTTTCAACATCTAATTTCAATACCATTCTTTTTTTTTTGGATGCCATACTTGTTTATTATGTGTAACTTTCAAGTTTTATGGCTATCAGTGTCGATGCTGCTGCTATAGAGTCACACCAATGTCTATACCAAAAGCTTACAAAATATGATGGGAATAGTGCTACACTAGTTATAGATACAGCTACAAAATATGGTATTGAAGTTTCACAAGATTCTCTTGCTACTTGTTGGGAATGCAGCCAAAAGATTATGAAAGGAGAGGTGGTTTTTTATGTATTTAACTTTGTTTTCTAGAGATCATTTTTAAACCTTTATTTCTTTATGTGTGGCGAACCAGATTCATGAAGTGTATATAACCAAACATTTTTCCTCTTGACATGTTTTTCAGAGATAATCAGATATCTGGTGTAGTGAATTACCATTGGAATGCGTGTCTGCCCTATTTATCAATGACAGCAGATTAATTGATGGGCATGGGAAAGGCTCTGATGTAGTCGTAAACCCCCCCCCCCTCCCTGGAACACTAGTCTCTAATTAAGAACAATGTAGTTGGTTCAATCGATCCAAAAATTTAAAATGTTTGGGAAGCTTCTATTCTAGCAAAATTTGGCGCTAGAATAGCATCTTCTAAAATAATATTGTGAAGAACATTTCAAAGTCAAAGCAAATCATTTGAAAGCTTATTGGTGGAAGGCGATGGGATTGATGGGAATGTTTGAAGTCTTGAGGTTTCACTATGTTTAAATCCTGCGTCATCTATTGATAATTTCTAAGTCTATCGTATAGATTTTGATCCTATGAATTGCCTTCCTTTTCTGCTGAGATGGCATGGATACATATAGAAAGTAAATGCCACTTAATTGCTGATCACTGGTTGTGCTTCTCAAAATCTAGGCTCGTGTATTCTTAAGGGTCGAGGGACAAGCCAGTAAGAGATTTCTGTTGGACCATGCCAACTGTTTCATGAATTTGTACCCATCTATCCAAGTGGAGAAGTTGGCTGGATGGGAAACTCTTTCGGCTTCTGATCAGGAAGCTGTTCTTTTACTGGTCAAGAAGGTTCTTCCTGCAGCACTAACTGGTATGTGAAATTGTTATGAATGCCTTGGTGACTCTTGTATACTTATATCATGTTTGTATGTCACTGGTTACCATTAATTTCTCATACGGTGTCTTCCTAGACATTAAAGATATGGGAAAAGAGGATAGAGAACTCCCACAATCAGCTTCTAAAACCGGTACAAAACGTAGGAAAGATCTCGATAGTGATCAAAATTTAAAAGTTGCCAAGGCTGAAGAAGATGTGATTACTAGCAGGGCTGCATTTGCATCTGCAAAGAACACTAATGATTGGGAACATAAACTTATGGCTCAATCCAAAGACTCATGGTCTTTAGCAGAAGAGTGTAAAAGGTACGTGGTAATTCCAGTGTTGTGTGGAGTGCTTGAAGCCACTATTCGAACTGACTTTGATTTGCTGGGTCGCTGGTAATACTACTGTTTGAATTATCAAGGGATTGCCAATTTGGAACAGAAAAGAAGCTTCAACTTGAGCCAATCAATGCTAAAGCCCTACCTGAGACATCATGCAAAACTATGCCTGAAGCTTCTGGTGCACCAGATTTTGTGGAGGCTGCTAGTACATGGTCGGCAACAGAGTCAAAGGTGTGGTCATCGCTCTAAACTTGTCGTCAACTTTTAGGAAATGTTTGGAACATTTGATGCAAGGGAAGAGAGAACAATGCTAAACAACAAAGAACAATAAGACGCTAACACTAGAAGAAGATAGAAGCTAGAATTAGAAAATAAGACTCAGGGCTGAGAACCTCTAAAGTCTAAATATATTGATATTAAATAACAAAAGATGTTCTGTAAATTAGTCTTGGCCGCCTATATATACCAGTTGAAGGACTTAATCCTAATTCATATAGGAAAAGGACTTGTTGAAGTCGCTTGCTAACCGTAAATCCAAATAGCATAAGGATTCTTAAACTAAAAAGAAGCAAAAACAGTAGGGAAAACTAATAAGAACAATTTCTGATAAATGAACTGTGCAAACATTTTTTTTGTTGTTGACTTGTGAATTTTGCTTAATATGGGTTGATTCTGCAGGAAGAATGCAAGGACAAAAAAGAGGCATTGAGTGATTATGTTATTGACAAGATCGATAAAGGTAGTTGCTCTACCAATTTAGGTTTGATTGAAACATTTATAACTGCCACAGAAGATTATCTTGCTCAATTTACTCATGCCTTTTCGTGTTTACTTAACTACAGATATTGCAGACATGGCAGATAAGGGTTGCACAATTGATAATGGAGGACTGGATTACAAACTTTTTCTGCTGAGTAAGGCATGGTAAAGCTGCTTTCACTTGAGGGTTTTTTTTTTTTTTTTTGTCTCCCATATATGTTTTTTATTCTGATTGGTTAGATTTGAATGTTTTGGTTGATGTGGGAGGATTGTGCTTTTGTATTACTACTAATCAGGGGGTATATGAAAGAAAGGAGGCTTCTACTCAAGCAAATCGATGCCGAAGGCACACCAAAGACGACATCATGTAAAGCTATGGCTGAAGCTTCTGGAGCACAATGCAAAAGAGATGATGTTGATGGTGATTTGGAGTTGAAAGTTTCCAAAGCTAGAGGAGAGGTGACAACTATATCATTTGAATATGTAAAAACTTCCAATGATCGATTTGGAAAACAGTAAGCTGGAGGCTGAATCCAAAGAAGTGCAGGGTTTGACAGAAGAATTAGATACATGTGTCAGTGCAAATACCAGAGTTGGTTTCTAAAGTCAGTCGACAACGGAGAGTGATTATATGTGCACTGACTGGCCACGTTATTGATATCAATAACGTCTATGAAGAACGAGACACTTTATGACATTTCCTTTTAGCTTGTCATCTTCTTTTTCAAGCAACGTATTAATGATTTTTGTATGTGAATTTAATTTGATTGTCTTAAAGATGGTGATATATGGACCCTTATTTTCCTCATTAGTAAAGCTTTATTTTTCTTGAAAAAATTATGATGGATCTTAAAAGGTTAGGTTAAAATTTTGATGTTTTATTGGATAAGATGTTGATTGATTTTTTTTCTTTTTTTTCTTTTTTTTTGCAGTATTCCATATTTTCTAGTTCCATAGCATGTCAATTTCCGGTTCTTGATTATCGAGTTAGCAATATGGATTAATATTTAAGGATAGTTATAATCTTTGTTTTTTCTTTTCAAATAAATTGAAATAATTGAAGTTTTTTTATTTGGAATTGTATAATTAGGTCTAATTCCTATTACTTTAGCCGTAATTGTTTATTTACAATATAGTTAGATCTTTGATTAATTAAATTTTTTCTTACCTCTTTTTTTTTAATATTTTTAATAAAATTAAAGAGGTCAAATAAAAGGGATCAATTAATGCCTATACTATCTCATATATAAACTATATTATATATATATATATATAATAAATAATAATATTATATTAAAGTATATTTATCTTAATTGATCCCTTGTTATTGTATCATATGCAAAGTTTAAAGGGATATAGGTAGGGAATTAAAAGTATAGGCATTATATACTATTATCATATACAAATAATAATAGTATATAATGCCTATACTATCTCATATATAAACTATATTATATATATATATATATATAATAAATAATAATATTATATTAAAGTATATTTATCTTAATTGATCCCTTGTTATTGTATCATATGCAAAGTTTATAAGAATGACAGGATTTTAACTCGTAACATTTTGTACCCAAAAAAAACATATTACTAAGCTGCGTTACATCCTTTTAAAATCCTTGTTTTGTGTTGCACGTACTTATTTCATTTTCTTTTCTCCATTAAAATACATAACACTTACCTTGTCATTTCTTCTTCTTCTTCTTCTTCTTCTTCTTTTTCTCATATCATATAACATATAATACATATAATAATAAACTTAGGTTTCAAATTAAAATTTAGTGAATTCATCATATAAAAAGGTATAAAAAAAATTCTTTATTTAAAGTGGTTGTGTTTTAATAGTATTTCACGAACGAAGAAGGCTGATATAGGTAGGGAATTTGTTACAGAATATTCGAAGCGGGACAAGAAAACGTGAAGAGAGAGAGAGAGTAACATAAAACAAACAAGATTGATTTATCAGAAAACAAATTTGGTGTCACAGCAGAATTTGAGAGCGTATATAACAGGGTTTTTTTTTTTTTTTTTGTATTGCGGGTCTGCCCTCACACGTTTGTGTCTGTGTTTTTCTTGCTGCTTGGACTCTTATTGTTGCCCTTTCATTTTAGCTTTCTTGCTCTATTTTGTTTCCTCTTTCTCCTTTGGTTTCTGATCATGCTTAGTCTGATGTTTCTATTTGCTCCCTGCAGGTCTTCTCAGTCTTTGCTTTGCTGCGTCTTGGTTGGGTTTGCAGGGAGGTCATCAGTCTCTATTGTGTGCTGTGAGTTGCTTCTGCTTCAAAGGTTTTTTTTTTTTTTTTTTGCAGTTTTCCATTGCTTGCTTGGCTGTTGTTGTGCTTTTCTTTTCTCTCTGTGCCACTCAATACCTTTTCCTTTTTATGTTTCCATCTCAAACCTTTTCTAGGAGTTACAGTTTAAGCACAATTGTCTGCTGTTTTGAGATCATTGCAATGGTCATTTAATGAGGATGGTAGGGGCCATGCTCTAATTAAAATGATGTTACAGCAATGGTTTCCCACTGTTGTTGTCAACACAGTTTGCATTGAATCCAATGAGAAGTGTCTCAGTGTTCAGGGAGTTGCAGTGACACAAGTCGATTTTGCAGGGTCTGTTGTTTGTTTTTCCTAGCTCATTGTATGTTTTTCCCTTCTTGCTGTCGCTTCTCATTTGTGATCCTGGGAGAGGGGCTGGTTGATCCATGTTGTTGAATACAGCGGTGTTGTTTCCTGGGTGTTTTGTGATCTTTTGAGGATCAGTTTGTTCTGGCCAGCTGTCCTGTTGTTGTCTGAGACAAGGTTGAGGGCCGGATCCTATGGTTACGAGAGCTATGGTATCCCCTCGGATGAATTTGCACTTTTCAATTGTGTCTAGATTTTTAAGGTCCATATTTCGCACTTAGCCCCTTCCAATTATAGATTTGGTCTGCCTGTTGTCTTTTTTTTTTTTGTTTCAATGATGAAAGGTTGTCTTGCATGCATAAACTACAATTAGCTGTTAATTTGGTAGGAGGTCCCTTGCATGATAAATCGAATTATACCCCATACAATATGCTTATGGCTCCAACTTAAAAAATTGGCGTACTTATAAGTTATTTCAGCAAGATGTCCTTTTAACTCCTTTTGCTATATATATTAGTTTCAAAAAAGAGAGGGAGATGTCAGGAAGGGAGTGTGAAATATAAGTTGTGGCAGACAACAGCAAGCCAACATACAATACTCTTCAGTGTGAAATCTGTGTAGGATAAATTTCAATAGACATTATTTGTTTTGGTTGACAACTTGAGATGGCTCTCTCTCTGTTAGATTTTCCAAAAAAAAATTAATATGGCATAGAGACATGCCAAACAATCACAGGACAAGGTGGAGTTCTATCCCAGTTTGCATTGGATTTGTACCTCTAGATTTTCTTTTCTTAATTTTGTGCATAGGCTGTTGTTTTTGTGTTGTTATTAATGAACAGCTTCTCCTAGCTAGGATTCTATCACATTTTTCTGAGTTCATGACTTTCCCAGTCTTTTACGGACATGGCTCCAACAACTTTTGCTGGAAACATCTTACTGCCGGGTCCATTTCTTTCATATTATGTTGCCACTCCACTTCGATCAGCAACCCCTTTCACATAACATGGACATTTTAGCTTGTTAATTAGATCATATGTTTAGTTATTGTTCTCTTTAGATCTGTCATGAAATTAACAGCAGCCCGGGCTTCTCTTTTCAATCGATTTCCTTTATGTTGCTTCTTTTCTATGCTTATTCATCTTGCGTTTGCAGGACACCTAGCTATATAGACACATCTATGATCATCTATGCTTTTTGTCAACACAGCACCTGCGTTGGTTGTTTATTTGTAGTGCTTGCCTTGCATTGCTTCACCCAGTCGCACGTCATGCTTGTCTTTCTTGCGACACGCTACCATATCGTCCTCTTTTTGATTTATTCGATGCCTTTTTGTTGTGAATAGATGGAACGATATGCATGTTACGTTGATGCAACTTTTTGGCTCTACGATTCAGCTTTCATGTGGGCTTCTCATATGCATGAACAACTCTTTTTCGTCTTCTATTGACTGTTGCTTTGCCTCTGTATTACTTTCCTTTTAATGCACCCTTGGCCTTATAGCAAGCTTTAAAAATTTCCTACTCTTTTTAAGATCCTGCGCGATTAGAACATCATCAAAAGACATTTGCTATGCAAGCCCGCTGCAGCGCGCGGGCAATACATCTAGTGTGTGTGTGTAGACACAGACACACACATTTGAAGAAAGAAAAAAGTTGATATAGGTGAGGAATTTTAAACAGAAACATGGACGAGCAAGAGAGCTCGAAGAAGAGAGAGCCGTTATCCACGATGGAAGAGGAGCGGCCTTCCAAGGTGCAGAAAAATGAAGATCTGACTGCACCAGAGGAGATTGACAACAGGGTTATCGAATATCTCTATGGAATGGAGGTATGCGATGTTTTTGTTTCCGCCATAAATATAATTGTGCGTTTATAGTAATTGAATCATCTGAAATTGTAGGAAGAATTGTTGTTAAAGAAGATGAATTTCGAGCAACGGATGGGCATAGATGATACCCTATCCATCTATAAGGCAAAGATAGTGGATGTTTTGGCTCTTCTTTCATGCCGTCTTGGTCTTGACCAGGATACTCTACACACAGCATTTTCATACTACGATAGATACAACTCTTTGAATCCTGTTGTTGATACAGATAAATTGGAGTTAATTGGTGTTTCCTCACTATACATTGCCGGGTAAGATTAATATGAATTTGCCGATTATCTACTTTAAATGCTTTTGTGATTTACTACTGCTTGATACTAATTTGATGAACAGAAAATACGAAGAAAGGGTTGGGATGAAACAATCTTTTTATTTTGTGCAATTTATGGATTCTCCGATTGCAGACGGACAGGTATTTCTTTGTTGGTTCTTATATATCTTGATTTTTTTTCTTATTGATTTTAGTTTCAATTTTGATACACGGTGGTGTGGATCAAATAAATCTCAAGTAGGAGTAGGAAAATCCTACTACAAAGCTTGTAAAAAGAAGCTAGAAAGCTTTCATCAAAAGCCATACAGAAAATTTGCATTACGAGTATCTGCCTCCGAGTTGGAAAAATTGGGTGCTATTTTGAAACTTGTTTTTAAGTCGACACGATCCATTTCATGATGACACATAAAGGGTAGGTACCATGCAATCTCTTTTCTTCTGCTGCTGATTGCTGATGTCTCTTCTTTTTACGTCTAAGCTCCTTTCTTATGCGTTTTGTTTTTTCATGATAGGTGCTGCTGTGTTTTTGTCTGTTAATTATCTTTATATTGTTAGTGGCATGCCGTAATAGTCCAATGCCTTCGCATTTCCTCTCTTCTTGGGTCGCTTGTTTTATTGCTTGAGTTTCTGTGATTTAGTCTGGTATGCTGCTTCCTCAGTTTCTTCTTTGTATGAGCTTTCAGTTTTGTTGTGGTTTGCTGCTTGAGAATTCAGATGTTTTGGAGAGCTTCTATTTTTGCTGCCTTGGAGTTTTGCTTCTGCCCTTTTGATGCCACTTTCTTGCTGCTGGTCTAGTTGTTGAGTACTGTCTCTGCTACTCTTGTTTTTCTTTCCTTTTCTTTTGGTGGCCCTTGTGCTTGCTGTTTGTTTGTTTGTTCATCTTTATCGTTCCACTGTCTAGGAACTTATTCTTTGCTTCCTTGTTGCTCATTAATGAATCCCTTCGAGCTATCAAGAAAAAATAAATTCAGAGAGCAAAAAAGAAAAAATGGTAGCATCATTTCCTCCTTTGAGAGAATTTTCCTTCCTTGTTTGTTCACATGTTTAGCACTAAAAGCAGGGTTACAAAGCTGCGTCTTTGGATGGGCAGGCTGCCAGAAACCAACTTGTGCTAATAAATTCTGCTCCCCTTTAATCTGGCACGTCTAGCAGAATAAACACCATCAGCACTCGACTTTAAAAAAAAAAACCATCTTTAATGATCAAATTTGGGAAAAAAAAATTACGTCACAAATAGTTCCCTGGATGTCAACCAATGCAGCTAACCTTTCACTAGTCCAATACTATTTATTCTTCTTTATAATATCAAAAGACTTTTGTGTTAAAAGGATACCAGAATGCTGCATTGTGCTCATACCATGTTTCTTGACTAGAAGCTGGTAAGCATGCCGAGTCTCGCCGAAGAAGAGTAGCATTCCCATTACTTATTGTATGTTCTGTTTGTCCAAAATATCCCCTTCTTTAAGAATTTTTCTCCAGCTCCAAGACACAGAATGCTTCTTAAGACTCGGAAGCTTCCACCTCTAGGCTTGTATGCTGCAACCCAACCCACCCCCAAGGATCTTGTCTTCAAAAAAACTCCATATGCACCTCATAACACATGCTTATTTCAATGAGCGTTTCATTCATTTTTCTTTATTCATGATGGTTCATAAAATTTATGTAGATATTGAACATGGAGACTGAGATGCTAGGTTGCTTGAGATATAAACTGGGCTATCCTACCGTGAAGACATTCTTGAGGTAAGAGCACTATGAATACGGTCATTTATAATCGCATTTATAACACAGAATCATACTAATTGATTGGTCTAATATTGTATATATATTTTTTGATTTATTGGTTTGCAGGATATTCTTGGATAAAGTCCAAAAAGATTATGAAGTGAGAGATCCTAGTGAATATGTTTTTGTATTGGAGAGTTAATTTATTTGTTGGCTTAATTACTTCTATCTTGTTTACCTCTCATAGGAAAAGAACCTCCTGCTTGAGCACATGGCATCCTATATAGCTGATCTGAGTTTAGTGGAACATGAATGTTGCAAGTTCAAACCTTCTTTACTGGCTTCGTCTATTATCTTTCTCATCAAATTTTTAATTCAGCCAAACTCGCAAGCTTGGGTAAGAGTCTATTTCGCTATAATATTATTTTGTGGTAATATTCCATGTGAGTACGTACTAACAGATTTCTGCACAGAGTTCTACGTTGGAGCAACGATTTCGTTATATGGCAAGTGATATGAAGGAATGTGTGAACATTTTATATGAGTTGCGTTCGGGTAAAAGACACGGAACGCTTGAAATAAGAGAAAAATACCGGCAAGACCAGGTATTTTTGTATTTTGGAGCATTCAAAGCTACATTCATATTGTTTGGGATTCATTTTCAAACATTGGATTGCATTTGAAACAGTTCTTAGGTGTGGCAAAATCTCCCCTGCCAGAACTATCTCCTTTTATTTTTTATGATGGCTTGAAGGATGTGGGGCTGTGACTGAAGGATGTGGTGCAACACACGTTAGGAGCTTTGCAGCAGAGTTGGTTTAATTTGTTGTTGGAACACTGGGGAAATGCAATCAGTTGTATTCTGGCTAGAATTCAGGGTTAGTGAACAGGTTTTTTGGGTTATTGATGCTGGGTATCTTGTGGTGGTAATGAATAATTCAGTTTTTGTGGTGGTATTAGATTTAATAACTTGTTTTTTTTTTTAGTTATTCCAGTTTTATAATTCAGATTGTGAGTAACGCGGGTAATTTTTTTAATGATTTTTTTTCTCGACTCTATTTTTTAACATTGGATTGATTGGAAGTTGGATTTCATAATTGTTTTCTTTTATATATATTTTCTATGAGGTTATCACAGTCTCATGACTCAGGTCGCGAGTTTTGTAAATTAATCATATTGACTTGAGTTTTTTTTTGTTACTTTTTAATTGAATTTTTTTTTAATTTCATCATTCAACATTGGGTTAATTGAGAATTGAACTTTATAATTTCTTTTATTTTCTTTTTATGGATTTATCTTGGTCTCTTGACTCGGGTTTGGTAGGATAACCTTTGTTGACTCGGGTTATTTTTTTTGTTTTTTTTTCAATTTAATCCTTGAGCATTTGGTTGACTGGGAATTGAACTTTATATATTTTTTTTAATTTGTTTTCTATATGATTATCATTGTCTTATAACTTGAGGATTAGGCCAATTGACTCGGGTTTCTTTTTTTAGTTGAATATTTTTCAATTTCATCCTTCAATATTGAGCTGATTGGAAATTGAGTTTTGTAATTTATTTTGGTTTGCACTCTATAAGGTTATCCCTTATCTCATGACCCAAGTCATGGGTTTGGTCAGTTGACGTGGGTGGTTTTTTGTGTCTTTTTTTTAATTTGTTTTTTAATTTCATCCTTCAAGATCGATTGAGAATTAAGATTCATAATTTATTTCGATTTGTTTTCTATAGATTTTTCTTGGTCTAATGACCTAGATTTAACAAGTTAATTTAGGTTGACTCAGCTTATTTTTTAGTTAATTTTTTTTTAATTTCATTATTTAGTATTAGGTTGATTGAGAACCAAATTTAATAAAAAAATATTTTTTTTTATAGGAGTTATCAAGATCTCACGACGTGAATAATGGATATTTAATCAGTTAAGTTTATCTAGATCGATTTAATATGTTATTATTTTAATATTTTTTAAAAAATATTATCTTAATTTTTTTAATCAAATTATATTTTTATTGGTTATTCAAATTATTTTTTTAATCTATCAAGTCAATAATATCAAATCTAATAATCAGATCAATCTATGCATAGTGAAAAAAAATCCCATTCACCTAAATATTTTTCTTACATCTAAAAAAAACTTGATATAATTATCCGTTACTTAAGGCGGGCAATAATCAAGTGCAAACCTATATGAGAAACCCAACTAATGTAGAAGAACCTCTACAAGATTAACAAATCAAGTAGAGACAGATAATTGATACACACACAGAAGTTCAAATTAAAAATAAAAAATTGGAAACCCTCAAACGGGGTAATTAAAGTAAGTACTTGTTTGTTTTTATAATAAAACCATGAAAATTATAAGGATATGATGAGGACATTAAAACATTTAAAATATATATTTTAAAACAAAAACAATTCATTTTTTTCACAATCATTTAAAAAACAAACAAACATGCTCTAATTAATATACAATGCTGGAGGCCTTGGGGGCTTCGGCTTTTAGCTTTTAGGTTCTTCATTGGATCGGCTTTTAGGTTCGGCTGGGCTAATTTTTTTCACTGAAAAAAAAAATACTAACGAGCGTAAGTGTTTTTAAGAAAAAAATCTCGGAGGAACTCGTATATTTGAAAACAAATTATTTTGGTTTTGAAACTTGTTGTGGATGGATCAGCCACGGGTATGTGAAAAAGTTGTAACAGGTTTTCTTACCTGTGTTCTTATCATTTTCTTTGTTGTTTTCTGAGTACTGTTCATGTGCTGCCCTGGCCTGGCTATAATCTGTGCGTATGTGACTGCCAGTATCAGCATTGCAGGTGGATTGGTGCAGGAGCTTTTGGTAAGGTGTACCAGGCTATCGACACCAAAATCAACTGCGTTGTAGCTTTGAAGCTTACAGAGCTTGAAGGTGATGGTAATGATGGAGGTGTACCGGCTGTGTCACTCAGAGAGATGTCCGTCCTGAAGGAGATGGACCATGAAAACATTATTAAGTATAAATGTGAATTATTATTATTATTATTATATGACTTTCTTTCCTTCATGGTATTATTGTTGTTGTTTAAAAATCTGCGTTCAATTTTCAATTTGTCCTTGAGCTTTGAATTGATGCTATTCTTGATTGATTTTTTGGGAGGGACAGGTTGTTGGATGTGGTGCACCAAGATGGCAAGAGATTGACTCTAGTTTTTGAATTTATGGATGGAGATTTGCTCGAATTTATGAAAGCACATCCAGATCGTTTCAGTGATCCAAATCTAATCAAAGTAAGTTAAGTCCCTCCCCTACAGTACCCACAGTTTCACATGGAAAAAGATTTGGTGTAACTATATGGTTCTGTAGTATGTTCACTGTCTATCTTTGTATGTTGATGCGTGGGCAAGTCAGGAATTTGTTGTTCCTGGATTTTGAATTATCGAATAGAATTTGCAAAGCTCTATCATTTACCTCTTTTTCGGTTTTGTTTTTCAGCTGCTATCTGTGGCTTAGCATTCTCTGTTGAAGAATGAGGTTGGTGGAGATTCTTTTGCCAAATTTGTAATACTTGTGTGTTTGTTTGCTTCATTTTCAGAGACTCCTTGGTCAAATTCTCTCTGCTGTTGATCATTGTCATTCTCGAAGGGTTTTCCATCGAGATTTGAAACCAGCAAATTTGCTAGTAAATCAGAAAAATTACACACTGAAAGTTGCTGATTTCGGATTGGCTAAAGCATTCAGCATTCCACAAAAAAAATGCACGCCTCAGGTATTTTTAACCATTAGGGTATATATTTTTTTTGGAAAAGATTAGGGCATATATTTTTTTTGGAAAAGATTAGGGCATTTATTTGCACAACATTAAATACCATTATTCTGATTTATTGAATCTGGAATAGTTACACATGTCCTAGCATGAGAATCCAAACTTCAATTAAAGAATTGTGCTTCATTGAAAACTCCTGTGATTTTTTCTTAGGTTTCCCTCCTGCTTCAAGGAAAAACCATGAAGTTGGAAATACCAGGAGCATGCTCAATATTGCTAATACATGAACACATCACAAACCCACAATTCTAATGACTGGGAAACTTCATTTTCTTTGTATTTGCATATCTGGGCTAACTGTCATTCTTATCCTCTACAGTGCATAACGCTTGCGTACAGAGCACCAGAAGTATTGCTGGGATCAACAGAACATTATGTTGCTGCTGATATGTGGTCGGTAGGATGCATATTTGCTGAGATGGTGAATCAGGAGCGATTGTTTGATACCGTGAATTTGAAGAGGGATCCTGATAGAGATTTTAAGAAGGAGCAATTGAGCTTAATTTTCAGGTTTGAATAGCCTTGCTGCGCTGAGTCGCTCTTCTTTTTTCTAAAATTAAACATATTTCATCTGCGAGCCATGTTTATTTCTATTTTCATTTAATCCCATTTTGAATCTATTCCCAGACAATGAAATCACTATTAATTTGTGGGCGGAAATTAAAGTGTTGTAAATGGCAATGAGGGTGTCTTCTTTTTCTGCATCTTGGCAACCTGAGACTTAAAATGACAGCTGAAGCTTGGCTTAAACTAAATTTACTAAGATGTCTTCATGCTTGGATAGTTTCTACAAGGAAAACTTTCCATCTAATACTTGTTAATGCGAATATGAAAAATTGTTTCTTATTTTAACCTAAACCTGCAAAATGAGTAAAGCAAAAGTTAAATGTAAACTTGTCTCCCAGCTGCTTTACATGCATACTATTTTACATTAACGTGTTATTGTTTATGTCAAGTATACTGGGTACTCCAGAGCAGGATTCGTTTATTGGAATCACTTTTCCTGATTGTCTATCTAACTTCCCAGAGCATCAGCCTCCGGTAATTAATTGGCTTCCTTACTGAAATATCGTTCATTATCACCAACTCCAAATCTTAACATTCTCAAGAGAGAGTCTGTAATTGAGAATTTTATTTCTTCTCTTTTGTTACAGGAACTGAGAGTTGTTGTTCCAACACTTGGAT
>Ga0325411_1001873_pt1 | contig 23566 bp, 26 predicted proteins | sample PopdelMetagenome_13_FD_206181 | JGI IMG/M metagenome (GOLD analysis project Ga0325411, IMG submission 206181) | Populus deltoides microbial communities from Bellville, Georgia, United States - Xylem-PdIQD-R4 | ecosystem: Host-associated > Plants > Phyllosphere > Stem > Wood/Secondary xylem... | reverse complement strand
TCAAAGAAGGAGGCTACAATGGTGGGTTGTTGGTGGCAGTCAACAACCATTGTCTAATGTCAAAGTTTGGTAAGTTTGGCAGCCACCATTGTTGACAAAGGAGTAAGAGGAGCTGTCATTGAAGCCTATAAATAGACACCAAGAGTGCAGCACAAAATGAGAGAGTGAGAAAGAGCAAGAACAAAAGAGAGAAGAAGAGAGAAAGAAAGAGAAGGGCTGCCACCAGCAGCCCTGCTGCTGTATGCAGCTGCTGCCCTATGTAGCAATGAGAGATGGGAGTTGAGTGGATGTGATCCTCCTTTGTGTGTTGTATTCTTTCTCTATCTCTAATAATATAGACTACTCCCATGGATGTAGGAGATTTGCCAAACCACGTTAAATATTGTGTCAGTGTGCTTAACCTCCTTTGAGCAATGATCATGAACACCACCATTCCACAAGGGGGAGCAGAATCCCCAACAATTGGTATCAGAGCTTTTGGTGTAAAGTGGTGTTTGATTTTTTGCTCAAAAATAAAAGTTGTCAAAATTGTGTTTTGACCATACCAATGTGTAGATGAGGAAGAGACGAAGCCACTGGTGAAAACGACGTCGAAATCGAACGTTAGACATGCGCCGACGAGGTGGATGCCCACGCGCACAAACGCACCCACGCGTCTTCTTCGCCCGAATGAGCTAACCCGACCCGAATACCAGATGACCAGACCCACGCGGCTGACCCGGATGAGTATGACGTCATCATAACGTAATCATGACGTCAGCATGCCATGTCAGCTGACACGTCAGCATAGTGGGACCCATCAACCATGTCATCAGCCACGAGCCGAGTCGAGAGGAGCCGCGAGCCGAGGGATAGGATCCAGTGTAGCTAATCCTACGTGCAACCGGATTGGAGATTGAATCTAAGCCGCTCATCAAGCCAGAATTGTTTTGATCAAATTTTAGCAGTCTAAAATGCGATTTGGACGATTTCAGACTTGTTTCCAGCTAATTTGATCATTTCGGATGCAATGGTATGGTCCGATCGTTGAGATTGTGACCAGAAATGGTGGTAGTGAATTAACAAAAGGAGATTACCCGATCATGAGGCATCTGAAGGTCATCATGGTGGTTGATGGTGATGATGAAGAAGAAGGTGCACATGTTTACCCAATTACATGTGTTGAACTGCTAAATGGGGAGATTTTTTATTTGCCGAATGAAGGCAAAATTGGGACACTCTGGACACCCGATCATGTGGATGATTTGAGGTGGAGAGTTGAAATTGATAAAGACCAATCTTGACGAATCTAAGCACTGGTAGTCTCGCCAGATATTGAGAAATAAGATATAAAACCAGGATATTCCAGATCTCTTGTAAAGGAAAGCTGCAACAAAGCTAGCAAATAGTTGTATATACGAAAAGACAGTACGATGGATAAATATGGCGTAAGAAGTTCTGTCTAGGAGATTGGGTTTTAAGCGGGACCAGTATGACCCCTCCAATCTTTCTTGGGAACTTGCTTAGTTGAAGGATTATCCATACGGTACTATTTTCGTATATATAGCAGTTTGTAATGAAACGGTTGAAGACTAGCAGGATGACGGCACAAGGGAATAGTTGGGTTCTGTATGTTTAAAGATCTGATGGAGTGGTGATTTCTCTAAAGAAGTTAGATTCGGTGACTGTGATTTCTCAAGGGAGAATTGATGAAGACCTTGATAATGGAAGAGAAATACAACAAGGAGATAAAGATTGGCACCCTATTTTGATTGGATAGGTGTTGTGACAGGATGAGCTGCTGTCAAACATAAGTAAGGAATTGGGAGAAATCTGGAGAACAAAAATTGCATGAGGGCACACGAAGATTGTGCAGGAGTACCCGTGATCCAATGAGGTACTGAAATGAGACAACAGGTGTAAGGAGAAGAAGAGTTCCCAGATGAAGCTTAGAGCAGAGACTGTGTAAAGGTTGTACAACAGGAAGTCTCTTGTGCTCTTGATGAAGACAACAGGTGAAGACCTTTCCAATGCATGCAAGGATGGAAAGATGAGCTGTTGCAGAGGCACCTAATTGAGGGGGTGCAAACGCCTGTGATAAAAGGCGACTGCCTATGATGAAAGGCGAAGACACCAAAAGAGAATTGGTGAAGGTGAAGCTGTCAATCAGAAAGGCACAGAAGCTCCAAACATAGAAATCGAGGTGGAGGATTGCGAGGAGTATACCGCAACTTTCTCTTTCTATGTAATCAGTGGCAGTGATCTCTCCCATAGTCCACATGGTGGTAGAGAATTTTTTTGGAGCCACTTTGATACATCCCAGCTGAAGGAGGATGCGACCGCTTATGAAAGGCGAAGACACCTTAGAGAAAGTGTGAGGGCTATGATAGGAGCCCCAGTTCAAACCGCCCCATGACAATGGGCGAAGACACCTTAGAGAAGGTGTGAGGGTCGTGATATGAGCCCAAGTTCAGATCACCGTATGACGACAAACAGAGACACCTCAGATAGAAGGTGTGAGGGCCACAATATGAGCCTAAGTTCAGACCGCCCCATGACAACGGGAGAATACACTTTAGAGAAGGTGTGAGGGCCATGAAATGAGCCCAGTTCATAACACCTCAAAGCCAATGTGATGGCTAGATATGAGTGGACAGATGTGTGGATAGCCAATGAAGTGACTATGATGAGTATGGATACAAATGCAGGATTGAGTTTCATGCTCCTAGGCTAAAGATTAATGAGTTAGATAACATTTGCCTTGGACAAATAAGTGGATGACTTGTGGAGCATTAAGACGCGACTGCTAGGAATGAGCAGAGGACATTCGCAGGTTCTGGGAATAAGTTGACTCTTGTCAAGGTAGTGAGCTCGGTAATGGCATTGTAATACTCAGAGTATGAAGATAGATATAGATCAACCTTTAATGGGTTGCCCCCATGGTTAAAGGTGGAGAGCTGCCTGGACTCTTAGAACTAAGAGCGGGAGACTCACAAAGATGTAAGACGTGGTTCCTAGAGTGGAACAGAGGGCAGACGCAACTCCGGGATTAGTAGACTCTTGGAAGAGTGGTGAGCTCGTGATCACATTGAAATACTCAGATAATGATTGTCGCACTCGGAAATAGATATTTCCATTTGAGGGGGTGTTGTAAGCCTTGATGTGAGGCTTGAAAAATCATTCTAGAATGAGCATGGATGATAAGCTCGAAGGGGAATGTTTTGTGTCCCAGAGACAAACGTTAACACTCTTCAGATGTGATGTAACAGATCATCTGGTTGTAGTGATCCTTTTGTGTGAGAAAAGGTGTGCTTTTATAACTTTGGTGATTGAAAGGTTTGGCGAGTACCTGTAAACTTGGCCAAAGATGTTCTCAGAATGGTAAGCTTGGAAGAGCTGCAAGATGCAAACATGTACTGAAGAAGCAAGAGGACAATTACCCACATAAATGGCAAAGGAGGTGATTGTTGGAATATTGCCAATTATGTGGCTGCCATTGTCAAAAAAGATGGCTGCCATTGTCAAAGAAAGAAGGCCAACTTGTGAGAGTCAAAGAGAGCTGCTGGTGCAGCATTTGCAGCCTCTTGACATTGTCAAAGAAGGAGGCTACAATGGTGGGTTGTTGGTGGCAGCCAACAACCATTGTCTAATGTCAAAGTTTGGTAAGTTTGGCAGCCACCATTAGTGACAAAGGAGCAAGAGGAGCTGTCATTGAAGCCTATAAATAGACACCAAGAGTGCAGCACAAAATGAGAGAGTGAGAAAGAGCAAGAACAAAAGAGAGAAGAAGAGAGAGAGAAAGAGAAGGGCTGCCACCAGCAGCCCTGCTGCTATATGCAGCTGCTGCCCTATGTAGCAATGAGAGATGGGAGTTGAGTGGATGTGATCCTTCTTTGTGTGTTGTATTCTTTCTTTATCTCTAATAATATAGACTACTCCCGTGGATGTAGGAGATTTGCCGAACCACGTTAAATATTGTGTCAGTGTGCTTAACCTCCTTTGAGCAATGATCATGAACACCACCGTTCCGCAAGGGGGAGCAGAATCCCCAACAACATTTACTATGTATCCCACACAGGAATTACAACAAATACAAATATTTGCATCAGTTAATTTGTTTTTAGTCTTTTTTAATACAATCTTTTTATGGGTTTGTCTTAAATTATTATTAATTTTGTTTTTCTAAATGGGGTCTCTTTCTTTTAGGTTTTTTTTTTGGTTTAGTTAGTCTAGCTAGCTAGGTTTAGGGTTTCACTGTATATATGTTGTGGATTGTGCGTAATGAAAATGGAAAAGGAAAGATGTAAGTCCAGGAAGAATAATATTTGCATGGGAGTGCACGTAGCACAGTATGATAATGGAGACCTAGCCTCAATTATTTGCTGAGTCTTTGGTCTTTAGAGAGTTTATGAGTGATGATGTGTGAAGATGATGGTAGCACCATGACATATAATACATGTAACACCCCATCTCACTAGTAAGATATTGTCCGCTTTGGGCCTCCCAGCCACTCAAATCCAGGGTTCCACCCAGGTCCTCCTCACGGTTTTGTTCTTGGCAGCCACGTATGGCCCCAAAACGCATCTTCCAGAGTAGCGCAACACACTCACTCTGTCAGATACTGTCCCTTTTGGGCTTCCCAGTCCACCCATTCCCAGGGCTTCCACCCAGGTCCCCCTCAGGGTTTTAAACGCGTCTTACTAGTCAAGGTGAGCATATACTTATAAGGCCCTAGCTCTGGACGCTCGCTTCCGATGTGGGATTTTACAATTCCCCCACCTTAAGATGAGCCGTCCTCGGCTCTGATACCAAATGTAGCACCCCACCTCACTAGCAAGATATTGTCCGCTTTGGGCCTCCCAGTCCACCCAAATCCAGGGCTTCCACCCAGGTCCCCCTCACGGTTTTGTTCTTGGCAGCCACGCATGACCCCAAAACGCGTCTTCCAGAGTAGCGTAGCACACTTACCCTGTCAGATACTGTCCCTTTTGGGCCTCCCAGTCCACCCATTCTCAGGGCTTCCACCCAGGTCCCCCTCAGGGTTTTAAACGCGTCTTACTAGTCAAGGTGAGCATGCACTTATAAGGCCCTAGCTCTGGACGCTCGCTTCCGATGTGGGATCTTACAATGCATGATTTAGAGCACTACTAGAAATGCGCTTAATACCAATGGCCTTACCGACAAAATACTTCTGTTGGTAATTTGAGGTCACAATTACTGATGGAATTTTTTCCGTTCGTTATTCCGCTGGTATATACCGACAGACACATTCGGTCGGTATTTACCGACAGAATGATAAACAGAATATTCAGAATTAAAAAAAGGCGGTTCGCTGACGTGGAGGTTTTTGCGGGTGATTTTACAGATGGAATCACCGAGGGATTCAAAACGGCAACTCCGTACGATGACGTGACCGATTCACCGTTTGAAATGCCGACGGAATCACCGAGGGATTCAAACCGGAATCTCCATACAGTGACGTGCCCTGCTTACCGTCAGAATGGCTGACGGACTCACAGACATAATAATTTCATCGGTGAGTCTGTCGGCAAAAGTTAATATATGACCACTCTGCCAACCTTCTCCTCCCCTATTTCTCCTTCTTCTTCCCCATCCCAACTCTCCCCTACTGCAAACAACCAGCCCCCCCCCCAAAAAAATCTCCCTCTTCTCAGCACAACAAGTCACATTTTTGAAGTTTTGTGGTCACAGCATCCGTGTTCTGATTTATCGATGGATTTTATCAATTTTTGTAAGTAATTCTATCTTTTTAAATTTTAACATTTAAATGTCAATTTATTTTTAGTATATGTATTTTGTTAGTATATGTACATGTTTTATTGTTATTTCTCAAACAAACTTGTAGAATATAAATGCATAATTTTATACTTGTTATGGTTTGTTTTAGATTTTGTAAAATTGTATTTGTTTGTAAATTGTTGAAACTGTATTGAATTACCGAATTACATGTGTTGTTTTGAAATAATTAATAGCTTATTTAATGGGTCGATCCGTTTTAATTTTTATAAATGGTATTGCGGAGTTGTAATTTCCATAAATTTATATGTATTAATTTGTATGGACGTTGATAATTGATAATGAATATTTAATATTTATGAGAAGTTGTAATTGATTTGTTGGATAATCTCGAGGTAAACCAATATTTTTGTAAATTTATTTACCTAACATAGTTAATTAATACATGTTGTCATCATAATTTTATAGAGGTTCGATAGAAGTCATGGATGATCGTTCATGGATGTATCGAGATTCACCCCAAAGATTGCGGAGGATGAATTATTGTAACGGGGTTCAGGGTTTTATTAATTTCGCAACATTTATGACCGGAAATTTTACTGAAGGCGGTATTAGGTGTCCATACAGGAAATGTCAAAATAAAAAGTATCTGCATCCAGGTGTTGTAATGATGCATCTTCTACACAAAGGGTTTATGGAGAATTACCGGTGTTGGTATGCACACGGAGAAGTATTTGTTTGTAATAAGAGCATGAGAGAAAGGGTGGTTAGGTCAACTTCTAGTGCTAGCAACGTGCATGAAGTTGCAAATGACAATAGTACTAATCCTTACAGGAATATGATTATGGATGTAATAAGAATGAATCAAGGTAATGTCAGTCAATGTCCAATCGTAGAAGAAGAACCTAATGCAGATGCAACTAGGTTTTTTGATTTGTTGAAAGATTTTGACAAATCATTATGGGATTGTTGCACGAACCATAGTAAATTATCGATTATAGCACAAGTGTTCATCATCAAGTTAGATCATGGGTTGAGTGAGGCCGGGTATGACAAAATTATTGAATGGACGAGAAGCATTTTACCTGAAGGGAACAAGCTGAAAGAGAACTTCTATGCTACGAAGTCCATGATGAAACCCCTCGGTTTAGGATACCAGAAAATTGACATGTGCCCTAACTTCTGCATGTTATACTACCTTGAAAATGTTGAGCTGACCGAGTGCATGACATGCGGGCATTCCGGTTACAAATCCAGAACTGGCAGGGAAAAGACTCTAGTGGCATATAAAAAACTTAGATACTTTCCAATCACACCTAGACTACAGAGGTTATTCATGTCACCAAGGACTGCTGAGCACATGACATGGCACCAATCACATGATGCGGTTCGTCATAACCCAATTCTGGGTTATTCCCCAAAATTCACTTTTTTTTCAAAATAAAAAAAATCCAATAAAGGCTGGCAACGTGGAGAAAGCAGGCCGGGAAATCAAGTTGCAAATTTGAAGGAAATTCAAGGCCTAATTGTATCCCATTATACCCAAAAATGGAGAAAAATGCAAATTCAAAGTCAAATTAAATGATTATTGGATGAATTTGCATAAATTTTTTATAGGCCAATTTGATTTAATCATGGGCCAAATTAAATAGGTCAAATTAATTTTATATGAGGCTTAATTGGTGAAAAATTAAGTTTGGGAGCCTTATTTGGGCTTAATTGAAAAGATTGGAATTTTAAGAGATCAAATTTAATTTTTACCAAGTTAATTGTTTGAAATTAGGGGCCAAATTGCAAGAAAATTGAAGTTTTGGGGTCAATCAGGGGTTAAATTGACAAAATTCACAGCCAAGGACTAATATGTAAAAGGCGCCAAACTATAGGGGTTTAATTGACAAAATCCGGGAGTCAAATTGAAGAAATTGAAAGTTTAATGGTCAATTAGGGGTTAAATTGCATAAATTTGAGACCAAGGACCATTTTGCAAAAGACGCGTAAATCTGGGGATGAAGTTGAAGTTACGCCGGGACCAAATTGCATTAAATCAAAAGTTTAGGGTCAACTACGGGTTCAATTAAAACAATTTGAAAGAAGAAGGACTAAATTGAAAATCAGTCAAAACTCCTTTATTTAAACCAAAACGGCGCCGTTTTTGTATTCAAAAGAAAAAAAAAGAGACCGGGCGACTCGTCGCCTGGTTAATGTTCATCGTCTTCCCCGTGAACTCTGCCCGGGTAGCAGTTTAGCAGGGGCATTTAATGCCTCGTATGTCCCCTAAAATTGACAACACATGCACCAAACTAGCCACCTGAAATCCCTCTATCCCCGAGCATTGTCTGTTCAGGCCTATAAACGTCAAAACGGCTTCGGGAACGAGCCTAAAATAGCCAACTCGAGCAGCCTTGGACTGTCAGATTTGGTAGTTCAAGGTATACATTTTGAATCAACGGTTTGGATTCTTCCAATCACATCAAGGGCTGAAAATTTTTTCCCCGTGAAGACAAGATTGCCCTCAACTGCCTATAAATAGAGGTGGATTTCATGTTCTGAGGGAGGAGAAATTCGGATTCAAAGTCAGCCAAAAACCAGCCCCTCTGCCCCCCGTTTCTGCAATTGTTTTTTCTCTCCCTCTCTCTCCACCACTCCAGCCACCAACCAGAGCCACCACCTGCTTCTCCACCACTAGCTCCACCACAGGTAGCTATCCCAACCACTAGCCGGCCACCCCTACGCCTGAAACAGCCATTGTTTCTTCCTCTCTCTCACTTCTGCAGAAGTCTTCATTTTCTCCCCGTGGACGACTCCGGCCACCGTTTCTTCCTCTTAATCACGACCGAGACTCCTGCTTCGAGTGAGCCGCTCCTCCGCCAACCTCCATTTTCTGCAACCATTTTAGTTACATGCAGAATGTGAACCAATGTTCACGTTCTGCAAATAATTAACATTGCCTTTGGGCCGGGCTAGTGTTGGCCCGACCCAGCCCATAAAATATTCTGGGTCGAGATTGGCCCGACCGTTTTGGGCCAATATCGGTCCACTATTTTCTGGGTTTATGCCTGGCCCAGTTATCTGGGCCGGCTTGACCCCCATGTTTTAATAATATTTAATTAATATATAATATAATATTATATATTTCTTTAAAAAAAAAATCTAAAATTTTTTTTGAAATATTTCAGAGAAAACCGGGTATTTTAATACCAGATTTGTATTTTACGGTGCAAATATACAACCCGATATTATGCAAAGTTGGTAGAAAAAAATTTGAGAAAATCAGAAATTTTTTGAAAGGATTTTTGAATTTTTTTTGAAACTTTTCATTTTTTTAATATTGTAATATTATATATTATTATAAATAAATATATATAGTAAATATACATGGGTTGGGCCGACCCAGCCGACTGGGCCTAGCCTAAGATCTTTGGGTTGGGCCAATCTCAGCCCAACAGATCTTTTTTCCTTTTTGGGCGGGCCAGATCCGGCCCAGCAATATGGGCTGGGCCACATCGTGTCCGGCCCACCAAATGAGTGAATTATATGCAGAACGTGAACAATAGTTCACGTTCTGCATGCAACTCAGCAGTTGCAGATGTCGGAGAGGAATGGAAGGTAACCTTATGGAGGGGCAGGAGTTGCTGTCACTTGCCTGGCGTGATGTGGGTAGAGGTTTTGGTGGAAGAAATGGTGGCCTGAGTCGACTGCGGTGGCTGCGACTGATAGAGGAAGAAAAGGAAGAAATCTGTAGAGGGGAAAGGAAGGAGAAGAGAGAAAGTCGCGACTGTTGTTACTGAAAGAAGGTGTTTGGGCTGCGACTCATGGTGGTGGTGGTGGCCAAAGGCCACGGCGGAGAGAGGAAGAAGAGAGAGGACTCGTTGTAGAAAAAATGAGGGAGGAGGCTGGTTTTTTTCAATTTTCAGACCCGATTCTCTCCTCTCTCAGGTCATTAATGGAGGCTCTATTTATAAGCTGTGAAAAAGGGTAATCTCGTCTACACCGGGGTAAAATTTCAGCTCCCTGATCGTTGGTTCAAAGCAGCCTCCCTGAGTTGTCAAATCTGCAGGAAAAGGTTGCTTGAGTTTACCTCTTCACGCCGTTGCCGGTGTCGCCGTGATGTCATTCATCCTGAAACGTTCACATGGGGTTGTAGAGGAACTGAAGGGGATCCGATTCGTGAAAGTTTTGTTCGATTTGATGGAGAAATCAAGCATTAAATGCACCTGCAAATAAGGCTCCGATGTTGTTTCTTTCGGGTAAAACAGGGAAGACAATAAACAATGACTAGACGATGCGTCGTCTGGTTATCTTTTTGTTTTAATTTAAAACGGCGCCGTTTTGGATTGAATTAGGGATTTTAACTGATTTTCAATTTAGTCCTTCAGCTTTCAATTGGTTTCAATTGAACCCCTAATTGACCTTAAAATTTTGATTTAATGTAATTAAGCCCCTGCTGAACTTCAATTGGAACCCCGAAGTTACGCGCCTATTGCGATATGGTCCTTGGTTTTTGATTTGTTCAATTGAACCCCTAATCGACCATTAAACTTTCAATTTCACCCTTGATTTTTGTCAATTAAGCCCCTCAATTTTGGTGCCTTTTACAGATTGGTCCTTGGCTGCGAATTTCTTCAATTTAGCCCTCAATCTTTAATTTTCTTGTAATTTGAGCCATAATGTCAATCAATTAACTTGGTAAAAATTAAATTTGATCTCTTAAAATTCCAATCTTCTCAATTAAGCCCAAATTAAGCTTCCAAACTTAATTTTTCACCACTTAAGCCCCAAATAAAATTAATTTGACCCATTTAAAGTATAATTAAGTCCTTGCACTTAATTAAATCCTTTAATTGGACCCAAATTAATTCTTAAACATAATTAAAATTCAATTTGGCCCATGATTAAATTAAATTGGCCTATTAAAAAATTAATTATGTCATTAGACTTAATTTTTATACAAATTCGTCCAATAATAATTTAATTTGACTTTAAATTTGTGTTTTTTCTCCATTTTGGGCATAATGGGGTACAATTAAGTCTTGAATTTCCTCTAAAATTGCAGCTTGATTCCCCGATTTGTTTTCTTCATATCGCCAGCCTTTATTATTATTTTTTTATATTTTATTTGAAAAAGAAATTGATTTTTGGGGAATAACCCAGAATTGGGTTATGACAATAGAGTTGAAAAGGATGTTGCATCCCCGCGTCTTTTTGGTGAAGAATTGCATGATGTTGTATCAGAGTATGGTGACATTATGTTTGGTCTTCAATCAGGTAAGCAAAAATTTTATGGTTTTGGTTTGACCCATAATTGGGTAAAGCGAAATATCTTTTGGGAGCTTTCTTATTGGAAGACCAATCTGCTCCGCCATAACCTTGATGTCATGCACATTGAAAAGAACGTGTTTGAGACCATTTTCAACACCGTAATCGATGTGAAGGGGAAGACAAAGGAGAACATCAAGGCTATATTGGATATAGCTTCGTGTTAGAAAAAAAACGCACAACTATTGTTGCTACCTAATTTTTGACCCATATTTTGATAAATTTTCAAATAAAAAAATAAATAAAAAATAATAATAAAATAATAATAAGAGTTTACATGTGGCGATAACATAAAGAATCAAGGCTAATATCAAGGAAGCAATATGTCAAGGAGATAATTACTGAATCATATATAATTATTGCAATATAAAATACTATATATATATATGATTTGATTCGTGCTGGTTATGGAAAATAATCACTGCAATATAAAATACCATATATATAGGATTTGTTGGTGCTGGTTGTAGAAGACAATCTCTGCAATAATTATTGCAATATTTTCTTGAATAGCTCGTGTAGAGATTTTCTATATAAATGAATCTCCAGCCACAATAATAAGGAGGAGAAAAATATTCAAAAAGGGGCAATTTTTCAGAAAAGAGGGGCCAAACACAAAAAACCCTAAACCCGTTTCATCTTTCTCTTCTGGTCGCTCCCTCCCTTTGAAAAGATAAAAAACAGAGCCGCCCTCCCTGCTTTTGATTTTCGAGCCCGTGAACCAGCAGAAGCCTTCCTCTTCTCCATCCAACAGCCCTGCTCACTGCCCTTGCACTCTCCTTTCTCTGCCGCCAGCCAAACAAACCATTCCCCCATCTTCTTCTCCCAAGTCAGCCACCAGCGAGCCCCTCCATTTCTCCATCTCAGCCACTTACCCCACAGACACCCGACCACAGCACCAACACTCCCTTCTCCTCGATTCCAGCCTTTTCCCTTCGGTTTCATTTTCCCCTCTCGCCAGCCAAAAGCTTTCCTTTCCCTTAGCCCCAAAACAAACCCAAACTGGCCATTTCCAGTTTCTAGTCCCATACCCAGCCATCAACACAAACTCTCAGTCTCTCCTACCAGCCGTCCCGTCTCTTCCCTCATCTCTCTCAACAGACTCAGCTGCTGTCGTCTTCCCTCTCATCTTCCCTCTCCTGGGCAACCACAGCCCCCCAGCCATTTCTTCCCATGCACCCGAAGCAGCCCTCTCTGTCAACTTAGCCCCAAACCGGCCTCCACCGAGTCCCACAATAGCAGCAACCATTTCTTCTCAGTAGAGACAAGACGGACGCGAATGAGAGGAAGGACGAGTAGAAGGAAAGAAGATAAACAGACGAAAACACAGAGAGACCAACCAGCACGCCTTTACCATCGCCTGTGTCCCTTGGTTCCATCTCCAGTTTCTTCTCCTCAGGCGGTGCAACTTTTGTTTTTCTTACATAGGAACAGGTATTAGCCGAAGCAGCAGCCCAACAATGAGACCAGTTGTTTCATCCCGGTCGACGCCACCCACCAGCTTCATCCCTACACCAGAACCGGTAACTGGTTTGAGCCAGTAACCGGGTTGAGCTTGGAAATAAATGCTCGAGCACCAGCTTCGTCCCTGCATCAGGTAAGTTCTCTTCGTCTCTATGCATGCATAAATGTAATTCACCCTGTTACTGTGCATTTTGAATTTTCGCTGCCTCGCAGGTAAGTCTTTCTTTCCCTGTCTTTACCAAATTAATTACTGCCACTGTAGCATGCATATGCTTGTAATTGTGGCAAAACCGGTTACTGGTTTAGGCTAGTAACCGGGTTGGGTTTTGTTGTCTTTAATTGTGATTAACTGTGATGCTTGTTTATTTTCCCCGATATAAAAATATAAAAAAATATTTTTGTGTGTTGCATACGGCCAATACCCTAACATATTTTGAATGTTCTTTAAAAAAAAAATTATTGGAAGTTTTAAAAATATGTTTTCGCATGGATTTTTTAAACACAAAAAAAATTATTTTCTTGCATTTTCGGATTTTACAACATGTTTGTAAAACTCCAAAGGGTATTGGCCAATATTCCAAAAAAATAAAAAAATCTTATTTTGGGGGATTTCATTTATTATTCACCGTTAATGTTTGAATAAAGAAATCCCAAATGGATGAATATCCAAAATATTATTGGAAATAACTTGTTATTATTCGCTGTTAATGTTTGGATAAAGAAACCTTAAGTGGTAAATATCCAAAATATCTTCTAGGAATAATAAGTCATCACACATCCTTGAAAGAAGCCTCGATTAGAATCGAGGGCATTTCAATTTTTGACTCCACGGTTTACGAGCCGTAAAAGTATGAAACAATAAGGCAAAAAGAGGCTTTTAAAGCGCTCTGAATTTCCTTAGATTTCTGAATTTTTGTCCCTCCTCCTTGCGATTTACGAGTCGCAAAACTTTTGAAATACTAAGGGAAAAATGAGCTTTTAAAGCACATGAAATCTCCTTGGATTTCTATCTTAATAAATTTAGTTTGAATCAAACCTAGGAAAACTGATGGGATCAGAAAACACCAATACCATAGCAATTATAAGACAAACCAAACACCAAGCAGCTTACCTTAGGTAGGGCGTACTAGGGGTGCTAACACCTTCCCTTTACGCAACCAGTCCCTTGCCTTAGAATTTCTGAAAGACCAGTTAGGTTTCCTAGTGACCATAATACTAGGTGGCGACTCCCTTATTCACACTAAAACAAAAGACCCCGAAATTAATCAAGGATCGCCGCTCCACCGCGCTCCGCCGCGAGGGTGCGACAACTATTAGTCTATAAATGGCTTATGACTCGAACATATCAAGGCTGGTTAATACAGAGGAATGCAGATTATATGGAATGAAGAGTCATGACTGCCACATGTTTATGCAAACACTCATCCCATTAGCTTTTCGTGATTTGTTGCTAAAGGGGATATGTGATGCACTCATGGAGATCAGTCATTTCTTTAGAGATATATGTTCCAGCAAGTTGAATGTTGATTACATTGAGATGCTTGAAACGAATATCGTCGAGACACTATGCAAACTTGAGATGATATTCCCTCTATCATTTTTTAACTCAATGGAGCATCTCCCCATACATTTACCGTTCGAGGCAAAAGTTGGAGGACCGGTCTAGTATAGATGGAAGTACCCATTCAAACGGTTAGATATTACAGTTGCAATGTAATACATATATAAAAGTATTTTCTTTGTTTTTCTTAATTGAAAATATTTGATTAATTCAATGCAGATACTTGTTCAATCTAAAAAAAAGTTAAGAACAAGACTTATGTTGAGGCTTCGATATGTGAGGCCTATATTGTTGAGGAGATCTCAACATTTATCTCATACTATTTCGAACCTCATCTGAGAGCGAGAATCAATCGCGTTCCACGACATGATGATGGCGGTGAAGTGCCTTCCAGTGGAAACTTGTCAATATTCTCCAATCTTGGACGACCCATACCTAAAAATGCTGTAAGAGAAAGATATTTGTTAGAAATAGAGTTCAAACAAGCACACAATTATATTTTATTTAACTGTGATGAGCTGCGACCTTTTATTTAGTAAGTATATATATGTGTAATACTAATTAAACTTTGTCAATAATATACTGTTGATTATATATTGTAATATCATACACTCATTATCTTTTGCAGGCAACATCGACAATATTTGTTGTCCAATAACTCACAGCTGACCGAATCCTAGATCTTTTAATTACAAGATGAACAATTTGTCACGTGTTTCTAAACACATGTAAGTACTATCACAAACTCATCCTGACTTGCAAAATTACTCTATGCATGTCATTACGAGATTGTCGTTTACTGTTCATTGATGTACATTACATACAAGGTTTATCAAATGGGAAGGAGTGGTGCTAAGTCATTGTCTTCACTAAGCTTGGGCCCTGAAAGAAAAGTTAAGTGCTACAACGGGCATTTTATCAATGGATATGTGTTCCATACTAAAGAATATGGGCATGGAAGAAAGACTTACAACAACGGTGTTTGTGTTAAGGGATCGATTAGTAGTGAGTTAGAAGTTGATTACTATGGTAGATTAAAAGAGGTCGTCAAACTGCAAAATCATAGCGAGCAGAATATAATGTTTTTATTCAAATGCTATTGGTATGACACAAATGACAGAGGAATCAGAGTTGATCTGCACTATGGTCTGGTCGAAATAAACTCAAAAGCTAGACTCCGCAACGTAAACGATGTCTTTGTTTTCGCAAAGCAATGTCAACAAGTTTATTACACATACACCCTTTTCCTTTAGAAAGGATCGATCAAGAGTGGATTAGTTGTCTGTTTTAAAAACAAAACCCATGGGTCGTGTCGAGCTTGTTCAGGATGAGAACGAAGACACAAGTGTGTGAGATGAAGTCTTTCAAGTTAGTGAGTTGGTTGAACCATATCAAGTTGCTCCTTTGATTGACTTGGAAGAAAATTCAAATTTTCATGTTTTCGATGATAGTTTTGTTGATGTTGACGTAGAGGAGTTGAATGTTATTTTGAGTTCTAGTGGACAAGTAAATGTCGATGAAGATGATGATATCTATATTGAAGATTGCGATGAAAGTGATGACTATTCAATTAACGATGAAGAAGAAGAAAATTCTGACTAACTATCTTAATGAAGCCCTGTGTAAAACATTTTTTTTTCATGTAATATATATTATGGATGATATATTTTGTAACATGAAATATTTATTTTATAAGTTTATGTATTGTTTAAGCACTGTTGTTATTGTTTTGTGCGATGGACAGTTTATCATTTAAGTGTTTGCAGGAAGGTAAATAGGCAATACAAATAGAATCTTTCTTATACAATGCACTATCACCGACGTCCATACCGACGGACTAAGGTCCGTCAACAATTCAAGAGAGTTGAAAAATAATTACTGGAAATACCACAATCACAGACGACCTTTCCGACAGCCCACCGTCCGTCGGCATTTCTCAGAGAGTTGAAAAATAATTACTTGAAATGCCACAATTACAGACGACTTTGCAGACGGACTACCGTTCATCGGGATTTCATAGAGAGTTGAAAAATAATTACTTAAAATACCACAATTACCGACGAATGTGTAGACGGATTGCAGTCCATCGGTATGTTGTCGGCGGGTCAATATTACCGATAAAATCACCGAAGGACTGTCTGAATTACAAAGGGCGGTGCATTAAATGCATCTCTGACCGCGTCAGGTTGCCGATGAAATTACCGACGAACTGCGAAAAATATGGATTTTTGAAATTCAAAATTTACCGACGGATTTTCAAAACTTCACCGATGGAATAATTTAAAATAATATTTTTTTTATCACCGTCAGTGAAGCTGTCGGTAAAACTGCGCTATAAATCTCAGTGAGCGCCCCTTCAGTTCATTTTTTCATCTGCTCCGTTAATCCCATTTTATTTTTGATTTTTTCCCCTCTCATTTCCTTCTATATTTTTATTTGTTTTGCTTGTAATCTCTAGTTGAATATTCATCAAATTAAAAGGTATGTGTTTCCTCTATTTCATTTTACTTAAGGATTTTTTTTCTTTGTTTTAGCTATTTTTATTTTTGTTATGATTTTTTTTTGGTGTATTTTTATAATGTAGATAAAGTCTTGAAATAAACACATTATTAAGGTAAGCATATTTCATTCCTAAAGTCTATATTTGTTTTTTGAATTTTTTGAATATATTTTATTGTTTGTATTTTCATAATAATTGAATAATTTGTTGAATTGTAATTGTTAATGTTGAATTTACCTTGTAATTAGTATATATGTTATTTGTATAGATGTTATGTTATATACAATATTAGTATAGATGGGGTGAATTGGTTGTGGCTATTGTCAATATTTGCAGGTTTGTTTGTGGATTTTGGTAGTCTCCAGTATAGGAGAGGTGCTGTTGAATTTTTTTTAACATTCAAATTTAATTATATAATTATTTGTATAAAATTGTGTAGATGCGTAGAACGAAATTCATAGCTCGTCGCTCATGTATAGTCACAGCTAGTTTTTCTAGTAGTGAGGAAGACATATCCTTAGGTGCCTCTCAAGAAGAGGCACTTGCGCCGTCAACCGATGCTCCCTCTTCCGACACAGTTTCACAGTGCAGAGGCGGCGTTGACTTCGCAGCGGAATCAATTCACCCGCAAGGACGAGGTACAGTGGAAGGACAACCTTTCAATGCAAGTTTGTTAAGGTTTTAGTTTTGTTTTTAATTATAACATAATTTATGAACAACTAATCAATTTTTCATTAATTTAATTAATTTTCAGGTTCATAAACATTGAGGCTGTCTGAGTAATATCATCGACGTTTAAATTTTCAATGGAGATTCCATTATTTCAATGGAGTCAGGTATCCAGACATCCTGAATGGATATCTCAAATCGATGCATGGTTTGACAGATTTGAGGTTGGTGCTAATTTCTAATTTCCAGCTTATTTCTAATAAATTATTAATATAATTGTAAATAAATTATTATTTTTATTTACCTAATTATTTATACACAGGAAAAATTCGCCTGGGACAGGGCGCATGATAAAGTTGTGAGTAGGGTGTGGGAAAATCACGCGACAACTAAGTAACATCGAAAACAATACAAGATTTTTTTGGAAAAAAATTTATGTTTCAAAATCTAATTTCTGGCTATGGAAGTAGGTTGCGTGATTTTTGGTATGAAGCACAAAAAAAGGCAAAAAAAAACCGTGAGAGATAATGGTCTCCAAGGCTTGAATGACGTGGCGGTTTGGAGGGATTTTAAACCGATATACATCCCGGCAGATATATGACCGCCCTATCTTGAGCACGTGATGTCTGAGCGGTTCACACGACGCTCACAATCTGTTGCTGACAACCGGAATCGGCCAATTCATGGCTCGATGACAACGCACACCGGCGGCTCCGTTCCGTTTGCTGCACATGTGAAACGGATGGTAAGATTAATTTAAATGAAATATATCGTTAAATTAATTTATTGTTAATTAATTTTTTTCTTTATAGGCTACGTCTCTTGGACCTGAAACCGCCATTACCGAGTAAACACTAAACTCATAGTTGGATGTTTCACGAATCTGAACCCCGACTGAAAGTCCTGAGGCAGACCGCTACTCCCTACCTAACCTAGAATTGGGTTTATTTGCAAAATGCATGCTAAAGAAATAAAAATGCGAGCTAAAATTAAAGACCAACAAAAGGAAAACAATCAAACAATCAAAGCTTAGTCCGACCAGACAAGGCTTTCCCTTATTGAAATCGCCATCCTGTCATGTGGGCGCGAGCGCCGCAACGTCGTCTGGCGACGACAGAGGCTTTTTATCGTGCCTCCTGGGTGAGGTGTTGTGTGTTGGGAAGGGTTTTGGATTTAATCATAAAATTATGATTAATGTTCAGGAGTTGTCACCTAGTATTAAGGTCACTAGGAACATATGGTCTGCGAGAGTTTGAGTAAGGGGCTGGTTGTGCAAGGGAAAGACGCATCACCCCAAGTGCACCCTATCTAAGGTAAGTTGTACTGTTGTTTGATTGTTTTTTCTAAGTCGGGTTTCTAATCGTTAGTCTTTTCTAAGGCTCAAGGCAGATTTCATGAGAGAATCTCTACCTTATCGGGTTAAATCCTAACCGTTCTACAGTCTGAATTTTAGCATCACATTTATTTACATCTTGTATCTTTAATACATGAGGGTGTTCTTTATCGTGTAATTATACACCCCACAAATATTAAAGTCTACATCTGGACCCTAAAAAATAAAATTGAAAAAAGGGTTTTTGATATTTTGGCCAAATCCTAATGGATGATGATCATAAACTAGTTATGATATCCATTTTTTGGATTTTTAAAACATGAGAAAGATGCAATCTTCTAATGAAAATATGCTCGGAAAATTTTTAGAATTTGGCAGTATGCATGAAAACAAAATCTTTTTTTTCTTTTTGAAAGGGAAAATTAATTTAAAAGTTTTTGAGTTTTTTTTTTTTGAAAATGTTTGAAATATTTCAGAGAAAACCGGGTATTTTAATACTAAATTTTTATTTTACAGTGTAAATATACAACCCAATATTATACAAAATGAATAGAAAAATATTTGAGAAAATCACAATTTTTTTTAAATGATTTTTTAAATTTTTTGGATTTTTTTTTGTTTTTAAATATAATATTATAATATAATATATATTATATAATATTAAATTTGTGGGCTGGGCTGGGTTGGGCCGGCCCAGCTAACTTGACCAGGCGCAGCCCACAAAAGGTTGGGCCGATCTTGGCCCAATATATTTTCTTTCTCTTTTTTGGGGCCGGGCTGGGCCGTAACTGGCTCGACTCAAGTAAAGAATGATATATTTGCAGAACGTGAATAGTAAGTTCACGTTCTGCATGCAACTTTGCAGTTGCAGACGGCGAAGTGAAGTGGGAGGCAACCTTGTAGAGGAGAAGGAACTGTTGTCACTGGCCTGGTGTGAAGTCGGCGAAGGTGCTTGTGGAAGAAATGGTGGCGGTGTTGGCTGCTTATGGCGGAGGAAGAAAGAAAAAGAAGCAGAAGAAGAAAATCTGTAGAGGGGAGAGGGAAGACCTCGCGGTGGCTGCCCCTATTGCCCGTGAGGATTTAGGTTCGTGGGGAGGCTGAGACACCGTCTGTTGGTGGAGGAGAAATGTTTTTGTGGGGTTTTCAAAGGCTGAAGAAGCAGCGGGGAGAGAGAGAGAGAGAGAAGAGAGAACGTTGGCTGGAATATAAACAAGGGAGAAGCTGATTTTTTGAGATTTTTGGACTCGATTGTTTCCTCCCTCAGGTCATCAACGGAGCCTCTATTTATAGCAGTGGAAGAGGGTAATCTCGTCTACACCGGGGTAAAATTTCAGCCCTTGATTTGGTTGGGAAGGATCCCAACCATTGGTTCAAAGTAGCCTCCCTGAGTTGTCAAATCTGCAGGAAAAGGATGCCTGAGTTGAACGCTTCACGTCGTCGTCGGTGTCGCCGTGCTGTCATTCATTGTGAAACGTTCACATGGGGTTGTAGAGAAACTGCAGGGGATCCGTTTCATGCAAGTTTTGTTCCTTTTGACGGAGAAATCAAGCATTAAATGCACCTGCAAATAAGGCTCCCATGTTGTTTCTTTCGGGTAAAACGGGGAAGACAGTGAACAGTGACCAGATGACGCGTCGTCTGGTCCTCTTTTTTTTTAGTACTCAAAACGGTGCCGTTTTGGATTTAATTAGGGATTTTAACTGATTTATAATTTAGTCCTCCATCTTTCAATTGAACCCCTAATTAACCATAAACTTTTGATTTAATGCAATTAAGCCCCACGGAACTTCAACTTCAGCCCCAGATTTACGCGCCTTTTGCAAATGGGTCCTTGGTCTCGGATTTATACAATTTAACCCCTAAATGACCATTAAACTTTCAATTTCTTCAATTTAACCCCCTGTTTTTGTCAATGTCACCCCTATAGTTTGGCGCCTTTTACAAAAACATTCTTGGTTGTCAATTTCTTCAATTTAACCCCTAATTGACCCCAAAACTTTAATTTTCTTGCAATTTGGCCCCTAATTTCAAACAATTAACTTGGTAAAAATTAAATTTAGTCTCTTAAAATTTCAATCTTCTCAATTAAGTCCAAATTAGGTTTCCAAACTTAATTTTTCACCAATTAAGCCCAAAATAAAATTAATTTGATACATTTAAAGTATAACTAAGTCCTTGCACTTAATAAAATCCTTCAATTGGAACCAAGTTAATTCTTAAACATAATTAAAATTCAATTTGGCCCATGATTAAATCACATTGGCCTATTAAAAATTTAATTATGTCCTTGGACTTAATTTTTATGCAAATTCGTCCAATAATAATTTAATTTGACCTTAAATTTACATTTTCTCTCTGTTTTGGGGTACAATTGGCTTGCTTTCTCCACATTGTCAGCTTTTATTTTATTTATTTTATTTTTATTTTTGAAAAAAAAATTTTTTTTGGGGAATCCCAGAATTGGGTTATGACAAATCCATAGAGGTAAATCCTGAAATTGAGATTGAGATTTAAAACCTGAAATTAAATTGAATTGGAAAGGTTTTTTCTATGTTTTTGATTGTTAATTTGGAGAGAACCTTGAACACATGAAATGAAGATCAAATAACCCTCTGTTCTCTCCTGAGATAAGAAAAGAGGGTGCCGGCTATCAGGAGATTGCCCACTTGACCAACAATTGTGTCTAAAAAAACGAAAAGAGACAGTTTTAAAAAATTACAGGAGTGGCAATGCCAAAACCCACTCCTTTCGACCGCGCGCTATGCAAAAAAGCTAGTTTAGTGCAAACGAGAGCTTTTAGGGCAAAAGGCACGATAATAGCCTTCTCTGTTAAAATCATATATATTTGTCAGAAGATAGGATAGAATGCAAAAAACGAGAGTAAAATCTAAAACCCCCTCATGAAAATGATCAAACTTGATTTATTTATCTAGTGACTGAATTCAAACAAATATCTTATCAAGTTGATAATGGCTCGATCGAGCTCAAATAGAGTTTGATTCGAATCATAGTCCTTCACACACACAGCTAGCTATAATTACAGAAAAAAAGCTTATAAGAGATAGGGCTTATACATGCACCTCCCAGCACCAACATTATTAATTGTAACACAATCCAATTACTATGTACACACACAACTTCGCAAGAAATCCCATTTGAACAGGCCTTTTGCCATGTTTCAAGCAGTCTGTCAGCCCTGCGATGATGATGCATGGACACCTTGTGTTCTATTGTTCTTTTCAAATCTTCATTTCTCTTAGAGCCTTAACCATGTTTCAGATGTTAGATGTGATGGGATCATTCAATAGGCAATCGGAGAACTCAGCATAAATGGTAGCGAACTGCCAAACAAAGAAAAGAAAAAGAAAACACGAAGGAGAATTAAAAGAAGTAGGGTGGGTTAATGGGCTTAGAATTAAAAGATCTGGCAAGAGCAAAAGACCCGCTAACGTATAATTCGAACTGGGGCTGACCGCCGAGCCCACTCTGGCCTCGCATGGCGGCCCCCCGTCCCGTGGTTGCGAGCTCGAGCTGCCATAGCTTATGGCTCGAGCAATAGTGGTCCCCAGCAGAGAGAACAGTCAGGGTAACGAGCGCTCCGCCCGTCAAGCGGGCGGCAAGAGCAGCGGGCCGCTAGAATCTTCTTTCACATCTATCTTTCTGCGTCAAAGCTTTATGTTTGAGTACTTGCCTTCCTCTTAACTTCTTAAACTACCCGTCCGATCGCTTTCAGGAAATAAATTTTAATAGCTAATCATGAAAAAGAAAAAAAAAAGTTACCCGCTGTTTCTTAAAATAGGCATTTTCTCGCCGGAGTTTTTCGACAGCGGCCTTCAACCTTCCATTTTCAGCGATGGCAATGACCAGCTTTTCCTCAGTTTCTTGCTCTGCTTTCTGCATGATTCACAAGAGAGAAGGAGCAGTTTGCTATGGGAAAACAATGCATCATGATTGCTGATTTGTTAGTTTCCACTTGGGAAACTTGCGCGGCAGCAAGCCAAAATAAAACTGTGCTCATGAGACTGCTATATATTTACCTTCTTCTTTTGACGATAACGTCTATCAGTTTCCTGCTTCTTCTTCTTCTGCATCTCGGTTTTCTTCTTCTTTTTCTTAGTGACAGTTCCGTTTGAGCGGTACTCATGAGGTGGGAGATGGAGATTAGTGGACACTACGCCGGTGGGAGAAGCAAGAAAGGAGAGTGGACCTATAGCAATAACACCAACAAACAAAGGGAGATGGAGTGAGAGAGAGAGATAAAAGTTATGTCACGCATATTAATCAAAGATGAACAATTTAGTTAAATGACAAGAAATTTAACACAAACCTGTTGAATTCATCGTGTTTGCACTTTGCACAGGCAGACGCTTCACAGTCTTATCAAAAGATATATACAGCAAGAGTGGCACTCGACGTGACGGGTGGAGAAGCAAGAAAGGAGAGCGGACCGAGAGGAGTCGTGCACGCCCACGGCACCCCATTCCCCCGCCTCCCCACCGTTCCATTTTGTGCAAATGCTTAGCCAAGTTAACATATACGCATGAGGTTTGACCTCTTAAGATCGTACGCGAGGTTTGACAACTTAAGATTTTTTTGTTTTTGTTGCCGTAGATTAGTCTTTTTTTTTCTTTCTAAGTCTGTTTTTTCTTGTCATGTACATGTAATTTGTAAAAGTTATTATTATTTTAATAATATCCTTTAATTACAAAATTATTTTGATTTTTTATGTTAATTTTTATTCTTATTTTTTTATCCTTTTACTAAATTTTTTTTCAATTTAATTTAAAATTTATTTTTTATTTTAGTGTTAATTCTTATTCTTTTAATTTTTATTTTTTTAAAATTATTTTATATATATATTTTTAATTTGATACTTCAATATTTAAGGAATTAGTTTTAGACGCTCTTAGAAGAAGTTGTAAAAAACTCTCAATTAATAAAGCCATAGAAAAAGAAATTATAAATTGATCCGGTGACCCTGTGGATG
>Ga0325411_1001872_pt1 | contig 23566 bp, 19 predicted proteins | sample PopdelMetagenome_13_FD_206181 | JGI IMG/M metagenome (GOLD analysis project Ga0325411, IMG submission 206181) | Populus deltoides microbial communities from Bellville, Georgia, United States - Xylem-PdIQD-R4 | ecosystem: Host-associated > Plants > Phyllosphere > Stem > Wood/Secondary xylem... | reverse complement strand
GGGTTCGCATCTGTGTAATCAAAGAATAAACTCTCTCGCATGAACACAGGCTCCTCTATCCACAGTTGAACTAATCCAACACCCAACATTGCAGCCAGTAACATCACCACTATCATAACCATGCACACGTAGACAGCACCAACAATCCCAAAACCTATCTTTCTCAACAGCGTGGTGGTACCATGGATGACTTTAGAGGGAGCCTTGAGAAACACTGATTCCACGGCGTCTACAGCCTCCTCGGCACGGTGGTAGGAGTCTGACGCTATGGAGAAAATTGCTATGAAAGGTGATAAGAGAGCCATGATACAGTTGTAGATTGTATCTGAATAGAAATAGATTATTTGTGGGAACCAATCGGCTTTGGGTATTAGGTTGCAGTATTCTTCGTTTTTCATAGCTAGTAGGTCTCGTACAGTGGTGGTGAAGGAGGAGGAGGAAAATCAATCAGAGAGTATCGCAGGCTTTTGAGCCCCCCCTGCTCTGCATGCAAAGAAACTGAAACGTGGAGGCAAGGAAGAGCAAAACATCGACGTGTGTTGGTATGAGTCATACATGACTTCTTTCCCTTTTTTTGTTTCGGTGAAAAGACCATAATTCTCTTTAGAAAATTACTAATCATCTTATCCACATTTCTCGGTGGATCATATGATCAGAAGTTAATTTTGAAACGAAAATTCAATGCGTCAGTACTTAAATAAATTAAATCAATAATTATAAATAGATAAACATATATAATGTCTTGTCACGTATAATTATTAATTAAATGTTTTTTTTAATGTTAATAATAATTTATAATTATATGAGAGCTCATGCTGTTGCTGGCGTCGCTGGCCTTCCAGTGCGAGGCAGAAGCCTCACCCTGGAGGCTGCATAGTGCAAAGGGTTGTTCCTCACGCTGCTGGTGGCGGGCAGAGAGCCAACTGCTGACAATAGAGAATTAAAGATGAAGAGACGCATAATTATGATTTTACTTTTACATCCTTCATTTTAGAAAATTTTAGAAAATGATTTTCTTGCAAAATGAATTCCTAAAAAAAAAATTATTTTCTGATGTTTGGTAGTGTTATGAAAAATAAACTGGAAAACACTTTCCAGTGTTTGGTTATATTATGAAAATAAACTGAAAAATAATTTATTAATAAATTAATATTTTTTAAAATTTATCTAATATATGAAAAATATTAAATATAAATATTTAATCACTTACAATAAAAGAATAAAATCTAAAAAGTATAATGATGATTTTTTTTATTATATCCTATATTCATATATAGCTTATTAAATATAAATATTTAATCACTTATAATAAAAGAATAAAATCTAAAAAGTGTAATGTTGAATTTTTTTTATTATATCCTATATTCATATTTAACTTATTTTATAAAATATAACTATATATGTCATATAATATTATAGAGATATAACCTTGTGAAATTTTTCATAAATAAAACCTATTAATATTATTTTTTTCAATTTTAAAAGCTTAAAATATGTTTTTTTTTACATACGAAGAAAGCCAAATTAATTTATGGTATTAAGTAAGAATTAAATATTTGGGTTTTTTGGTATGAAGATTTTTTTAAAAGATAAATAAATACAAAAATATTTTGATGGGTTTTTTGGATAAAGATTGTTTTTTTTACGGGTATAGACAATTATCCCTTTAATATACATCAAATAAGCATTAAGAAATAAATATAAATATCTTATATCAAACATAGTCATGCATAAATATTAAGTTTTGATATAATACTCATACATATTAGTTCAAATTAACAAACATAAACATGCTAGACCAAATTAAACAAGTAAACATACTTGTCAAATAACAAACATAAACTTTCTTGTCATAGTGAAATCATCTTAGCAGTCAGGCCTGTAACAGTGTTGGTTCACAAAATTCTGAACCCAAATTTTCTTCAAACTAGCATTTTTTTGCCATAAATGTTTTTGCCAACATTTCATGTTGAACTAAGTGATCAAATGCATCCCCAAGAGTGATCTCATCAAAGCCTTCAATTTTCATCACTTCTGTATATAGTTCATTAACATCAAGTTGATTTTTGCTGAAGCTTTGGATTGCAAATGCTACATCTCCAATCTTTTTAGACAACTTTTCAACACTAAAGGTAGAAGAAGGTTTGTTTCCTTTAAGTGCCTCTTCAACTAATATCTCAAGTAGCATGTGAGGCATAGGTTTAGACCATGTCGCTTGCCCTTGCATTTTTCATTCTGTATGGTACTCATTTCTACAAAAAAATTACAAATTTATACAAAATATAATCATACAATATTTAGATTTAATAAATTTAATATAAAAACTACAATTAATATTTAAAAGAGAATACATAAAATACATAAGAAATTATAATAAAGTCAACAAACAATCCAAATACATAACAAAGATAATACAAACTCAAGCAAGACATAATAAAAACAAACACATATAATTAACACTCAATTACTAGTTTCTTTGAGTGTTATAATCATTCCACATGGTTGATGCAATCCTTTTTCTTTTTGTTATCCACTCCCTAATCTCTTCCCTCTCCTTCCATTGACTTAAGTTGATTGTTCGTCTAATTGGTTCACTTTCCGAACATATTTCTTCCATAAGAAAGTCATAAGGATCAACTCCCATAATGTGATTATAAATAATACAATATGCAAGCACAACATCTACTTGTGTTTCATAACACCAAAAAGATTTTCCATCAATTGATCTAAAACGACTATTCAAAATACCAAACCCTCGCTCAATAGCAGTTCTCAATGAAAAGTGTCGAAGATTAAATAGCTCATTTTTATTTTCTGGTGAATGTTCTGTAAACTCATTTAAGTGATATCAAATTCCATGAAAAGGAGAAATGATTCTTTTTCAAATACCGTAACCAGCATCATCAAGATAATATTTCCCTACAAATTAGAAACAAACCTATTACTATCTTTATCTAATTAAAAATTTTATATGTTTATTGCATATAATAAATACTTTATTATATACCTTCTGGAATTTTTAGACCACTAGGTCTTGATAAGGCATCACCTAAAACTCATGAATCATGTGCACTTCGTTCCCAGCCAGTTAAAACATATATAAACCTCAAATCAAAAGTTATAGCTGCTAAAACATTTTGTGTTGTTCCTTCTTTTTGACCTCGAAACTTTCCTTGAATCTCAACAGGAACATTTGCAGGAACATGGGTATCATCAAATGCTCCAACACAATCCTATATAAACATGAAAACATAATTTATAACCTTTTCTTCTAGATGTAATTAATTACTGTATAAAAATATTTGTATTGTTCTCATACCTTAAAATAAGGATAGAATCTTTGATTATTCATTATCTTTGCGGGAATTGTATCCCCTGAGTCTTTAATAAGGTGTTTGTATAACTTAAGAACTGTTTTTAAAACAATTCTAAAGTAATGATGGATAATTTCAACATACCTATAGTATATACCACTAATAAAACGAAATCTTTGGTTTTGGCCTACAATTTGTAAGAACACAATTACTTGCTCCCTAATAGACACATTTTGAGTTGATCATAATAGATCATGACTTGTGAGAACATCACACAAATTATATAAGACAACTGGTTTCATACGAATTTGTTCAACGTAATGTCTATTACCTCAATTCAAAATGGTATCCATATAGAATTCTCGTTGAGTAATTGCACTTATACATGGTTCTCTTGGTATATAATTTCTATTTCTTTCTTGTTCAATAATAGTTACCCCTATAGCTATCACAGTTACAACTGCTCCCTTACATGCTGCATGAATAATCTTACTATCCATAACAAGAAAGTGAAGTTTCTGCTAACAAAACCTAAAATGTTTTGGGGAAATAAACATTAAAAAAGCATATAAAATACTTATATAATCAATACAATAATTTATGCTCAAAGAAGTTGATTCCCAAAACCAAGGTTGTCAATTCCGTTCTGTTTCGCCTGAAATGACCGAAAACCAATTCAAAAAACGGAACAAAACAGAAAAAAAATTCATCTCATTTTAAATCTCGGTTCGTTCTGGATTTTTCAGCTAAATTCCGCCCGGAACGTTCCGATTTCATTCCACATGTTCCGTTCTGCTCTTGAAAAGCCATTGAATCAAATTGAACCTTGTTCAATTTAATTAATTAAACCACCCAATTATAAAAAACTATTTTTAATTACTATTTTCAATAACAATGATATTAATTTTTTAAAATTAGATTTATCACTAATATATATGGTTTATATTCATGTTGTTTTTTTTTCATGTTTATACTTTGTAGGAATTTGAGCAAAACAAGGGATGCTTTAGATTCCATTAGCCTTGATAATATTGACCTAACTTTATATTTAAAATATTTGTGTTAAAATATTTTACTTTCATAATGTTTTGATATTTTGTTTAAGTTGAATTACTTTAAGTTAAAGATCTATTTAATCTTGACTATTTAGAAATATTTTAAATTTTAAAATTATATTTGTTTGGCAATGTGTTTGTATTATATAATTTATAATTAATTTATCTTGAATTTGAATTATGTTTGTTGAATATATATATATATATATATATATATATATATATATATATATATATATATATATATATATATATATAGTACAACCCCGAAACGGCACGCCAAAACACTCCGAAACTGAAATATTCCATTCCAATTGAAAAAACAAAACACCTACCGAAACGGAATTGACAACCTTGCCCAAAACAAACAATGCCTTAAAGTATATAATTATATAATGAATTCTGTATCCCAAAACAAACAATACAATAATTTATTAATGAATTCTGTATATAAATATTTCACGGTCTTAAGTTTTCTACCCAAACCATTTCAGTTTTTCATTACTGTGTATCATCATCATCATCAACAACACACATAACATCACTATGCATCATCATCAATGCACATCACACACAGAAAGCACAGGAAACGCATATCATCAACTCATCAATAGAGAAGAAAAACATTTACAGGAAAGCATAAGAGAAGGAGAGCCAAAGGTAGCAGATTTGGGAAGGGGACAGATTTGGGATTATTTTCTGGAAATAAGGGTGCTTTTCCATCGGGTGGGTCGGGTTCTACTGGAAGAGAAGCAATTGAATAAAAGAAGAGCAAGATAAAGAGATGGAGTGGAATTGAAAGCATATCTTTTCGATTAAACAAAAGGAGAAACAGAGCATGGGTTTGCTGTGTTTTTTTCACAGAAACCAAACAAAAAATTAAAAGCATATCTTTCCGATTAAACAAAAGGAGAAACAGAGCATGGGTTTGCTGTGTTTTTTTCATAGAAACCAAACAAAACAGCATGGGAAAAATGGGTTTGGGTTTATTGTGTATGGGTTGCTATGTATGGGTTTGCTGTGTTTGGTTTCTGGGAAAAATACAGGGGTTTAGGTTTGCTATGTATAGGTTGCCTGGGTATGTTATAGAAAAGGAAGGCAGAGGTAGTATATCGAATGGCGAAGAGAGGTGGCTCAGCAGGGAAGGAATGGGAAATCTCGTCAAGGATGACTTATTTGTTGGCGAAACGAAGGGCGCCTTCGGCTTAAGTGATTCTCTAAGTTTGCTGTGTTTGTGTATGGGTTTGCTGTGTTTGGTTTCCGGAAAAAATACAGAGCATGAGTTGTAGCAAATTAAACAAGACAAACCATGAAAAAAACACAGCAAATTATATCAAAAGATTTATGTCATTATTATAACTACATATTAGAAATAAAAAGGATGAAAACATAAGATAAATAAGACATTTGAGGAAAAAAAGTTACCTAGAAAAAGAGCTGAGATATGCTTCAATTATTCTGTAAGAGATTTGAGAGAGAGAGAGAGAGAGAGAGAGAGAGAGAGAGAGATAGAGTTAGGGATTTGTATTTTGACAGTACTTGTCATGTTTTTTTTTTCAACAAAGGAAAGTGTTTTTCTTATAATAAGAAAAGGAGAACACTTTCCTGCCATAAAACATTACGTTTTCATTTGACCGGAAATCAGTTTCCTTGACCAACTTTTCTAATGTTTACCAAACATAGAAAAGTGGGGAAAATGAATTCCTGGAAACAAACAAGTCACTAGTGTCATTTTAGATTTTTAAGGTTATTATTACTATTATACCCCTATCACTTATAATTTATTACAAAAAGATTCTGGGGTGTAATTCATGTATTTACTTATGCCTTTCATTCCTTATTATATTTTTGCTTTTGGGATAGAATTACAATCTTGTCTCTCCTTATATAAAATATTAATTTTATATTTTAAAATTTAAATACAGATCATATTAATTGTAGAATTAATTTTCTTAATAGGATTAGGATTGAATTAAAAATGTTTCGTTCAAAATTTGTTTGTGTTTTGTAATATCCTAATTGGTTTAGGATTTAATTAAAATGTTTAGAAAAAAATAATTTTTCTAAAATAAAAGGAGTTTTTAAGCCGGAAAACTTTTATTTAATAGATCCTAACATAGTTTTTAAGATGTTAATAAGAACTTTAATATGATTAATGTTCTTATTAAAATTTCAAAATTGTTTTTAAGAAAAACATGTATTAAATAAATTTTATTATGTTTGAGAAATTATCAACTATTTTAATAATTATGTACCTTAAAAAGTTGTTTGAAGCAATTAATAGAATTGAGAGGTAAGAAACCTCTAATAAATTGTTTCACTGCAAGAAGACAATGAGTTTCTCGATGAACACCCATGTATTGAGGATGATTGACTATTTAAAAAAATTGGATCAATTAGGATTTTTCATAGACCATTAGTCAAGCGTTGAATTGGTCTTGCAATCCAAGCATAAAAGCCCACTTAGGGCATTAAGAATAAGAGCTTGTCATCATTGTGGCAAGGAAAGCCACTACAAGAGGAGCTACAAAGATTATCTTGCAATCATGAAGGCTAAAAAGCTTATTGAAGCTTCTGCTTCATGTGAGTTTATGATTGAATAAAGATAAAGTGGACTTACGAGTTGGCAATAAATCAAGAGTTGTTGTGTTAACTTTACCAAGTGGGCTGTTGATATTAGAACTTGATAATTGTTATTTTGCTCTAGTACTTTCTAGAAACTTCGTATCCATTTTTTAATGGATTTAAAATTGTTATTAAGAGCAAATATTGTCCCTTCTATAATAATGATTTTTATAGATCTGGTACTTGTACAAATGGTTTGTATATATCTAATCTTGAAATGCTCAAGTTCAATATAAATTGCAAGAAGAACAAATTAGATAATTAATATCCATATTATTTATGGCATTATAGACAAGGTCATATTAATGAAACAAAGATCACCAAGTTACATAAAGAAAGATATTTAATCCTCTTGATTATGAATCATATGAAATTGGTAAATCTTATTTACTAGGTAAGATGACCAAAACACCATTTATTGAAAGAGTGAATGATCTAATGAATTATTAGGTCTAATATGTACAAATGTATATGGATCAATAACAATTCATCCCATAAATGAATATACATGTTTTATCATTGATGACCATATTTGATATGATAATGTGTATTTGATGAAAGTTTGAATCATTTGAAAGGTTCAAAGAATTCAAAAATGAAGTTGAAATACAAATTGAAGAGTATTAAGATATTTTGATCAGATCGAGGTGGTGAATACTTCAACCAAGATTTTTAAGATTATCTAAAATAGAATGAGATTATCTTATAATAGATACCTCCTAAAAGGAGACATTACACTCTATTGGATATGATATAGTCCATTATAAGCTATACAAACCTTCCTCTTTTTTCTAGGGCTATGCCCTATAAAATATTGCGTACTTTTAAAAAAGGGTTCCATCCAAATATATTGATAAGACTCCATATAAGATATGAAATGTTAAGAGACTAATCTTGTCATATGTAAAAGATTTGATACATGACACTTACATGAAGCGTATTATATCTAAAAAGCTATGAGCTAAGTCAGATAAATATAAGTTTGTGGGATATCCAAAAGAAACTATTGGATATTATTTATATCATCCCATTAATTAAAAATACTTGTCTAAAAACATGCTACATTTCTAGAAAAAAAATTGTTCTTTAAAAGAGTAATAAGAAGAAAATAAAACTTGAAGAAGTTCAAGAATCACAAACTGAAATTCAAATGGAACCTAAACCCGAGGCTATAATATTAGATGTACAACCTAAAGCTTAATAAACATAAGATCTCTATAGATATGGTAGGAAATGTCATACACACCAATGAGATATGAACTTTTCATGAAAGCTGAAAATGACAAGTTTCTTATACTTGATGAGTTTGCTAATTACATGGAACTAATATTTGCTATTAAATCTAAGAAATGGCTTAAGGCCATGAAATCTAAAATGGATTACATGTACACTAACTAGGTATGGACCTTGGTTGATCCATTTTAAAGGATAAAACCCATTGGATGTTAGCTAGTTTTTAAGAGAAAGATTAGCATGAAAAGCAATGTACAAAGCTGGATTAGTTGCCAAATGTTACAAATAAAAACAAATAAGTTGAATTTAATGAGACCTTCTTGTCAATAACTATGTTAAAATCCATGAAGATTTTACTTGTTATAGCTACATACTATGATTATGAGATTTGATAAATAAATATAAAAATTATATTCCTGAATAAGAATCTTTAAGAAGATGTGTATATGACACAACTTGAAAGTTTTGAATCTAAAAAATTTGCCAACAAAGTATGTAATCTATCAAAACTCATTTATGGACTTAAGCAAGCTTCAAGGAGTTAAAATATCTATTTTAATAAGATAATTAAATAGTTTGATTTTATAAAAAAACACGGATGAGGCTTGTGTTTATAAAAAGTTTAGTAGAAGTGGAGTTGTTTTCCTAATATTAAATGTAAAAGTCATATTATTAATAGGAAATGACGTTTCTTTACTCTAGCTAGTAAATATATGGTTTTCCAAGAATTTTTCAAAGAAAGATATGAGAGAAACAACCCATATACTAGGAATAAAGATCTATAAAGATAGATCCAAAAATGTTGTTTGTATTGTCTAAATCCACGTACATAGACAAAATGCTAAAATTATTTAGTATGAAAGGATATTTACCTATTTCATATATGATACATCTCTATAACGATATGTGCCCTAAAACACAAATTTAGAGAGATAAGAAGAAAATGATTCCACATACTACGGATATAAGATCTATAATATATGTGATATTATGTACAAGACCAGATGTATCTTATACTTTGAGCATAAAGGGTAATTTAATTCTAGTGAGAGTCACTAAAAGATAGTTAAAAGTATTCTTAAATACTTAAGAAGAATTAAGATTTTTTTTTTGTCTATGAATGGGATGAACTAGTATTTCATAGTTATTTAAATGCTAGTTTTCAATAAGATATTGAAAATAGAAAATCCAATGTGGTTATATTTTACTATAAATAATGGTGTTGTAAGTTAGAAGAGTTTCAAATAAATACCAAAATAGATTCTATAACTAAAGTTAAGTACACCTTTATGTTTGAGGGAATAAAAGAGGATGTTTGGATCAAGAAGTTAATCACTAAACTAGTTATAGTTCATAGCATTGTTAATCTAGTAGCCCTGTAATGTGATAACAATGGAGCCATTGCACAAACAAAGAAACCAAAGTCTCATTAATGATCTAAAAATATCCTTAGACAAGTCCTATTGATTGGAGAATTATAAAAAGGAAAGATGTAAAGACAGAGCGAGTATCTATCGTCAACAATTTGATTAAAAGACCTATTTTCATCAAATTTAAACTAGGCCATATCGAATTTTGTTAAACTTCATGTCCTTATATGTCTTTCATCATGTATTCCTTTAATCTGTTTTAATTCGTGATTCTATTTGTTTTATTTTTTTAGGTATTTTTCATAACTCATTTTATTTTAATTTTTTTCCACCTCTATCATCTTCCCCTTAATTTAAATATTCACCTTACTTAGTTAATATAATTTTTCCCTTATTAATTATATAAATTTTTCCCATAGGTTTAGAATGAGAATTCATAGGGTGAAGGTCTTGTGGTGAGGAGTAATCAGGAATTTGAGAGAAACAAGTTTAGAAGCAGATCAAGTAATAACAAAGCTCGGTCTAAATTTAGAAAGCGGAAGGACATGCAATGTTATAAGTGTGGGAAAAACAGGCACATAAAACTAGAATTTTTGGAGAAAAAAAAGGATGCTGAGAATAAATAGGGTTTATCAAAATATGTGAATGTAGTGATAAAAGAAGACTCAAAGAGCGATGATGGGGATATAATTTATGTTTCATCCAATTTAGATCATCTCACAGATTCTTGGATACTCGATTTGTCATGCTTTTATCACATGGCACCCAATAAAGATTGATTTGACACCTTCAAACTAGTAAATTCTAGTTCTATTATGATGGGTAATGATGCTTTATGCAAAGTTGTTGGAATGAGGAATGTAAAAATTAAAATGTTTAATGATGTTATTATAATTTTGTGTGATGTTAGACATATATCATATTTAAGGAAGAATATGATTTTATTGGGCACTTTAGATCATAATGGTTTTAGTTTCAAGTTTGAAAGTAAAGTAATAAAGGTATTATAACAATGATGAAACGGTAAAATTTAGCATGAAATATTTATAGATTGATAGGTGTCATATTTGTAGGTAGAGGTGTAGCTGCATAATCTGAGTCAAATAGCACAATCTTGTTGTATATGTGATTAGGCTATATGGATGAACATGAGATGATGGAGCTTTATAAGAAGAATCTATTCAAGGATGTCAAAACAAGCAAGCTTAGTTTTTGCAGGTATTGTGTTATTGGAAAATAAAATAAGATGTAGTTCAACACATAAGACAAAAAAATTATTGACTATGTTAATACAGATGTTTAGGATTCAGTAAAGGTAGCATCACGAGGAAGACATATGTATGTCAAGATTTTCGTTGATGACTACTCACAAAAGGTTTGGGCTTACTTCATGTGATACAAGTCATAAAAATTTGTCAAGTTCAGGTGTGTAAAGCTGAAGTAGAAAACTAGACAATGAGGAACATCAAATGCCTCAAGTCAGACATTGGTACTAAGTACACAAATTCAAAGTTCATGGAGTTGTGTGAGCGGCATGGAATCAAGAGACATTTTACAGTACGAAAACACCACAACAAAACATTATAGCAAAAAGGATGAACATAATAATAATTGAAAAGGCAAGGTGTCTCAGGATGAATGCAGGGCTTGCTAAGAACTTTTAGGTAGAAGCAATGAATATGAGATGCTTTTTGATTAAAAGATCATTTATAGTAGCACTAGATATGAAAATAGAAGAAGAGGTATGGACAAACAGTACAATAGACTACTGTGGTATGAGAATGTTTGGATTTTCAGCCTATGTGCATGTTTCTAGTGAAGAGAGGTCGAAGCTTGATGTGAAATATAGATAATGTATATTTTTAGGGTATCAAAAAAGGCTTCAAAATCTAGGATCTAAAGGCAAACACGATGGTGATGAGTAGAGATATATTTTTTTATATATAAAAAAGCCATGTTGCAATGTACTTAAGAAGAAAAGAAATATATACCAAAAAATTATAGCAGCAATGAGCATGAGGTTTAGGAGGAGGTAAAGACTCATGATAGAGAAGACAATACTTAGAATGTAGGGATTTCTAATTCAAAAGGTCATAAACATGCCAATATAGTTATAAACCAGATGTATTATCAAGCCATCTACGAAGTATGGTTTTGAAGATTTGGTTTCTTTTGCGCTCATTATTAGTAGTAAGGATCCTACTACTTTTAAGGAGGCATAACATAACCATGAGAAAAGAAATGGATGGGTACCATGGAGGAAAAAAATATAGTCTTTACATAAGAACCAAACATGGGAGTTGGTAAAGCTTTTAAAGAAGAAGAGGGTGATATGATATAAATGAGTGTATAAGAAGAAAGAATAAATATAAAAAGGGTGGGAAGTTCAAGGCTCGTCTAGTAGCAAATGGTTACTCTTAAGGGAAAGGGGTCTACCATGATAAGATATTTACCCTTGAGATCAAACACACTTCCATTAGGGTAGTGTTAGGTTTGATAACACTTTATGATATGTAGTTAGAGCTGATAGATGTCAAGATAATTTTTCTCCATAGTGATTTGAAAGAGCATGTTTATAAGGTACAACCAGAGGGGTTTAGTCCACCTAAAAAGGAACACTTATTCTATAAGTTGAGGAAATCACTTTATAGGACGAAGCAGTCTCTAAGGTAAAGCAAATGATTTGACTGATACATGATCTAGATTGGCTATAAAAAATACGAGCATGAATGTTGTGCTTATGTAAAGTGCATTGATGATGATTCATTTATTTTTTTTTGTTGTTTTATATGGATGGTATGTTAATTGTTGCAAAGAGTATTTGTGAGGTCAACAAGTTGAAGACTTTGTTAAGTAGAGAACTTGACATAAAGGATTTGATGCTTGAGAAGACAAAGAGAGGGCTAAGTTTAGAAAAGAGATGCTGGTTGAATTCAAATCAGAACACCATTTGGTTATTGGATCATAACTAGAGCTGTAAAACTTGGATTTAGGTCTGGTTTATATGTATGGAAAGCTAAGACATAGGCCTAAAACTTTCATGAGAGTCCAAGATTTAAAAGTGCCATTTTCGAGTTCAAATGGCAGCAACAACGGAGAAGTTAGAATCTGTCCTGCAGCCTAGACACTATTCAATGTTCAATCCATATCTCGAGTTCTAGAAATCCAAATGTATCGATTCTTGTTTTGTTAGAAAACTGAGATAATTTTCCAGAACTTTCATGAGGACTATCTGTTCAAATTCTGATGTTAGCAATTGCATTTTGTTCAGACAAGAAGATAAGGATTGTCACCAAGTCAAGAAGTGGCCACCCACTCAACAATTAGTCATCAAATCAATAGTTCCGAATTTTGGCCTATAAAAGGAGGTATTTTCCATGCATTTAGGCATCTTGGTTTTCAGATCAAGATCATGTTCGTGCTCTCTCTCTTTATATTTTTGTAATGCTTAAATTTTGTTTATATTAATCTCTTGTTTATGCTTTTCATTTCCTTTCCTTTACTTAGTTAACTTATATTTACTTAGTTAACTTATATCTTATTTATGTTCTTATCTTGTTTATTTATGTTTCTCTCTTCATTATGTTTAACTAAGTTTATTATGTCAAGGTGAAAAGGTTACATTGTGTAAGAATAAGAATAGTATAAACTCAATATGGACTTCAATGTTTGATACTAACATGTTTTGTATTTGTTATTTTATTCACTTTTAATACTTTGCTTGTTAAATGGTTGATGCATCCATATTATTTGATAGTTTCACCCACATTTAACTAGTGTTTTGCCTATGTTTTATATATAAAATGCCTTGATATTCTTTGTTTTATGTTTTGAAGGCACTTTTGGATGAAAGATGCAAAAAGGAGTAAATTGGAGATAATTGGCAGATTTGACCTTCAGTTGATGTTTTGTGCAGAGCGTGAGTTGTAGAGGTTGAAATGAAGTGATTATAGTGGCATTAAAAAGCTAACATCCATACCTTTCTGGACATCGAAGGTAAGAAAATAAAATAAGGAAGAGCATGGAAATCACAGCCTTTAAAGTCAAATCTCGCAATCTACCAATGTTGACCTTCATCCATTTCGACTTTAATATCTGGAGCTAAAGAAGTCCAATTGATGCAAACTCAATTGTTTTGGATTCATGACTCAAAGATCTATAAAATCTCCAAATTTAAGCTAAAAAATATGTCATGTGAGGGAGATATGATTTTTCAAAGATGACAATTGAATTCTGCCAGCAAACAGGTTTCGTGAAGAAACGAGTCCAAATTATGTTCTAAAGCATCTAAACTGATATCCAAATTTTTATTTCAGCAATTTAGCTCCTCTAAGTCAAAGCTTGAAGATTTCATGCAAGGCTATTTCTCATTTTTTAGGAAAATAGTTATTGAAGTACTTAAATGTAAACAGTCTACTTAAGGGAGGACTATTTTGTAAAATAGAGACTAGGGTTTCCTAGGATATAAAAAGAATGAGAGAAGAGAAGGGGGGCAGCCAACCAAGAGGAGAAAAACACCCCTTCCTCTAAGAAACTCAAAATTATACATTCTTCCTTCTTTTTGATTAGTTGTTCAACAAACATGCAAGGCTAAACACTTTTTCTTGATTGCAAGGACATGGAAACCTTCGGATTTGAAAAACTGTGAGATTTATTTTACCTTTTCTTTCCAGTTTATATGATGAATATGTTTGTTCTCCTATGCTTATTTTTTCTATGATTGTTTATTTTAATTGCTAGAGTGGACTCTAAGTTATATTGTAGACAATCTATTGCTAAGTTTGATATCAAAACCGGAGTTATGGTATATGAACTTGTGAAGCAACTGAGTTTAATAATTATGGCGGATCTACGTTATTAATCTTAGGGAGAACATTTAATCAAATCAAATATAGACCGCGAACAGTTATGTTTTCTTGATTAATCAACTTATCTAGTTCTTAAGGCTGCCGTTGAATTAAATTACTAGTGCGGACACTGTGATTGTTTGATGGTTAGGGTTAGTTATACGGCGGATCTGTTAACTAACCAATGTTAAGAAGAGATAAATATTCAGAATATAAACTGATGTTTCATTTTCATGATCAGTTCTGATTTCTGTAGGTGGATGTGTGCTTGCAACCAAGGTTTGTTTTCTTGATAATTTTCTAATTTTATTAAATTTTGTTTGATAGTTTTCTGTTTTCTTTTGCTTTAGCCTAGATAATGTCCAAACCCCCCCTCAAATTGCATATCATATAGCATAAAAATCTGACTTGAATCTTCCTCGTGTGATCGACTCCTTGCTTGCTCTATACTATCTTGTGTGTTGTGTTTAAAGCTAAGGTAATTAATTTGTGCGACCGTGACATCACAACAATGGTTAATCTAAATTTATGTTGTATAACCCTTGGTACAACAAATACTTAGCACTTTCATAACTCAATCGTATGGTATAATCGACACCTATGCTATAAAAGGAACTTGATTTGTTGTTAACATAAGTTATAATCATAAATACATGACAACATTTACAAGTATTAGCATTATTCGAATAAGATAACTAATATGATCATGTTAACATAAGTCATTCTTCCTTTTCTTTTCTTTTTATAGTAGGGTTTTTGCATGTTTTTACTATTCAAGTGTAAAAATAATGAACATGTTACTATTCATGTATGGACACTATTCATTCATATATTTTTATTTTATTTTTATTGACTTCACATTCATGTTAGCTTTGTTTCATAAAATTATACTATTGCCTCTTTATGTATATATATTAATGTAGAAATTCATTTTCAGAAGTAGGTTACTATTCACCCATGTATTTTGTTATTTTATTTTGATTTTATATTATTTTTATTGGTTTGTTATTAGCGTTAATTTCATTTCATAAAACTATATTTTTGTCATTTCATGTATATGTGTGTGGGTGTAAATATTTATTTATGAAAAAAGAACAAAAACAATGTCGACGAGTTTTCATCGAGTTAGTATCATGTTTTGCTATTAAGTTTGGGTTTTAACATCTTGGTCAATATGTCTCTTAGCTTTTAGGGATCAACGGAGGGCTAGCACATGTTTTTTTTTTTTTTTAACCTTAAAACAAGTTTAGTAATGAGTCAATGCATTTTCATCAAGTTAGTGTCATGTTTTGAAAACTTAGATTTTAATGGTTAGAACAGCTTGTCTTATAGTTTTAGGGGCTAGTGTCAGCTTAGCACCACGTTTTGATAAAATAAAAATAAGGTCAATAATAAGTCCATGAATCTCCTCGAAGTAGGGACTAACTTAGGATGAGCGTAATATTCTTTTTAATTATTTTAGTTTTGTCACATTCGGACACGCAACGACCTTAAAAATTTCCAAAGAAAAAGAACAAATATCTGACATTTTATTTTTGACGGAAAGTGTCTAGTTCAATGAGTCATCACCTAGTATAATGATCACTAGAAACCCTAACTGATCAACAGAGATTATATGGTACGAGACTGGTTACGCAAAAGGAAAGATGTTATCATCCCTTGAGCGTCATACTCGAGGCAGACTGCATTGCTGCTTTTGTCTAAAATTGCTAAGAATTTGTTCTTTTTTTTATTCTTCTTATCATGTTCCTGACTCTGCACGTCAATGAATAGTTCATTCGAATATTTCCAACTCTAGCATTGATAAATATTGCACAAACCTAAAAAAATGCAATGTTCCTAACTCTGACGTCAATGAATAAGTTCGCAAAAAATTAAACTTGAAGAAGAATTTTCCTATGCCATTTTCCTTTTGTTTATCCTTTTATTATTATTTACTATTTTTAGACAGAAATAAAAGAAACGCTGCACAACATATTTTGCATTTTATAGTAATGGTCCACAAATTGAGCACATAACAGAAAAAATACAAAACGCAAAGAGAAAAAAAATAAAACAAAGCGCGAGGGCCCCCCAAATAAATCAATGAAGATCCCCAAATATTTTTGGATTTTTCTGATATTAAAAGGGGGCTCATTTGACCAGATATCAAAGTAGAAGAGGGATAAAATATATGGAAAAGGCATAAGGATGTGTTTTGCCAAACACACCTTTAACCCAAAATAGATTGGGCTTGAGGGCTTGGGGGGGTTGGGTCTGGACCCAGATGGCTCGGCTACCGACCCAAGCGAGTGACCTGGCTAAGCATAGCAACACGTGTGTGCTGATTCACACGTGTTGCTACAGTGTTCAGTGAATTAAAACTCATTTGAAGTGCAATGTGAATTAAAATGAAGAATGAGGCAAAGCAGGAGGAGATGAAGAAACTTACTTAGTTGCTGAAGGCTGGAGACGAAATGTGCTGGTAGGTCGATGCTTCTATTGAGGGAAAGAATCTCGAATGATTAGATGATATGCTGTAATCAATGGGATTGGATTTTTATCTCCTATAATAGCTCCTAAAATATCTCCTAGTATAGTGGATCTAATTGTATATATATATTGTACATATGTTGTTCTTGTTAATTATGAAATATACAGAGAATCAATTATATTTCTATTCTCTCTTTATGGTATCAAGGTGTAGTTCTAAGAACCCAGAAATACCTCATGTTAGGTGACAAAGATCAAAGGTTCCTTGAACAAAACAGGAGCTCAATGTCTTTCAGGACCTCAGATTCATGGGAGAACTCCAACCATCCACTCTTCCTCCATCATGCAGACCAACCAGGGGCCGTCCTCGTCTCACAAATGCTGATGGAAGATAATTACACAACATGGGTGCAGTCAATGAGCATGGCACTTACTATAAAAAACAAAAAGGGGTTTGTAGATGGAACCCTCAGGAGACCGACCCACAACTCTAATGAGCAACAACAATGGGACCGATGTGATATCCTTGTAAGAACATGGCTACTTGGATCCATGTCGAAAGATATCTCAGGCAGTGTCATCCATTGCAAGGATGCAAGAGGTATATGGTTGGAATTGAAAGAAAGATTTTCTCAGACTAACACAGTTTCCTTGTTTCATATAGAAAATGCCATTCATGACTGTGAACAAGGCATAAACTCAGTCACAACATTTTTCACAAAACTCAAATGCCTATGGGATGAGAAGGATGCACTTAATTCTTTTCCTCCTTGTAATTGTGAGGTAGCTACCACGGTCAAAACCTTCTTGGAGACGCAGAAGACCATGAAATTTTTAATGGGGCTCAACGAAAGCTTTGCACAGACTCGAAGCAATATCATAAGTATGGATCCCCTTCCAAATCTGAACAAAGCTTATGCCATGGTTTTACGCCATGAGAAGCATGCAGAAACCTTCACTGGAAAATTGAATACACCACCAGAAGCATCTGCATTCACAATAAAGAAAGTGACCTGTGATTTTGCATCAACAAATGAAGAAATCAAATTTTGTGAAAAATGCAATATGAACAATCACAACACCAAGAATTGCAGAGCTCACCTCAAATGCACATATTGCAATGGAAAAGGTCATACCTATGATTATTGTCGAAGGAGAAGGAATGCTACTGCAGGTGGACAAGGAAGATCAAAGGCCAATCACGTAGCTCCTCAAAATTACAGCAAGGAAGATTTGCCAGAATTCCCTTTTTCACGAGAAGAATGTCGTCAACTTCTCAGCCAACTTTTAGCAAACACAAAGTCTGCATCAGCCAACCTAGTCGGTAACATTCCAAATTATGAGGAACTCTCAGGTAAATCACACCAATTTTCCCAAAGTGCTACATAAATTACATGGATACTAGATAACGATGCCAGTGATCACATTGTCTGTAGCCCAACTTTCCTTACCTCATTTAAACCAGTCTATAATCGTTGGGTCAAACTTCCCAATGGCAATTCCACACCGGTCACCCATATTGGCACGATAGCCTTCTCTCAACACTTTGTTCTTCATAAAGTGCTTTGCGTCCCACTTTTCTATCTCAATTTAATTTCTGTGAGCAAGTTGGCATTTGACTCATTCTATATTACTATTTTTCTTAGACAAGTTTGCTTTATATAGGACCTACGATTGGGGAAGACGATTGGGACGGGCACTGAGAAGGAGGGTCTGTACTGCCTCAATTTGTCATCGACAGCAACACGCAATGCAGTATACATCAACACAGACAACTTGTGGCATCAAAGACTTGGTCACCCCTCAACTAAAATATCTTCATTATTTTCGTTTCTTGCCAATAAAGCATGTATTTCCAGAAATTGCTATATCTGTCCTTTAGCCAAACTCACTAGGCAGCCTTTTCCATTGAGCACTACACGTAGTGCATCCTGTTTTGATTTAATTCACATTGACATTTGGGGTGGTTATCATGTTCCATCTTCCACTGGTGCAAAATATTTTTTTTACCATTGTTGATGATCATTCACGAAGCACATGGGTATATTTGATGAAACACAAATCTGAGGCACGAACTTTACTCATTCATTTTATTCAAATGGTTGCAAATTAGTTTAGCAAGAGTATTAAGGTCATACGTAGTGGTAATGGCTCGGAATTTAAAATCCTAAATTTTATTCATCTAAAGGCATTATTCACCAAACCAGTTGCGTCAACACACCACAACAAAATGGTGTGGCTGAGCGCAAACATAGACATTTGCTAAACGTTTCAAGAGCCCTACTTTTTCAAGCGACTCTTCCAAAACACTTTTGGGGGGATGCCATACTCACTGCCGCTTACTTGATCAATAGGACACTGACTCCGATCCTTAAAGGGAAAACACCATTTGAATGCCTTTTTCACACAAAACCAAGTTACTCTCATTTAAAGGTTTTTGGATGTCAATGTTTCGTGTCCACACACCCCACTCGTCCCAGCAAATTTGATCCTAGGGCTCATGAATGTGTTTTCATCGGGTATCCACATGACCAGAAAGGGTATAAGCTTTACAATTTAACAACTAAAAACATTCTTGTTTCAAGAGATGCGATTTTCTTTGAGCATGTGTTTCCATTTAAACCAAGTCCTGTTCCTCACTCCCGATCTCATTCACTAAATCTCATCCCCACAATTTCTCATACACCTTCCATGCATATCTCCATCCCTATCATATATCCTCCAACTTCCCAATCTTTCGTTGTTCCTTACTTTCCTCATACTATCCTATCACTAGATTTAATTTCTAGTCAACCGACAGACAACAATCCCTCCATCCCTTCTGCCTATAATAACACACCAGACGCACCTCTTCCTCTCATCTCCTCACCCCTACCAACCCAACTATTACCCCCAAACCCACGCCGATCTTCTCGAGCCACAAAACTTCCTACTGCATTGCAGGGTTTTCATATTGATGCAACCCTCCCCTCACACCCTGATCGATCAGGCTCTTCGACCAAGGTCCTTTCTCCAGGTCAAGCTCATAGTCTTTCCAATGTCCTCATTTATGCTAATTTCTCTTCCCCTTACAGAACATTTACTGATAATATGACAATTCCTAGACAGCCTCTCTCTTTTTCTTAGGCAATTTAGGACCCCAAATTGAGAGACGCCATGCAGCAAGAAGTCCAAGCACTTCATGCTAATGAGACTTGGAGTTTGGTTCCCCCTCCAACTCACAAACACCCCATTGGTTGTAAATGGGTTTTTAAAATCAAGTATAATCCCGACGGCACAATTGACCATTACAAAGCCAGGTTGGTAGCCAAGGGATTCAGTCAAGTTGAAGGGATTGATTACCGGGAAACTTTTGCGCCGGTTGCTAAGCTCACCACAGTTCGCGTCTTACTCAGTCTTGCAGCCATGCAGAATTGGCATCTTCATCAATTGGACGTCAATAATACGTTTCTTAATGGAGACCTTGATGAAGAAGTTTACATGTAGCTCCCTCCTGGCTTTAGACGAAAGGGGGAGCATTGGGTTTGCAAACTACATAAATCATTGTATGGCCTGAAGCAAGCTTTACGACAATGGTTTCTTAAACTTTCCTCAGCACTTAAATCAGTTGGCTTCACACAATCATGGTCTGATTATTCCTTATTCATTCGAAACCATCAAGGGATCTTCACAACCTTGTTGATATATGTTGATCATGTTATTCTAGCAGGGAACAATTTAGACGACATCACAAAGACCAAACGCTTCCTCTCGAGCCGTTTTAAGTTAAAGGATATGGGACAATTGAATTACTTCCTTGGGATAGAGGTAGCAAGATCTAAGCATGGGATTTCTTTGTGCCAAAGGAAATATGCATTGGAAATTTTGGAAGACACAGGTTTTCTTGGTGCTAAGCCTTCACGTTTCCCAACTGAACAAAATATAACACTTACACAAGAAGATGGGGATTTATTAGAAGACGCCTCTCAATATCGGAGATTGGTTGGAAATCTCATTTGCCTGACTATCACACGGGTAGATCTTGCATACACAGTTCATATACTTAGCCAGTTCATGGACAAACCCAGGCAGCCTTACTTAGAAGCAGCACACAAGGTATTGAGGTACATCAAACATGCACCTGGTCAGTGAATTCTTTTACCGTCCAAAGGGCCTTTGGAATTGAGGGCATATTGTGATGCAGACTGGGCTCGCTGCAAAGACAATAGAAGATCAACAACTGGCTATTGTATTTTCCTTGGACATGCTCCCATCTCATGGAAGATGAAGAAGCAAAGCACAGTGTCACGTTCAAGTGCCGAAGCTGAGTATCGTTTCATGGCCATTACGTGCTGTGAAATAACATGGTTGCTATACATTTTAAAGGATTTGAATGTTAAGCATGAGCACCCAGTTAAATTGTTCTTCGACAATAAGGCAGCAATACACATAGCCTCAAATCCTGTCTTTCATGAAAGAACCAAACATATAGAAATAGATTGCCATGTGGTGCAAGACAGTGCAAAAGGGATTGGTTAAACCAGAACACATAGGGACTAAGGAGCAACCAGCAGACATATTCACAAAGCCGTTTAGTTTTAACCAGTTTGCCACATTACTAGGCAAGTTGGGAGTAATCAGTATACACTCCAACTTGGGGGGGAGTATTGAGGGAAAGAATCCTGAATGATTAGATGATATGCTGTAATCAATGGGATTGAATGTTTATCTCCTATAATAGCTCCTAAAATATCTCCTAGTATAGTGGATCTAATTGTATATATATGTTGTAGATATGTTGTTCTTGTTAATTATGAAATATACAGAGAATCAATTATATTTCTATTCTCTCTTTAGCTTCCTCTTCTGTTCTTTCTTGTTTTTGTGTATGTGTTTTTTGTTTGCCCTCCTCTCGTCCGCTCTTTCTCTATCACTGCATCTCCACCTCCTGTGCCACTGGTTTGTGTCCTTATTCTCTGTTTACGTTTCGAGGTCTCCACTCTTTGTTCTCTCAGTTCGTCTGGGGATGAAGACAATACTGCGATGGCTAGATGACCTCCTTTTTTTATTTGTTTATTATCTGGTTTCTCCTTCTGTCTCTATGTTCGTCCGTTTTTCTCCTTTTTTTTTGTTTTCCTATGTTCTTGGTCTCCTCTCGATTCCCTGTTTTTCCCCTGTGTTTGTTCCCTGTTTTTTGTTCGTTCTTCTCTTTGAGAAAAAGCCCTGGTTCCTTCTGTTTTTCCAGCCTCTGTCTTTTTTCTCCTCCTCCAGTTTGTCCTTTCGCTGGCCTTTTTTAGGGTCAGAACAACTGGTTGTTCCCCAGTATGTCTCTTCTTTCCTGGGCGGAGGATAAGTCTTGCTGGGGGTGTTAGTCTTCTAGTGAGACTTGGATATGAGATTCAATCCTTATCTCCCCCGGGATTATGATCTTCATGAAGATATGGATTGATCTTTGTGTTTTGGTAGGATTGGGATGCCGTCATTTCCACTTTCCTTCCCTTCTTTGCAGGCGGACTTCCAGCTCCAGAAGAAGAAGAACAGTGCATATGGAAACTATGTCGCTTTGGTCTGGGAATGACCACTTTTAATTTGGTCTCTAAAGTTTCAAAATTTTGCATTCAAGCCCTTGATCTTTTAATTTTAAATTTTACCCATCTTAAAATTAAATTAAAATAAAATGGATCAAAATTGGATTATAACAAGTTCTTTCATTAAAAAATAAAAAACAATAGAAAAAAGAAAAAAGTTTATAAAAAAAATTAAATTTTGCTTTTGAGTTACGAGACTCTTGGTTCAGGGTTCAATGTTAACTCAATAAATATCCACTAACAATAAATAACTTGTAAATAAACTCAGAAAATAATTTAAACAGTTAAAGGCATGTGTAAGGAGAATAAATTTACATATACTTTGGTAACTTTTTATAAAAAAGAATATTATAAATATAATTTTTATCTTCACTTAAGTATAATAAATTCCTTACTTAAATCTTTGGATCTATTTTAAGATTTTTAGTGTTATTTAAAAACTGGATGATGGCTCTATTATATATATATATATATTTTAATTTTTAAAGTTCTTATTTTTATATTGAGCACGACAATAGTATTTTCCTCTAATGAAAGATCAAGAGAAAGGTAGCAGGGATAAGCAAAAATATACAAATGAAATTGGACCGTCTCATGTTTCTAAAAGAACACGACCATTATACTCATTGTATCTCAATTATTGAAATTTAAATTGAATGGCCATGATTTAGTGGGTGATAAAAATAAAAATAACTTAAAATCCTTTCTATTTTATTTCTCATACCTAATCCAGATTACTGAATTCAAAATTAATTATGAAATTTGAAACATGAAACATCACGTTTCTTTAAGAGCATAAAAGGACCAAATATACAAAATAATTGTTTAAATTAGATTGGGGGGGCACAATTACATATTAGTACTATTGATTTATGTTATAATATTAGTAATATATTAAGGACATAATAGTAAAAAGCTGGTGATTTTATTATAGTTGTTTATAGTCAAAAGTCATTAAAAATATTCCAAAAAGATAATTTACAAACGGTATATTTAGAATAGATATGAGTTGCCGTATAATCAAATGCAAAGTTTTTTTGTACCTGCCACATAAATTTACTGAGTTTAAATTATTTCCATTTA
>Ga0325411_1001870_pt1 | contig 23589 bp, 14 predicted proteins | sample PopdelMetagenome_13_FD_206181 | JGI IMG/M metagenome (GOLD analysis project Ga0325411, IMG submission 206181) | Populus deltoides microbial communities from Bellville, Georgia, United States - Xylem-PdIQD-R4 | ecosystem: Host-associated > Plants > Phyllosphere > Stem > Wood/Secondary xylem... | reverse complement strand
ATTTTTGACAAACAAATATTTATATATATATATATATATATATATATATATATATATATATATATGGCCAAGAATCTTAAAAATTATTTGAGCCTTTTTTCTAAAAATCTAAAATACTTCGGTGTTTTAAAGAAATGTTGCCTAATTTTACAACAAGTTTGTAAAATTTCAAAGGATTTTGACAAGAAAATATATCATTCACTTTTAATATAAGAATCAAAAACATATGAAAAAAGTTAATATAAAAAAAATATTATTAGTGATAATAATTTATTGGTACTCATTTTAATATAAGGATAAAAAACTTGTATGGGGAATTATTATTTGAAATATTATTAAGAGTAATATAACTCATTCACTTCTAATATAAGGATAAAATTGTAAGGAATTTTATCTAAAATATTATTTAAAATGACATAGTAGCAAAATAATTACAAGTTTATCCTGAAAAAGCTTCATTAATAATTGTGGATATTTCAACCTATCTAGGAAATAAGGGTTTGTTCATCGTAACAAACCTGCCAATCACTTTGAACATAGGACAATCACATGAGTGGATTAGTGAAAGATGAAAATGGGGTGTTCTTTGTTCTCCCAGTTCAAAATATTAAAGGGCAAAACAATTAATTAGCATGTTTTTCTTGTTATGATTGTACAATAATTTCTTTGATTTTTCCTAGCTTGATTTCTAATTAATAGGCATTGACACACACACACACATATATAGCTGAAATCCATTTCCTTTTAAGGCATATGACTAAAGGAACTATGAGAAAGAAGACCCAACATAAGGTTTGACAGAAGTTAAAACACGTGAAAAGCGGGTCTGGTAAGATGTCAAACCTAACTCTCTAGGGCTTAACTATGTGCAAGTAAGTAATCTACAACCCATATCTTTAAGAGGATTAATCTCTTCCTCGCAAGCCCACTTTGCATCTGAATAGGCTTAAATGTCTTTTTTAAATTTGAATATAGGTATTGATGGATCGACGTGTTTCATACTGAAAACTCCTTTTCTCATAAAGCCTATAACTAGAATGGGCCAAAAGAAAAAAGATCCATTATAGAAGCTCAGCAAAGCCTGACCCATAGCAAAAGGTTATGCATTTTGGGACTACATTTTATACCCTTAAATTAAATCTTTAAGTACATAATCTACAACCCATATCTTTAGGAGGATTAATCTCTTCCTTGCAAGCTCACATTACATCCGAATAGGTTTAAATGTCTTTTTTAAATTTGAATATAGGTATTGATGGATCGGCGTGTTTCATAGTGAAAACCTTTTTTCTCATAAAGCCTATAACTAGAATGGACTAAAAGAAAAAAGATCCATTATAGAAGCTCAGTAAAGGCTGACCCATAGTAAAAGGGTATGGCAAGATGTCATGCCCAATTCCTCTAGGCTCGGCTATACACTAAGCTCAAGCACCAGTAGGTCTGACATCAACTGCTATAGACGTAGTTGTGCGCTAAGCCCAAACGCCTTTGAGTCCAACAAGATACTAGAACCAATCCCTCTTGGGCTTGACAACGCATCGAGCCCAAGCACCTGCGAATTTGGCAAGATGCCAAATCTAACCTCTATTGAGCTTGGCTATATGCCAAACCCAAACACATGTGGATCTGACAAGATGTCACACTCAACCCATTTGGATTCCTTCAGATACAAGAATCCAAGGTGGGAATCTAATTCTAGGGTCCTCATCTCTATTAATTACTTTTGTACTAGAATATGAAGGTTTTAATAGAACAAATTAGAGTATAATCAATGATTGATGATTTTAAAGTTGTTTTACTCTTATAATAGCTTGTATATAATAAATCTTTGGATTTTATTTTTAATTTTGCAATTAGATGAGCTATCTGTGTGTGTGTGGGTGTGGGTGTGTGTGTGTATGGGTGTTTTAAAGAAAAACTAGTTGTTTATGGCCTTTATAATCTCATTGAAGACTTCAATGGTCGAGCGGTTCATATTGGTTAAGCCAATTGATTGATTAGTTCTTGCAGAAATCTCAAATGTTCATCATTGATGAATAAGTGATCAAATGGTTCATTTGGTCACACTAAACAGTAGTTTGGCTCATATAGAATTACAGTTTATTTTATCATATGATTTATCAATCCTTTAAATGTATGTTTTGTGAAGTGTGTGAGTTTATTTTAATTGTGCTATCAAGCAGGATATAAAGATTTATATTAAGCACTTAAAATGAATACTTAATCTAAGTCTTCACTTTACTTCCTTCTTGGATTGCTTGATTGATTTTTTTCATGAAATTCACCATGCTTATTGATATGTTTTGTCGCACGTGTGTGCCGTCGTGGCGATCGTCCACCAATCTCAGGGAAAATTATAATGTCTATCTGGCGAATGTGGAGAGGCAAGGAATTCTTGCCTCTTATCAGTAAAATATGGACTGGGAGTTGCCACCTAGTATTCTGGTTACTAGGAACCCTAACTGGTCTCAAAGATCGAGTACGGAGACTGGTTGTGTAAAAGTAAGGTATTAGCACCTCAACTACGCCCTACCTAAGGTAGGCTGCATTGTTTTAATGTCCGATAAAAAAACTATGGTCTTATTGCATTATCTAATTGTTGGTCTGTTTATGGTTCAAGAAAAGCTTTCCTTAATAAGAAGGTTCTTATCTTAATGGAGTAAAACTTAACTGTTCTACGTCCGGAAAAAAAACAAAATTTAATATCCAGAATACGTATTACGTGTAATGTCATACCCTAGATACTAAAAGATAAACAAAATAAAGTTTTTGTTGTTTTTTTGAAAATTTAGCCAATGTTCATTTGACCAATGTTCTCTTGACTTTAATAAACTGATTATTAAAGTGAAAATGTATGCTAAAACATTTTTTTACTGGTGTATGACAAACACAATATGATTTTTTAGTTTTGAGACACTTGGCTGTATGCACAAAAATATTTTTTCTTTTTTCAATTTTTTTTTTGTATTTTTGAAAGTTTTGACAAAACTGGAGACTGAGATTAAACAAAACAGCGTAAAACAATATACGCAAGGAAATCACAAATATTGAAAAATATTTGTTGTTTTTTTTAATTTTTTTTTGAAATTGGCCGCACCTGGCCCAGATCAGTGGGATGGGTCTGACCCGGCCCAAAACCAAATAGGCAGGTTACTGTGCATAAACACAGTAACCACCCTCTCACCATTTGCTGTAGATAGGGGTGATCATTTTTTGTTCGGTTTTTATTAAAAAAAAAGTAACCCAACCAAAATTTTTTAAAAAAACAACCGAAACCGGTTCAAACCAAGCGGTTTCGGTTTGATTCGGATTTTTAGGGCAAAAATCGGTTCAAACCAGTTTGGCTCTATTTTTTTGGTTTCGCTCGGTTTTTTTCGGTTTTAGGCTTATAAAACTGAAACCAAACCGAACTGGCTGATTTTTTCAAAAATTTAATCTGTTTAATCGTTTTTTTTTCACGGTTCGGTTTTTTCGGTTATTTTCTTTTCTAGTTTTCTCGGTTTTTCAGTTTGTTTGCTCACCCCTAGCTGCAGAATGTGAATTATTCACATTTTGCATGCAAATGCAGGCATGGACTGAGCAAGAGGAAACAAAATGAGGCAGCAGGAGGTTACTTGGAGTGGCGTCGATGCGGTGCTGCTGGCGGCGGCGCCACTGTTGTCGTGGTGGAGGGACTACAGTGGCCGGTGAAGCTGCTCCTTCTTCTTCCTCTCCCTCTATTTTTTTCTCTTCTTTTTTTCTTTCGGTCTTCTGACCATTCTCCCTCTTCTTCTTTTTTCTTTTCTTTCGGTCCTCCCTCTTCTTTCTCATTTTCCCCTCCCCTCTCTCTTCTCTATCCCTATTCTGCTTCTCTCTTCTTTCTCTCTATTCCTCTTTGTTTTTTTCTTTCCTTTTTCTTTGTTTTCTTTCTCTTCTTCCCCTATTTTTTTCTTTTCTTTCTCTCTCTCGGTTTTTCGTTCTTTCTCCCACCTTTTTTTTCATCCCCGTGTGTCTCCTTTCTCCCCTGTATTTAAAGGGAGAAAAGGATACCTACACCCCTGCCCGGTCAATGGCGCAGGGGTGTAGGGTGGACGGGGCAGCCACTATTCAGCCGCCCCTCTACCACCCTAGAGACACCTCTCCTCTCCTAACTCTAACACGTGGAAAGCTGTACAGGTGGAGGGTCCCTGGTCGGCGTCTTTTTGGGTCATTGGGGGAAGGGAAGGCGGTGAAAATAAGGGGAAGAAAAATCTTCTTCTTCCCCTTCCTCACGCGTCCAGGGGAAGAAGAAGACCCATAGTGTCATCAAAACGGTACCGTTTCGGGCTTTTTTTTTAATGAACAGTGGATGAAACGACTCCGTTTTGGACAAATCGCGCCGTTTCATTTAAAAGGAAAATACGGCAAAAACATGTCAGAGTTCACATTGGTCCTCAATTTGTGATTTGTTCAATCGAGTCCTAAATTGTAATTTTGATTTAAAAATCAATGCAATTGCATCCCTGCCAAAAATCAAACAGCAATCATGAAGTTGGCCGCCTTTTTCACTTTGGTCCTTGGTCTTGACTTAGTTGAATTTGACCCTCAATTGAACAATAAACTTCTAATTCCTTTAATTTGGCCCCTGATCCGGTTTTAATTACAACCCCTCTATTTACGCGCGTTTTACATTTTAGTCTTTTGTTTCGGATTTCTTCAATTTAGTCCCTAATTGGCCATCAAACTTCAATATTTATGCAATTAAGCCCCTGATTTGACCAAATTACCTCTCAAAAGTTATAATTTGACCCAGAACTTTAATTTCTTCCGATTAAAGCCTAAATTAACTCATTACTAGAAAATCGATAAATACAAACGGAAATACCGAGGGAATATTTCCATCGGTAAATTTCCGAGGGATTTTACCGACGGAAATATTCCCTCGGTATATACCGAGGGGATTACAGTCAGAAAAAAAAATAAAACAAAGCAAAAAAAATGATGACGTGTCAGGATTTACCAACGGAATTACCGACGGAATTTATTCCGTCGGTAAAATCTGTTGGTAAATCCATTGGTAAACTGTAAACACTGTTCATCATGTCAATTACGAAGGGAATCATCGACGGATTTTGTCCGTCGGTATTTTCCAGAGAGCTCCACAGCTGTTCACTTTTCAATTGCACTGTTAATTGTTGTTCTTTACGGACAAAATCACCGACGGATTGAAAAGTCGTCGGTGTTATTTGGCGGTTTTCTGAAAAAATTCAATTAATTTAAAATTTTAATTTAAATATTACAGACAGAATCACCGACGGAATGAAAAATCATCGGTAATTATTGGCGGTTTCTGAAAACTTTTTTATGAAATTGAAAATTTAAATTAAATATTACCGACGGAATAATTAAAAAATATTAATATTCAATTATCCGTCGGTAAATCCGTCGCTAACGCGCCCCAATAAAAAGCCTGAATCCCTTTATTTCACAAGAGACAGACTTATTTCTTCTTCTACTTCTACTTCTTCTTCTACTTCTAGTTCTTCTTCTTCTTCTTCACTATATGTAAAAAACATCAATATCTATTTTTTTCTTTTCTTTTCTCTCTTTATCTCCTTCTCTTTTCCTCCATACTCGGGTGTGTCTTCTTCTTCTTCTTTCTTCTTTTATCCTCTAAATTTTTTTTAATTAATATGCTTTACAAAAAAAAATTTCTCTCTTTAGCTTTACTTGCAACTACATTAAGGTAAGATTTTTCTTCCTTTTTCATGATTTTTTTTACTATATTTTTTTTTATTTTATTTTTAATTGTTTTTGTTCTTAATAATTGTATAAATGTTGTTGTGAGATTTGTTTTTTCATATGAGATTAATTTTTAGTTGATTTATTTATAGGATTTTTAAATTTTTAGCAATTGCAACTTCATTTTTTTCATATGAATTTTTTTAGTTGGATTTACTTTTTTGTTTTAATAAAATGAAAATTTTAAAATGTTTTTAAATAATTACTGATGGAATTACCAATGGAATTTCCATCGGTAATTCCATCGGTAAATCCGTTGGTAATAAAAAAATATTATTACCGAGGGATATATCGACGAAATGAAGCGGGTAATTTTATTTTTTTATTTTCGACGGACAAAAAATTACCGATGAAAGCTTCACCGACAGAGCATTTTCTGTCGGTGATTTTGTTGGTAAATTAATTACCGACGGAATATATGTCTTACGCCGACGAAAAAATTTCGTCGGTAAAGCTGTTAAATCTTGTAGTGACTCCAAAATCAATTTTTCTTGCAATCAAAACCTCCATAAATTCAATTAAACCTTCAATAAAATTTAATTGAGTCCATAAATATCTGATTTTGGACTTTTCTTCCTCAAATTGAATTTTCAACAAGACTCTCATCAGTCAGCAAAATACTGTCAAATTTTAATCTTTGTATTTTTGAACCTCCTCAACCAATTTTTGACCATTTTTTGAGTGTTCTGGCATCCTTTTTTCATTGTTATATTTTTTGATAATATATTTTTTTTTATTTTTTAGTATTTTATTTTTTGGATGAGAGATAAAAAAATCTGAATAGGGGAGTAACCCAAAAACTGGTTATGGCATGTTCTTTAAATAAATTTGTTTGAAATCTATTCTCAACAAGACATATTATTAGTCTATTTTTCATTTTATTTTTACTATCAAAATATATAGAAACATAAATATTTGACCTAAAGGTCAACAACATTTTCGTTGTTGTTTTTCAATATTCTAGCAGTAGGAAGTCATGAAAACTTTTCAAACAGTGTTATTGTAAGTGGTCATTGAGCTTAAATGCAAGCTTTTCTATTTGGACTCAGTATTTCTTGCAAAACAAGTCTCATGCCAAATAGAGGACAAATGTAAATATACGAAATGAACTAATTAATGGATAGAAAATAGAAAATAGTAAGAGAACAAAGGAGAAATTGTGTGTTATGTTTATGAATGATCTTTTGTCACTTGAATTTGTTATGAACCTAAATGTCTTGAATTGGCTTGCATTTATTGATGAAGAGGTTAGTGCTCACCTCGTGGAGCGTAGAGAGTGGCACTGCAAGCACTCGGTGTGTGAAGTTGCAAGTACCTTGTGAAATGTAAGAGCGGTACCATTAGTGGAGAGGTTGGTCGCCATTGGTTATGGTGATTGTTATGCCAAAAATCTTGTGTACAACCTGGTGTTGCAATAATGACATTTGAGGAATAAAAATATATTGAGGTGTGTGCCTTGTTTGAGGGAGAGAGGAGAGAAAAAAAGAAAAAAGAAAAGAGAAGATGGATATAAATGTTTGTTTAGGGAGAGAAAGTGTGTATGGGAGAGGAGAAAAAGGGGGAAAATAAGAAAGAAAGGGTGTTCTAGCTGTTTGGGCATGGGCCTGAACGATCAATATTTGGTTTTTGGTATATTTGTTTTTGTGCTCCATCATATTTAATAGAGAAAAATTATCCTTTTATATGTTAATATAGAAATGTATTTGAAGATATCTCCGCAAACAACAATAATTAAAAACATGTACATGTAAAATGAGAAATTTTATCATTTTAGATGTGAACATAAATATATATTTGAAAATATCTCCACGAATAACAATAATTAAAAATATACATGTAAAATCTAAGTTTATTTTTATTACAATATGAATAAACCAATATGATAATCATATCTCTTGGTTAATTACTATCATCATTTCAAGTCATATGGAATGACACCAAATTAAAGTGAAGTTAGTTAAATAGAATATTCTATATTAATAAATATACAAACAAACTCACCTATAGAAAACTCAAGGAATGTACCATGAACTCACTTTAAAAGTTGGATCCCCATCTTTTAATTTATTTTCAATAATGATGTTAAATGATGATAGTAAATTAATTAGAGAGAGAGAGAGAGAGAGAGAGAGAGATAAACTAATTAATTAGAAAATGAATCTTGTAGTGCTAACATGTCTGTCTTTTAGGTCACTCCCTCTCCCACTTGAATTCAATATAATGGACCAACCTTTTCTAGTGAATGCATGGTACACTAGCTATTCTTTTACTATTATTATAATTATACTACTTTCATGCCAAAGTAATTTCAATATGATCAATTACGTTTAGCAACTTTCGTCATCTCCCCAAATAGGGTGACGTTTGAGTTTATTAATCTAATCAACAAAGTAATTATCACTTGCTATGATTAACTAATAATTAATGCTTAGTTAATGATGGTTATTAGTGATTCTTTTGACTTGATTTAATAAGGCCATTTGCCTTGCACCTAATTTGAAATCAGCCCCGACTTATCATCCATCTCTCTCGTATCTCAAAAAAAACACACCACATTTTGAGCTAATGCAGCCCCCTGGAATTCTCCGTCTTACTTATTATTTGTTCCCTTAATTTGTGATTAAGATATAGATAAATGTATTGTTGATTAAATATTGCAACTTCCTCGAAGTATCACCTGAGATTGTAGACAAGAACTTATTTGGTGCCACTTTGAAAAGGTTTTTTTTCATGTTTTTTTTGTTGGGATATTAATTCAAACTCAAGTTTCTGCTTTTGGGAGCTTAGAGTTCCTCCTATTCTAAGATTTTAAACCAGTCTAATGGTTGAATCTAAAACTAAACTTGTTTTTATTGATAGACTGTGTGTTGAACTCGTTCAAAATCTCTCAGAACTTAGTTATACAATAAAAATTCATTATACAAAAAATAATGAGGAAATTACGCCACACATCACTCTTAATAACAAAATTTAGGTAGCCATGAAGGGGGAGATACTGTCAATTGTCATGTTGAAGAAATTTATCAAATTCAAACTATTGACAGAGTCCAATGCATCATGTGGAGAATGCTCCTTAATTAAAATATACCTTGTCATTGAAACTTATTGATTGGGTGGTTGGGTTCTTATGCCATGTTATGACCATGAAGAACGCGAAAGGGATCTGCCTTGTCCTTCAGTGCTACTCCAGGGACTAAAATTCAATAATTGATGTTAATGCATGAAGTCTTAGCTCAAGATTTGTCTTTTGTCCACAAAATTGTGGAGTCGAAATAAACTAACCTTGTGCCATCTTTACCACTGAATGTTGACAAGTCAAATTGGTTTTCTTTTCATTTGTTCATTATAACGTATCGTATTATCTACTTCAAAGCTGATATTCTTTTGTCTTTACGGATTATTCTCACATCCAGCAGCCAAGGACCAGCTAGCTTCGCGTGTCAAAAATCAAAATAGTTTTTTTTTTCTTTTTCTAAAAAAAAAAACCCAATAAAGCAACCACAAATTGGATCGGGGTGGTATTAAACCATTTTGATAATAAATATGAGGGGCACGCGAAACAAATTAATTTAGTCTTGTGTACTAAAGTAAAATTATTTATGTGCAAAACCCACAGACTTGCAAGTCTTGGCACAATTTTCTTCTTCTTCTACTTCTCTGGGACAACATATCACTGTCTGATGAACACAGGAGGAGCACGCGGGCTCACAATTTTGGTGGGGGTAAAGTGGGGGTACGTGAAGACAGTAGCAAATAGCAATAAGCAATGGTGAAATAGACAGCAGCCTTTTCTACGTAGATGATGATGAATTGCAAGGATTAGGACAACTATTTGGTAACAAATTAATGGTGACTCGTTGACACTTGACACACACACCTTTCAAAATTATGGAAGTCTTCTATTATTTATCTCCACAAATTGGACATTAAATACTCTCCCTCCCTGGCTAACATCTTAACTTACGTGGGTGAATAGGGTCGGTGTAGCTAGTCTCCAAACACATGCTCTTTTCTTTTCTTTTCTTTACTTGTCTTTTTATATGGAAAAAACTTAAACCCTAATTTTTTAAAGCATAAAGGAATATAGATAGCGGTTGAATTACAAGATGATTGGTTAAAAAACACAGGTAATTTCAAATTGAAAACATTTAAGTACTATTAGTGTGTTAAGAAATTAAAAAAAGAAGAAGATGAAGGATATGTTTGGTATAAAAAATTCAATTTTTTTTTAATGAAATTCAATCAAAAAAGATGAAGGGTTTGTTTAACTTATACGTACACTCACTATGAATCTCAATACAATAATACAATGTGAGTACATATAGCCTAACGAAGATTGACTACGAGCATTGAGCAACCTAACAAATTCAGCTATTTAATTAGTACCCTCTAGCCCATCTCAATATACTGTTGTTTACCATAAAGCAGTCCTTGTTTTGAGTTTGTAAAAGTGAATCATATATTAGGCAGGTAAGCTTCATAAAATCATGCTACCCCACTAATTAATTATCTATGGATCGTTAATTAATTCTGATAATCTCTCAAGATGCATGGTTATTAGGGTATGCAAGTCTTATAATAGAGCATCATTCAAGTTATATGACTTTGAAATCCAAAGCCAAAAAGTATTTGGTAAAGGGAAATATATAGTCATTGAAAAAGGCATGATCATTAATGGGATTCCCACCTTAGGTAGAGGAGAATAGTTTAATAAATCCTCCAGGGAAGCTGAAGTACTTCCATGGCAAAGATAATCATATAAATGCAATCCAACTTAAAAATTATTGGCTTCTTATTAATTTTTAAATTGTACATGAATAGAATAATTAAATATTCTTTGAACAGTGATTATGAAGGATCTAAGTCTATGTATGCCCCCGTACCGTTTTCAAGAAAAATGAAAGCTTGCATAAGTTTATGGTCGTAGAAGCAAGCTTTGAAACAAATCAATTAGAATGAAATATGTCCCAGAAGATGATTAATTGTTGTTGGAAACTGATCAATGCCTATAAAAATAGAGCTAACAAAGCAATAATTAAATTAAAGGATTGAAAAAAGAAAAGAAAAATTGTTCACAATTTGTGTACGTACCATGCACAGAAAACTAGCTAGCTAGCTGGCTAGCTATCATCCAAAAATGATAAATCAAGCAATGTGCAGAAGGATGGGGGAAGAGCATCCACTGATGTGGGGGAAGAGTATCCACTAATTTCTAACCTGTTAGAAGAATTAACGTACTCATCACTTATCCATTACCAGACATATATATGAAGCTGTTGCTTGTTTTCCTTTTTCTTCCTCATCTTTCCCTCCCCTCCCAACTCTTTAGGACGATAGGGTTTCGCTGTTCTTGTGAAAGTAATTCATTAGCTATATCTGTTGGTGATAAAAGGATTCCATCAGTTTGCTTCAGCTTTCAACGGTGGATTTGGAAGTGCCTGCCGTGTACATCAAGTTTGAGGGGGACCTCTCGCTATGGCCTCTCTGATTTCATGACAGAAGTATGTCACACAATCACAGAGGAACACAGGTTTTCAAGTTTGAGAGCTAGCTTGATTTTCCTGGATACCTTTTTCTACTAATGAGTTTCGTTAATTTTAATCTTGTCTACTTGTGTTCATACAAAATGGGAAATTTTGTGTACTTAGTTATAATAATGGCTAGTTCAATCCCCGGTGATCATGGAAGATAGTAGGATCTAGAACATGATTACAGAAAAAAATCTAACAAACGAACAAAAGAAACCGAAGTTCAATGAGGTATGGCCTTAATTGTTGAGATCATAGGTTTAGGACCACTCCTTAACTCAACTGGACCACCAAGCTGGAATGCTCTACCCTCCAATTGACAGTTGACGGCTATCTTGTTTTATGTTTCAAAATATTTTTAATTGTGTGCGTGCACTACCTGCGTATGGGTTGAAGGTAAGAGATTGAATGTTCGTTTAAAATATAGTAATGTTTTTTTATTATTATTGTATGCAATACAATCTATTTTTATTTCAAAGTTGAGATCAATTATTGGTAAGGTTTTGGTAGCAAATTATCTATGCTAGTATTGAAAAATGGAAATTTCACAGCTAGATAGCTGCAAGTTGCACTAAGCAAGGCAACTAAATCCAGTTCAATGCATGTGTGAGACACCAAGCTGTGAGCTATAATTTTAAGCAAGTGGGGGATTTTAATTTGGGGGCTCCATGCAAAAGCAGCAAGTTGTTTTCATCTGTTTTGATACCATAACTTATGCGCAGTTTTGCACCCTAGCTAGCAACTTCAATCCACGAGCTCGGTCTCTATTTAACAATTATAGTTTGATTTTATAAAATTAATATTTTATAATTTATAAAATGGTATAAAATTAATATTCAACATTTTTTCCCCTAAAAAATAACATTTTTATCTCAACTTTCTATAACATTTTTTTTATTCTTTTTTTTTATGTTGAAATTAAAGAAAACTTCATCCCACCACATAGCGTGGACCAGTTTGATTTATGTATTTAGATCTTCCACCTTGCCTCGGAAGTGGATCATCATCAAAACAAAGGAGGTCATGTATGCTTGTTTTGCATGGACCCAAAAATGGTTCAAGGACCAAGACCAAATCAACTATGGCTTTTCGTTGAGGCTTGTCTTTGGGTCTAATTACAGCCCAAATCACAAAGAATGCAGGGTGGCTTTTATTATTAAGATGCTGTTTGGGTTTGCTGTGTAATTTATTTTTTATTAAAATTTATTTTATTAAAAAAAAGAATTCCATCATGGGTTTCAAGGCCCATTGCCAATGTGAAGGCCTACGAAGACAGTGAATTTAAAATGATCATATTTGATGAGTAATATATTGTGCATTATTAGTGTTTTTTTCTTCTTTTCAATAAGATGACTAGTAGTAAAAAAGAATTGACTTAAGGATAACCTGTTTGCATATGAACCAAGATTTAATCCTTACTCGAACCATTTGTGAAAACTATTTGAACCACCATAAACAAATCATAATTAATTTTAATTTTAATTTTACTTTCAAGAAATTTAGATTTATGGGATCCATTAACTAATGGGAGATTCACCCATGAATGATGTTTTTAAAGAAATTCTGTTGACAAAGTTGTTGTGATGCTTTGGGCTGCAACAATTTTTCTGTAACTAGGCTGGCTCAGGACAACGTCAATTGGGCCAACAAGGGTTTAAGGATTTCTTTAAAAACAGAAAACAGAAGGATCACAGCCCTCTCTAGGGTTTAAATCGAAATATTGCCCCTCTCTTCTCCTTAAGCACCGAAACAGAGTCACAGAGCCAACAGGAAAACAGAGAGAAGAGCAAGAAAGAAGTAATGGATTCATTTTCTTCACATTCAAGTATGGGATCTGGGTCGCCCCAAATGTCAGCAGAAGATTTTAAGGACCAGTTAAAGAATCAACTTGCACAAGCTTATGCCCAGGAGTTCCTTGAGGTTCACTTTTTCTTTATTAAGCAATCTCTTTCTCTCTTTTTATTTGCTTCTAATGCATAAATCTTTGTTTTTTTACCATCTTTGGTGGTTTAGTGGAGAAATTGTTTGGTTTTGGGTGTTTTTAGCTTAATGAATGACTAAAGATGATATTGTTTTAGTCGTCAAAGATGAGTTATAGGTGATTTTTGGTTCAAATATTGAATTTTTTTTATCTGGGTTTTATATTTATTTTGATTCTAATGTGAGAGTTGCGCTTTAAGTTTCCAATTTTAGGGGAATACAATGCAAGGGCGGGGGAGTATTATTCCGTACTTGTAATAATGATGAGCTTTCCAATTCATGTAATTTGGTGTTTATCTCATCTGTTTAGGGAGAGGACTTAGGTAAAATGTTGATTCTCTGCTGTCATTGGGTGGTAAAAGAGTTTGCAACATCTAAGCTTGATGGTTTACGTTAAGTAATTACTTCTGCTTGGTTGTTTTTGGTTGAACTGTTGGAGGTAATCTTGTATACAAATCTGCTAGGTTGTTATCGGTTGAAGAGTCGGAGATGTTACTTGTATATAAATGTACCTTTTTTGTGTTCGTATGTGGAGCTTTTGTGAAGATAAGTCTTTTTTTCTTCTAAAGGGTCAAGAAGTACTTTTTGTGTGTTAATGATATTTCATGCACCACTTAGGTTGGATTTTCTCATTGCTAAGAAGCCTACTTGCGTGCGCTGGATTGTCTGTGCAATTCTATGTGCAGGAATCGGGAATTAGAAATTATCTTCTGATCATCAAATTAGAATTTCAGATGGTAGTCTTGTTCCTAAAATGAAATGATGAAGGTGAACTCGCAGTTTCATCGGTTTAAGTCTAACAGCTGTTTGTGTAACTTAAAATTTCTAAGAAGAGGTTTTACCCTGGCTACTTTATTTATTTGTAATTAGCATTCAAGTGGAGGTTATAAACACATATACCCTGATATTAGTACTGAATTTCAAGTTCATCTCGTTACAAAGTCATGCACAGGCTTTACTTTCCTGGTATTTTTTGTGGCAGAAGGAAACATATAAACACCTGTGTTCATGTACAAATTTGTATCTTAGTAAAGCGTGTTCTCTTAGGATACTGGTTGAGGTATCTACATTTATGAGTCGCACTTTCACTTGATCTCTCAAAAACAGCTCAGTTTGGGGTCTTTAGCAGCTCTGGTGTCCTCTCTTTGACTCATGTTTTGAAAAATCTGTCAGGTGCTAGGGAGGATATTAGAGCTAATTTATTCTCGAATCACTTTAGTGGCTGGTACTTGTAATCGGATTTTTTGGACTTGGTGGCATCACAAAGTTTACTTTAGTGATACATTTCTTAGAAGCATTTGTCAGTGCTTTCTTGAATTCCTGTTTGAGAAATGGGACTCAATGTCTTGTAATATGCAATAGCTTCACTGGCATTTGTGTGCAATTGTCGACATTACTTGTAATTCCATTTCAATGCAGACTGTGAGGGACAAATGCTTTGCCAAGTGTATAACAAAACCAGGGTCAAGCCTGAGTGGGAGCGAAAGTAGCTGCATCTCCAGGTGTGTGGAACGCTACATTGAGGCTACTGGCATTATCAGTAAAGCTCTTTTCAATGCACCACGCTGAACTTCAAGAAAGTTTCCCCCGAAGATGTCCTGCAAACTATCATGGGAACTCTTGAGCGAGAGCAGAGATTGTGTTTTATATTGTATCCCATTTTTAGCATTTATCATGGGAACATATATTTTCTTAACATTGATCTGTAAAAGATTTATTCAGTTGAATTTCAGCCAATTTTTGGGCAATTAATTAGCATTGTGGCGTATAACGATGGAATTTACATGCCCTTGCAATATGAGAATGCTAAAATAGCAAGAGCATGGTAAAGGATTACATGGGTACTGCGATCTCAATGAATGTATAGATTCTATCAGCCAATATTTACCTGAAATCCCTTCTCCTGATCAATTCATCCGTCTTTTCTTGTACTTTTGAAAAGTTGGAAACCCTTTTTACATCTCCAAATTGATTTGTACTGGATCGGCTGTTTAGGGGCTTAATCTGTTCAGAATTCTCAAGCTACTCCCTCCATGGCGCCATTAATATGATGCAAAGTTTCTTCCACTGGTATAACGCAGCCAATATATATCACATAATTAGCATGCTTTTAAGTTGTAAGGCCTACTCATCTGTACTGAGAATGTTTTCAAGCTTGTTAACCCGTATCCAACTCAGCCTGAGATTTTTTATGAGCTTCTTGCTATGATCTCATGGTTTTCCAGCTTCATTGAACGCTAACAATGAAGTCAAGCTCTTATCATTATCGCTGTCATCTTTAAGGTCCAACGTTCCAGATTAAAATGGATAGTTTATCGAGTATAATTTCAGCCCATACTTGGGCAATTACCATGTCAGTAGAGTGCGGTGCAGAATCTTCTAATATTCTGAGAGAATGTACACCTTTTCCAGTGTACACCTCCCCTTGATATGAGAGTGCTAAACTAGCAACCTAAGAGCAACGTATAAAATTACAAAAACAGTGATGTTGATGAATGTAAATAATCTGTCAGCCAAAGCTTCCCTGGATTCCCTTCTCCTCGTCATTTCTCTCTTCTGTTTCTCATACTTCCTTAATCCCTCTTCCACTTTAAACTGATTTGTACTGCGCTGGCTGTAAAGGGCCTTATTCAGAATCATCAGACTACTCCTTCCATTGACATGGGCACCTTCTATGTTCTCAATTCTCATGCTGATTTCCCTCCATTCTAAACACTCCTCTCTTTCTGTAATCTTGAATCTAGTTGTTACTATGAATCTGGCCAGCTTCTGAGGAAGCAAACTTTCTTCCACGGGTAGAACGCACCCGAATTGCATCACATAAGTAGCATGATATGGCCAATTCTTCTGTACTGATAATGGCTTCCAGCTTGAGAGGTTAACAGCTTTGCCCGTCTTCTTGTCCACTAGTATCCAACTCAACCTGAGATCTTCTATCAGCTTCTTGCAAAGATTTTCTCTTGATTTTCCAGCCTCATTGAGTGATGATATAGGAGAAGCTAATGCTTCGTCATCGTCATCGTCATCTTCATCGTCTTTAAGGTCCATCAATTCCAGTTTAAATGGATAATTTAGAAACCATTTCTGTCGCTCGTCAGCGATCATTTCCCAGCTGCTGTCAACAAGTCCAAGTCCATGTTTGAATATATCTACAGCCTCAGGTATGCCATCCGAGATCCTCGAGAGGACACATTTGTTCTTGTAATAAACATCAATCAATGACAGTAGATCAGAAGGAGATGTGCGGGGATTTAGTTCAGCACATTCAAGCAGTTTCAAAGAGTTAGCATTGGCAACTTCATCATATAAGACAAGTGGGCAGGCATCCGAGTAGAATTTGTCGAAGCAACCGTGAACAGAACCTGAAATCAGATGTTCAGCTTCTTCAAGAGCAGTGGAAGGCCACCTGGAATAACACAACTTTTTCCACAAGCTTTGATCACGAGCAATGCCTCGGAGCTCAGAACATGTACTAGCTACCGAAGCGAGGGCTGGGCCATCTACACGAGACATGATATCGGTTAGCAGTTCACCATTCATGCTCTGGAGATGACATATCGGACGCTCCATCATATCTATCTTGGATATATATATTTTTTGCTATCTTTTAGGTGTGGCTGAATTTGGAAATAAAAAATGCAAAGTCTCGTTCTATATAAGCTACAAGAAACTCTAGAGAATATACATTTCTATGGTGTACACAGGTCAAAAAGGCACAATCCAAACGTGCCTAATTTAAGAGATGGGTGGAACAAATGGGAGTTAGCAAATCAAGATGGGTGAGATAGGACTTGATAGCCATTCATAGTCTTTGAAAGACACCGAGTGGTGTGTGACCGTGTTGATTTTTTCAATGCAAAGCATGTGAATGAATGATCAATGTTGATATTGTTATTGATCCTTATGGCTCACAACATTGACTTGGATCCTTTATGAGTTGGACTCATCAAAACCTAACGAGTGGTTTAGATGTGCCACTCAGCACGTTTCTTTTGGAAATGGAAGGGCATGTGTAGCTCATTTATGATCCCATCACCTGCCAAAATTAGTCGGCAGCCATCGTTTTCTGTCCTGACAAGCTGGTCGCTGGTTAGAAGGGAGAATTGTTTCAACCTGCAGCAAGCTCGCAATTATTTAGTGCTGATAGATATTCGATGGCTTATGGACCAAGGTAGGTTAAGGATGAGAGGCAACATTATTATGATTATTAATTATAATTTGATGAATTTAGTTGCATATTAGTCTTAACCCCTCTATTAATCATACTTAACGGGTTACTGCACACTTTATAAGACATTATGATCACAAGGGAGTGTTGAATTCAATTTAATTTAATTATCATGTGAGATTTCAAGAATAATTTATATTAATTTTTAACATGGATTCTTAAGTAAAAACAATGCTTGATTTTTGTTAATTAGGATGAGAATAATAAGATTTGAATTCTTATCAATAAAACTCTAATATAATATCAAAAAAACCATTTTAATTTAAAAACTTAAACTATTAGGAATATTTTATTTATTCAAAACTATAGCATTTTATTAAAAAAATAATAAATTTAACAAATATTGGTGTCGTTTTCTTCTCAAAAGATTTTGAGTTCCCAGATCTCCTGTTCTTTCTTTTTCTTCTTCTATTCTTATATGGAACCACATATTCAATAAAAAAAATATTAATTTCTTGCACTCACACATATTTTAAGGGATACCCACTTCACCAATATATGTGTGTGATAAAATGCAACATTTGTTTGTTAAATATATATGCTATAAGGTCCTTTTTGTAATAAACAAATTACACTAATTAATCCACCAATCATAAGATTTAAACGTTAAGAAGGATGATTCTACAATGCATAAAAATAAGGAATGAAAAATAAATAAATAAATAAATATAAATCAAACTAAACATGACAATTTTAAAAACAAGAAAATATATTCTTGGTTGTTGGGGTCTTTATTTCTGATATGTGCTTCCTGCTTGGCCAATTCAACCTCCCCAACATTTATTTCGAGGATGAAGAGATGCGAGAAGTACTAGGTACATCTAACCTTGTTAGATTACAAGTCATTTTCTCTTTAGGAAGATGCAGGTATTCCATTTTTAAACGGGATTATCATACACCAAACAGTATTATTATTCTTCATAGATAATCATCATTTCAAGATGAGGCTTCAGCGATGAGTCCTCTTCGTGAGATGAAGGGTTGTGGTATGGTTTTGCTTGTTTTTGACACCATGAAACCACCCATTCACCCACCAAGGAAACTTCAAATAGAAACCTCTTAGCTGTGCAAAGTACCACACAAATTGGCACGATCTTGTGAATATTTTTCACACAAAATGTCAACAAGCAAATGGGAAATGTCTGTGGTAAACAGAAATGCAAAATAAATTTGAAGTTATCCCCATGATCAAATTGTTGTCAACTACTCAAAACTCTCTTTTGACATCCTGGCCTTGGCCTTGTGTACCTACATCTGCCTGCGCTATAGTCTATGCTCGGCGTCAGATGGAATTGATCTCGTGTTTTGGTTCAATTTTTGCATTCTATCTAAAATTTTGCCAAATAATTAATACGCCTACAAAATTCTCTAGAATGTTGAAACTATTGTAAAAGTTTCTACTTTGCTAGAGAGAAAATTTCGAAAATTTCGAAAATCAAGGATATTCTCTTCGTTGAATAAATTTGAATTAAAGAAATGATCTATGCTAGAGGGAGAATTTATTAGAATTTTATATATATATATATATATATAAGAAATAAAATCAAGAAATTTGAACGAATCTTATGTCTAAAATTGACATCTGTGAAAATAAAAAACAACATATCATATTTATCCATTAAGGGTTGTGACGATATCAAATTTGTGAAATCTAACGTTATCTTGTAAACTAGATTTAGAAATCCAGAGCAGTCTCTTTATCATATGTCTTATAACATAAAGAAAAGAAAATAACATATAAAAAGAAAGAAATCAGAAAGTCATAAATTCTCCCTACCACATTTAATAATTTTACCAACAAAACTTTTTGCCGGTGTCATACCCAGACATCGCGGTGACCCGTTAATAATAATCTATGGATGGTAAAAGAACAGATGTCTAGCATTTTATTTTTTGAAACTAAAGGTCTATTTTAAGGAGTCGTCACCTAGTGTTATGGTCATTAAGAACCCTAACTGGTCAATAGAGATTTTATGGTACGAGACTGGTTACGCAAAAGAAAAGATGATATCACTCCTTAAACGTCATACTTGAAACAGACTGCATTGCTGGTTTTGTCTAAAAAGCAACATATCAAACACAAAAAAAAAAACAAAGCGTGAGGTGCAACGACGATCCCCACATATTTTTTGAATTTTCTGATATCGAAAAGGGGCTTGGCCATATATCAAAATAGAAAGGGAATAAAACACATGGAAAATGCATAAGGGCCCTTAGCCAAATATGGATTGAGCTGGCTGGATCTGAAGCCCAGACCCGACCCACACTTTCTTTTTTCTTTTTTATTTATTGGTTGGATCTAGCCCAGGCATGTGAGCTAAATTACCTTCGCGCAGTGTTCTTGCAAATTTAAAGAATGCAAAATGAAGACACAGGCATACCTACTTCTGGAGACCGAAGATGTTTGCAGTGCTGATGGATTCTCGCCTACTGCTTCCCTTTATCTTCCTTCTGTGCTCACTTGTATGCATTTTCTTTTTGTTTTCTCAACAGCTTTTGAAGCCGAGAAGATGATGAAGAGGACGGCCTGCTATGAATTTGTTTTGATTCTGGGTCTTTCTCTGTCTACAGCTACAAAAGCAATGGCAGAGCCAATACTCCACCCTGTTTTGCTCCTTTGCCTTTCCTTCTCTTTTTTGTGTTTTTTTTTTTTTGGTTCGTGCTCTCTGTTTCGTTCCTCTCTATTTTTGTTCCTCCTCCCTTTTGTTCTCTCCCGTGAGGTTGCCTTTACCCGCATTTTTATAGGGCTGGAGATCGATCGACGCTATAACAGCCGGTAGTAATGGCGTGGGGCGCTTCATTCAATGGAGAAACGTCTTTGTCTTTAATGGCGGAGCCGTTGTAGAGGAAGAAGACGAGCGAACAATCGCCTGCCAAAACGACTCCGTTTTCCAATTCCAAAGGCTGCTTTCAATTTGGTCCTTGGAATTCTTGTAATTTTGTAATCAACCCCCTAGTTAAAATGTAATTGGATCCTTGCATTTCCGTGCCATTTTCAAGCTAGTCCTTGGATTTTAATTTTTGCAATTTGGACCCCAATTAAACCCCAAACTTTGATATTGCTTCAATTAAGTCCCTGATTCCATTAAATTAATTCCAAGTTCAATTAAGTCTAAAAACTTATCAATTCTCCAATTAAACCCTTGATTTGATTACTTAAACTAGTCAAGAGTTTAATTAATTTCTAAACTTCCTAACATGTTGTCCTTAACCTAAATTTTAATTCATTGTTATTTATTTCATTTTTTATTTTTTTTCATCATCATTTTTCAATTTTTATTATCATTTTTTGGTAAATAAAATAATAGTAATAATAACAATCTAAACTTCCAAACATGTTGCCCTTAACCCAAATTTTAATTCATTCTTCATTTATTTTATTTTTTTATTTGTTTTTCATCATCATTTTTCATTTTTTATTATCATTTTTAGGTAAATAAAATAATAGTAATAATAACAATTAAAATAGAAGGGGAAAAAATTGGGTTAGGACAAACCCAATTTTTTACTCTTTTACTCTTTATTTTTACTATATTTTCTATTAAAAATGATGAAAAAAATAATAAAAAATGATTAAAAAAATAATAAAAAAATAAAATAAATGAAGAATAAATTAAAATTTGGGGTTAATGGCAACATGATTGGAAGTTTTGGGATTTAATTAAAATTTGGACTAGTTTTATTGACAAAATCAGAGACTTAATTGAAGAAGTACCAAAGTTTGGGGTTAATTGGAGATAAAATTGCAACAGATTAAAGTTCAAGGATTAGCTTGTAAAAGGCGCTAAAATGCAAGGGTCCCCATGGGCTGAGCTCGACCTAGCCCAAAAAAAAATTAAAAAAATTAAAAATTAAAAAAAATATGTGCATGCATAAAAATAAATTTATTTTATTTGTTTATTCACTGATATTAGAGTTATGAATAAAAATACTGAGTTAAATTTATAGCTACGTAATATTTAACAACGCCAGAGTTGGAAGTATCCGTAGTTGAATATTCACTAGCACTAGAGTTAGGAAAATTACAAGTAAACCATCATAGCACAAATCAACAAATTTTTAGCAATTTAAGACAAAACCAGCAATGTAACTTACTTCAGGTAGGGTGCGCTAGAGGTGCTAATACCTTCCCTAGCCACAACCAGTCCCGTACCATAGAATCTCTGTTGACCAGTTAGGGTTCCTAGTGATCGTAATACTAGGTGGCGACTTCTTAAATGATACTTGTCGCACCCGACATCGCGGTGGCCTTAAAAAAAATCAAAGATAGCGGAAAAAGAGCAGATTTCTGGCATCTTGTTCTTTTAAGGAAAATGTCTTTTTTTAAGGAGTCGCCACCTAGTATTATGGTCACTAGGAACCCTAACTGGTCAACAGAGATTCTATGGTACGGGACTGGTTGAGGCTAGGGAAGGTATTAGCACCCCTAACGCACCCTACCTGAGGTAAGCTGCATTGCTGTTTTAATCTTAACTTGCTAAAGCTTTTTGTTGATTTTTGTGTAAGGATGTATGATATTATTGACTCTAATTTCAATGAATAAACCTACAAAATAAATTTAAATCAATGCATGTATATTTTTTATTATTTTTTTATGTTTTTTTTCAAAAAATTAAATGATGGTTTAATCACAATATTCCTGACTCTGACGTCAATGAATATTTGATCTCGAATATTTCCAACTCTGGCGTCGGTAAATATTCCATCATAAATAATTCCAATTAATTAAAAAAAATTACACCATGAATAATTCCAACTCTGGCGTTGGTAAATATTCCAACACAAATAATTCCAATTAAAAGTTCCGCCGCTAATAATTCCAACTCTGGCGTTGGTAAATATTCCACTATGAATAGTTCCAATTAAAAGTTCCGCCGCGAATAATTCCAACTCTGGTGTTGGTAACTATTGCGTAGCTATAAAATAAATTCAGATTAATATTTTTATTTCCTGGCTCTAACGCTAGTGAATAAACAAATAAATTAAATTTACGCATTCACATATTTTTTTATTTTTCGTACATGCACGTATGTCAGTAAATAAATAAATAAAAATAAATTTATTTTTCATACATGCACGTATATTTTTTGCTAAAAAAATATACGAATAAAAATAATATAAACTTAAACTAGTATTTTATTCCCGACTCTGACGTGGGTGAATAAACTAGTAAATTTATATTATTTTTATTCATGCATACGCATATTTTTCTATTTTTATATTTTTTATATTTTTTATACTTTTTATACTTTTTTTATATTTTTTATTATTTTTTTATTATTTTTGTTATTTTTGGGCTCAGCCCACATGAGCTGGGCTAAGCCCAGCCGGCCCGGCCCGATCACTGGCCCAAGCCAGTGACCCGGCTGGGCCAAGTCAGCAAGAAGCACGCGTGGATTGGCTCCACGTGTGCATCATGCACAGTGCGAAGGTAATTAATTTACCTTCGCACCGTGCAACATCACATTCAAAATGAATGTACAAAAACGAAAGCAAATGGCTTACCTGTTCTATGGAGACGGTGGGGATGGTGGCAGCGCGGTGCCCTTCGTCTGCTCACAGTCTTCCCTCCTGCTTTTCCTTTGTTTCTGTGCCCGCTGTTCCTTTTCTCTTTTTGTTTTTCCCTGCTTTCTCAATCCTTGCGATGAAGCACTGAGGACGGTGCTGGCTTCTCCTTTCGAATTTGGGTCTGGGTTTTGTGTTGTGTTTTCTCTGTTTTTTTTTCTGTGTATTTTCTTTCTCTGTTTTGCTGGGTTTTTTCCCTCTGTTTTGCTGGGTTTTTTCCCTCTGTTTTGCTCTCTTTTTCTCCCTGTCTTGCTCCGTTTTTCTCCTCCCCCGCGAGGTCGCCTTTGCTCTGCTTTTATAGAACCAGCGGCAGTCCTCGGTGGTAACGGCTGCCCCCCTCCTAAATGATCGTAACCGACGCATTTGAATGAAGAAAACGTCTGCCATCATTGCCAACGGACGAAGCGCCTCTGCCTTTAATGGCAGAGCCGTTGCAGAGTGGAGACGGTGAGCAGTCGTTGCAAAACGACGCCGTTTTGCTGGCTACGAATTTGGTCCCTGTGATTCTTCTAATTTTGCAATCAAACC
>Ga0325411_1001868_pt1 | contig 23599 bp, 9 predicted proteins | sample PopdelMetagenome_13_FD_206181 | JGI IMG/M metagenome (GOLD analysis project Ga0325411, IMG submission 206181) | Populus deltoides microbial communities from Bellville, Georgia, United States - Xylem-PdIQD-R4 | ecosystem: Host-associated > Plants > Phyllosphere > Stem > Wood/Secondary xylem... | reverse complement strand
GTGCCATCACCAAAAAACTAAAGCTTTTCCATGGTAGTAGGATGCATAGCTACCACAGAGTTATCATCTTTGATGGCTTGTCAACAACAAGATGATTGGGAGACTTCTTTTGCTCCAAAATTATAGTGGAATAATCTTTCTTACCACTTTTCAGGTCTGTCTTCTTCCACCGATCCTGATTTTGTGGATCAGAGCTTTTTGTTACCCTGATTTAAAAGCTTCATAAGCATCTCCTTCATGCGATAAATTCTTTGTTCGCTTGAAAACCTACTTGCGAATCCAATCCGAGAGTTTAGATGTGGGCTTCAATTCGCTTCTTATGGGATGCCACGCTTGGTTCTATCAATGAAACCACGAGAGAGATGGGTCTAGAAAAGTTTCTGAAAGATGTTTAATATTTTTATTTCTTGCTTTTTTTTGTCTTACTTGATACTTAGAATTAGTGTTCATACACCTTTGACTAATTCATGTAGACTAACTCAGGAATTAAAGCCTGGCTGGCTGAGTGGCAGACTTTAGGGGTGTTTCTTCCGCTCAGGATGCCTCTTGTTTCTGGGTTTCTCTTCTCCTCCTACTTGTATGACTGTTCTTCTTTCTTCCAGTTCAATTTCAGCTGGAAACGCCCTCTGGTTGCCCTGTTTACCAGCACCTTCTGAATGCCCTGTTCCCAGCAGCTCTTCTACCCTGTTTCCGGCCAACCCAAATCAATAATTTTTATTAAAAAGCTTTATTTTTGTTTCTTTATTTTATTTGTTTATCTAGTCAATTAAATCATTAAAACTCAACTAAATCAATTATGTTTTATTAAATTAATATCTTATTTAATTCAATTAAAAATCAACCATAGACTTCGAGTTCTAAATTTCCAAGATCAACGCAAAATTTAATTCTAACTTCTCTTTGCTCATCAAGAACAAAGCATAATTAAGATATAGCTTGTTTACCAGGATAATGATTAACCAAAAGATCAAAGAATGCAAGGAAGGAGATCATCAGAACGATGAATATCTCTTCAACAAGAATTGCTTACAAACGTGAATCACTGCTGACGATGTTTAATCATATTGGCTTACACAAACAAGAAATCCACGAAAGCAACAGTGATGGTTCTTTCCAACGCAATAATTAATTCGTCCGAAGCACTTGCTGTAGCTGATGGAATTGAAACGATTACTGGGTACTGCCATGCCATGGATGGATGTAACTAACAACAAATCATCAAAACAAAAGGGAAAATAAGCTATTTCTTTTATCCCCTCAAATCGCATCCATCTCAAAGAAAATCCAAGAACTAATCATTTCAATTACTATATGAAATGAAACAAAACCATAAATATCATATTGATGATGTTTAATATTCTTGCTGTGCTTTTTTTATTTAATTTTGTGAATAAAATATTCTTGTTAAAGTAGCATCCGTTATATTGTAGATAATATTGATGATGATTGAAAAGACGAAGAAGAGAAGTATCAATGAGTTGATTAAATTTAAGAGGAAAATGATAAAACAAATAGTTTCAATGAAGAAAAAGTTAATTGAAAAATTAACTTATGCGACCTAGAAATGTGATTTTTTTTCTTGAAAATTGCCACCCCATCTATATCAACACTTTTTTCATTTAGATATTTTGTAGCTATGATCAAGGTCATCAAAAATATTTTTTTGATACGACACGGAAAATATAATATAAACTCGAATTATAAAATTATAAATAGTTTTTTTAACTAATTATATATTAAAAATTTTAGCCAATAAATTATATTATTTTAAAAACTGATAAAGTAAGTCTACATCATTATAATCAATGAATGATTTAAATAAAATGAGAGATAAATAGTATGAATCAAGAAATTAATGACATAAATAAATAAAATATCTCATAACAAAACTTTCCAATATATGGAGGAATCACTAAATGGTAGGAAGTACATAAGAACTTGGTAAAAACTTGATTGTTCCCATCACAACAAGTTGTAATGAACCTTGTTTTGGGTTGCAAGCTAATAAACTTAAACTAATAATTAACTAACATAAGTCCAATAATAAAATAAACCCTTAAACAAGGTCTAATGCGTCAGAAGAAATCCAAGTTAAAAATAATTATTCAACCAAAAAACTTAAGCTATTAGGTGAGGTTTTAAGATATGATTTATATTATTTTTTTAATAACATACTTTTTCAAGTAAAAGCTTCTTAGGCTTGAAACTTACACATGTTCACATTATCTTATACTTAATTTTTATCAAATAAATAGGAATAGTGAGATTCGAATTCGTGACCGTCTAGTCATCAAAGCTCTGATACTATATCAAAAAGTCATCTTAAACCGATATCATAAATTTAGTAAACTCATAAAATCAGATCGAGTTTACCGATTTAACCGATTTTACACGAGTCAAGTATAATTTTACTAATCTTCAAGTTTTTAGTTCGATTTTGCATATTTGATATTTATCGATTTAACTGATTTTACATGAGTCAGGTATAATTTTACTAGTTTTCAAGTTTTTATTTTAATTTTATATATTCGATAAATGTTGACTCGTAAAATTACATGATTATATGAATAAAATTGCAAATTAGACAGCAATATTGCTATGATTTAAATATATCTTTCCCACCTCAGTGGATATGTATGATGCCCATTTCTTATCCTAGTTGACGTACGAACGCACACATAGCTCACCACTCTTTTTCTTTGTTTATTCTTGACAAGAATTGCTAATAGAAGAATGAAAGAATCAAATCTTAAATCTCAATTGAGAATTTTTTTAAAGAATATTTGAGTTGCAATGACTTCTTAAGTTGGCTTACGATTTATCTCTTAGCAAAGAGAATGCACAATCACAATTACCTTTCTCACGATAAAGTTGTGTTTTGTTAGCGTTTAAAGATTAAAAAAAAAAGAAAAAAGAAGAAAGATATATACATAAGGGAAAAAGAAACATGTTTGATTAAAAAACAAATATAAAAACATAAAAATAAATCTATTTAGAATGAATTTATATCTTGACGTGTCTTTTTTGTTCTAATTATCGAATATCATCGTCTTTTCTTTTAATAAATAATAACTAAATGCTTTGAATTATATAATTTTTTCGTCTTACAAAAAGAGGAATATTGGGCTATTCAAACGTTACGCATTAACAAATTCTATTTTTTGTTAAGAAAATAGGTTCAAATTTTAGACTTTACACACACACACACACACTAATAATTATGCGAAACTAACATCACTGGGCTTGTATTTTGAAAATGAAAATATATGGATTTTGAGACAGGAAAATAGGAAAAACAAGAATTTTTGTGTTACCTAAGGAGTAATATCCCACATTGTTGGTAATTAAAGATATATATATATATATATAAACAAACTACAGCAACCATTGAACCGGAAGACTCATAGATATGGTAAGAATTTAAGGTGGATATTTAGCACAGTACAAAATTTGGGTCACATTTATTAGACCCATAAACAACTGACATGGAAAGTATAAACCCTATAAATCTTATTTAGGGTCAAGTCAGTTCATCATCTCCGGTTAAAACCGTAGCTACATTTCCTAAAAAAGAGCAGTTATACCATTAACAAAATTAAAAGAAGGCTTTCAACTTATCAAAGAAGGCCCTAGCTAGCTAGCTACGTGCCTCTTTAGGGTTTTTCTTTAAAAATCAACTCCTAGCTAGGGCTTTATGAAACATAAAGAAAGCATAGTAAATATGTAGTCCCCGTCATGCATGCATGCATGCATGGTCCTTTTACCGCCATGTATCTCTTGATCATAGACATTTTTGGTTCCATTTCCAAGATCTGATGATCACTCATTCCACATATTGAAAACACCTGGATTGGATCCCTGGACTGAGTCCCCGGACCAGCTACCATAGACACTAGAAGGCATATCATAATCAACTTTGACAAGTGCAAGTTCCTCGGCTGATCCCACTGCATTAGACCCTGTTGAATTGGAAGCCATTCCCAGCCCATTTCCCAGATAACCTCCAGTACTATAGCTCCCACTAGAACTGCCATTATTCTCCATTACAGATGATGAAGAACCCATGTTCCACAATCCATGAAGTAAAGCTGGATTGTTTTGGATATAACTGTTGTAATACTGAGGGTTTTGGCTTGATTGGTTATGCAGGAAATTAGACCCTGTAGATTGCTGGTGCAAATGAAGCTGTGTTTGAAGGAAATTTTGGTGGAATGAGGAATCCTGAGTGTACTGAGAAATGTCTTGATTTTGTAGAGTAAGCAAAGGTTGAGGTTGCTCAAATGGTGTCTGCATTAGAGGGTAAGCTTGTAGCCTGCTAGAGCTTGAAGTTGATCCATATGGAAAACTTGAGCCAAGAGCAATCATTTCTTCTCTTTTTCGTGATGATTCAATTGCTTGAGCCTCCTTCAGCCGTTTGGCTGCCCCTCCTCCAATTGGCAAAGTATTGCTTTCAAGAATGCTCTTCACGTCATATCGATTCATGTCAAAGTTAGTCACTGCATTAAGCCCTCTAAACTTTATTGCTGCTATGTCATAAGCTTCTGCAGCCTCCTCCTCAGTGCCTGCATATCAAATTAAAATCATGATTTGTTTCACTTCTTTATTTAGTAAAAAAAATGTTTGAAAAAAAAATTCTTATTTCAAAAGTTACTAAAAAAATATAGTAAATTTACCATAAGAAGTAGATAGTAATAGAATGCTGTGCATGGAGAGAAAAATAACTTACTAAAAGTTCCCAAGTAGAGATCTTTGTTTCCTGCAACTCTGCCTATCCTTGCTTGCCATCTACCATGCTGGTGATGCCTAATCAATGATATTCATATGAGAGAGATCAGGAACGGAAAGAGGGAAGGGGTTGAAAGGGAGAGAGAGAGATGTTAAATGTGGTACCTTGTAACTCCACGATACATGGATGCACCCCTAGAGAAGCCACTACTCTTCCTGTGATTAATTTATCAGTAAGTAAACAATTAATTATGTATAGTAATGCTGTTTCAAACTTTTAATTATACGCATAAGAACAAATTTTTTGGTGTAAATGTAATCATTCTGGTGCAAATTTGCAGTGGCTAGGACCTTGGCTATTAGCTAAATTATAACTATTAATATATATCCTAGTTACCTTCTAATGGAGGCCACAAATTCTTGCCTGGTCATGTGCTTCATTTCCTCTATTTCTTTCTCATAGTTGCTGATCTGCAAGAAGAAAATCAAGGAACAAGTTGGCATGCATTCATGATCTTGTCATGGTTTCAAACTATCAAAAACTTACTGGAAAATTGGTAGTGGTGGATGTTCCCCAGTACTTAAGTGCAGCAAGATCATAGGCCCTAGCTGCCTTTTCTTCTTTGTCATAGCCACCTGCCATTGACAATAATTAACAGAAGATAGGCTTAACGAACATATGTAAACGTTCTCAACAAAAAATAATCAAAGAGAAGTGAACTTTACTGACCTAAATAGACTGCAATAAGAATGGAACCGAGACAGCCATCATGAAAATAAAGAGAGAAAGTTAGTGACATTGGAATTAGGATACAAGTAAAAGTTTATAAACCCTAGCTAGAAGGTCGATATTGACTGTTGTGTACCCTGTCTTCCTTTCCTAGATTGACCTTCTCTTCTGCAACTATTATCCCATAAATGAGCTTCATACCTTCCTGTCCATCGATGCCTAAATATATATGTGCAGAACAACCCAATTCAAATCCAAAACTATGAGCACAAGATTGAAAGAAAATAGAAACAAAGAAGAAAAAATCATTTTAGGACTATGATTATGTCCACCTTGTTACACCACGATATATGGATGTTCTTTGCCCAAATGTATCCAAAGTTCTTCTTGGTGCAGCAGCTTCAACAGTATTAATGCTATTATCACCACTGGGCTCACATGTAGAACCTTTACCACTAGCACTGCCCATAGACAATGTTAATGACTGCAAATTGCTAGCATTTTCTTGAAACTCAAAGGTATTATTAGCGCCTACAACAGCATTTTGGACTGGTACTAGACTATTGTTTGAAAAGAGATAGTCAGATTCATTAGCTTGAATTTCATTGAAGGCTACAAGATCTGATTGATTCTCAGATTTGCTCACACCAAGAAAGTCTGCAACCTTTGGCACTTCATTGTTGCCTTGATGAGTGTTAAGAAGACTCCACTCTAAAAGGAAGCAAACAGAGAAAAAGTGAATAGGGAATTCTATATTTATAATTATCCCAGAAGAAAAAAAAGAGGAGGAAATTATAAGAGATGTACCTTGAGTTTGAAATGGGTTTTCTATATTATCATTGACTAACCCCAGAGAGAATTGATGAGGGTGGGATGCATGTAGATGAGCAGGCAAGGAAGGATGAGTGGGAGAAAGAGGAAATGAAAGCCAGTTGTTAGAATTCATGGATCCCGTAATTCTTTGAAAATAATCTCAAAGGTTAAACTTGCTTGCACTTCAAAGATCAAAGGTTAAACCTCCTGCATGTAAGACATGATATAACATAAAGAAAGCTTCAAAAACAAAACTTTTGAGAAGAAAACAAAATAAAGACAGCGTGAGAGAAGACATCAAATCTATGAAGCTACATATATGTTTACCTATATAAGTAGCTAGGGTTTGCAATTGTGCTCTCTCTCACTCTCTCTCTCTCTCTCTCTCAAGCTTTTGACCTAAAAGAAGAAAGTATTTTAGGGAACATGAGAGAAGAGAAGGGAGGAGGAGAGGCTGAAAAGAAAGAATTTTGAGAAAGATACAAAGTACTTAAAGTGCGAGAGTCTTTCTTACCCTCTCTCTCTCTCAGACACACACAAACCAACCAAGTAGTTCCTTTCTCACCCCTTTTGCAATGGTCATTTTAAGCGGTCTGACTCTCAGCACCATTTTCCAACACTTCAAAACCAAGTCATTATCACACTATAATAATACAAAATCTACATAGGACACGAGTGCCAAATTAAACTATCACTATAAGTTCTTTATTTAATTTTCTTGGTTCTAAATATTAAAATATAAATTTGAGGTAGCTAGAGCTTCTTTGATCAGTCTTTGTATTGAGACAAACCCACAAATCCAACTGGAAAAATCCAATCAATACCACCCTCAACTTTTTATAAAAATTCTCTCTCACACCCACTTGGTTAATTTATTGGAACTCTCTTCCTCGTTCAATGCAATGTATGACTCCCCATAGCCCAGCATTCCCACACTATGCAAATCATCTCTCACTCTAAATATCGACCACTCTACGCAAAGTTACTTCCCTCTCTCTCTCATCTTCAAGAAACTATGATTATATATATGGGATGATCAAACCCATCAACCATATAAGATCTTACATCTCTCTCACAATTGGGTATCACCAAAAACCAAATTTGTGGATCCCCGAGTCCCTGCATGTGTTAAAGATGCATGTGTACGGACATGTAATATTTTAGGGTTAAAATCCGACATATTAAATATTAAAAGTACTTGAGAAAGGGGTAAGGGTTACCCTTAGTTCAAAATTTGGACCACTAAAAAAATAATTTGGTTCAAATGGAATTAAGAATTCTTTTTTTGAAGGATTTCGTTTTGGTTTCCCCGAGTAGAAATCTGTTGACCACCGAATTGATCTTCGTGCCCCGTCAAAAGATAGAATTTAAAGATTAAATTAAGTTCCTGTTCATGTCCTTTACACATTAAGAAAATTTGTATTATATGGTATGTGCTCAAAAGTTGTTCGTCTATGTGCCTTGTTTAGCATCTACTGAAGCCATGACTGATGATGATATCCATCGAACTATTGATGGTCAGTTCGGCAATATGTTATGTAGATGAAAATCCAAGGCCTATATATGGAGTTATACAAAAACAATTGGATTCTAATATATATATATATATATATATATATATGTATATATATATATATATATATGGGTACTTTAATTTTTTCACTATCACAACCAATTTTTTATTTTTATGCTTTAATTTAGACAAAAATACATAAATTGAGCTACAGATTCAATACTTGACTACATCACAAATATATTCATATCGTGGTTTCAAACTTAAATTATGAGCATGAATGAGAGCAAACTAAAGTTCATGTTACAAGCATGTATGAACAAGCATATTTACATGAGTTTCATTTATTGTTATTAAACTTGATATGCCTGACTTCTAATAATCTAGTTCAAGTTGAATTAAACAAAAAGTAAAAATTAAATTATTTTAATTTGATTGACTTAACTATTCAACTCATAACCCGAATCTGAAGTTGGGTCATGGGCCAAGTAGTAGGGTTAGATTTAATAACTTTGGTTTCATTCATCTATTTTCACATGCATTTATAAATACATACAAAAGATCATTCAAGCATATTTTATAATTACATCTATCACGTGTGTATTGTAAAATATTTAAAACTTAGAAATGTAAGAACTATTATAAATAAAAAATAAAAAAATGTAAGAACTAATTCTATTTTATTTTTTGAAGCTTCAAGAGATATGCACATGAAGTTAGGCTTACTCTTGGCCAGAAAAGTGTGGAAATTCCTTATACATCATTTACAAACTGTAACTTTTCATAGTTTCAGGGTTCGGATCGTGATAATATTCTAGTAGACTGGAGTACTACTTTCTATGAACTAAATTAACCTATCATCCAAGTAATAATAAATAAGACAACGTTCTACAACATCAAGCTGTAAAGATCAGAGATCATCAAAAAAGAAAACAAAATCACCTGCCATTGTTGATGACACAGTTCCCCTCAAATTCTTGAGCATAAATATATAAGACTACGTTGACTGAATTGCACCACAATAAGGGAGCAGAACCCACGTCTCTCGCTTTCTCTCTTTCTTCTTCTCTTATCTCTTCAAGTTTTCTCAACCCTAAAGCCCTACCAAATATATAAACCAGAATGCATGCACCCTTCACCCAAATCTTGTAGAAAAACACAAAAAAATTAACCCTTTGAGCCTTCTCTCCAAATACATCCAACAATCATTTTAAAATACACAAAAATAAATAAATAAATAAATGTTCTTTATTTATTATACACACACACACAAATGGTAATTTAATAAAAAAGAAAGAAGAAAAAACATTTACTTACATTCAAAGCCTGTAATCAAACAAGAATCTCTACATATCTCTCTCTCTTCTCTATCTCTATGTTTTGGAAAATGTGAAGAGAGAAGGCACCGGCCATTAAATCAAAGAGAGGGCTCACGTCGTTTCAGATATTGCGGCCAAATGCAGAGGAATGTGACTGACACGTGCTAGTTGTTGTTTTCTTGGACTTTTGAAAGATGGCAGAGATAGGAGGAGGAAGGAGGAGGGCCAATTATCCGGTTTGCATGCTTTGCACAAAAAAACACAAAATAGAAGCACTACTTTGACCATTCTATGACCAGATAACTTAAGTTTGTTACTATATTACCCTTCAATCTGCCTCTTGTCTAAGTTTCAAATAGGAAACCCAAAGAGTTCATTAAATTAATTGCTCTTGATTAAGTTCTATAATAAAAGAAAAAAAAGTTGTTTTTGATTGGATGAATTTAAAGATAAGTACAAGAACTTGATTGCATATTGTATTTGATCATCGATGAGTTAGAATATGGAATTAAAGAAAAAAAATTACAAAGAAGATGTTTGAGCTAAAAAATATTTAGAAGAAAAGATGTGTTAGTGTCAATTAAACTATAGCTCATTGGCTAAAGATTATTTTTATTATTATTTTGTTAAAGTTCGTATCAAACATGAATGGGTGTGATTTTGTTAGATAAAGTATTAGTAAAAAAATAAAATAAAAGAAAAACAAGAGGAGAAAGGGAATCTTGTGTGACTCATCCCCATATATTTTTTTCCTTTACAATGTACGATTTTTTTGTGGGATGTAATGTCTTGGTTCTAAATTATATGCAAGATGTACATAATTTGTCGACCGAAAGTCTTAGGAGTGATTCAACATGTCTTTTAAAATTTCAATTTGCAGAGCTAATTCCTAATGTTTGATGGATGTGATAAAATCTATGCTTCAATTGGTGTGCAAGCAATACTTACATCATTGATTCGTGTACACATATAAATGATGTTACAAGAACATGTACTAAGCTAGGAGGAGGAGGAGGAGGAGAGAGTGAGGCCTAAATGGGCATGCAATGTAAATGTAATGGTGGAATAGGGGCAATTCGGGGCAAAGATGCTCACGAGAATCAAGAGAAAAGTTTTGAGAATTTCCAGGACGTGAGAGGAAACGCCGGGAAAGTGCTCGTGTCGCCTCGAAATGAAGAGCTTAGAAAGGCAAATGAATTTCTAGGAACCCTTGTTTTCTTCCTACATACAAACCCTAATGGGGTTTAGGGTTTAGACTAGTGTTAGGGCTGTTTTGTAACAACTAGTGCCAACCTTATAATAGTAGTGCAAAAGACAAAGAAGAAATGAAATTCATATATAAGCTTTAACACATAGCAGTTTACAACCAAACATGAACTGTAAACGGTGGACGCATGGTAATTAATTAGGGGAAACATGCTGGAATGAATTAAGGAAAGTTCATCAGTAATTTGGGGCCAGATATCATCCAAATTTAATGGTTCATCACCTTTTTCCATATATAGATCTGTACCTCGATTCACATATAGATCTTGTCATAAGGAGTATTGCTGTTAATTTATCATAAGAAGTTAAAATTAAAAGTTTTATCCTTTTCAAAAATAAAAATTAATTGAATTTTATTTTAGAAAGTGTTTAGTTATTATTTCGGCACAAGAAAAAAAATGAAGATAATAAAAATAAAAAGAACATGTCTTTATATGCTTATTGTTATAAAAATATATAAATTCACTCTAAAATTATCTCAAACATAAATTTATTTGTGTCTCTATCTCTTCAATCAAATATTTTTGTTTTATATAATAGAACACTAACTAAACACAGGCTTTAAAGTATTGCTACAAATTAATTTGAACCTAAAATATACTCTCATATTGTCTAGCTAGGTACCTCTTTTTGTTTGCCGAATTTGGTATACCAAGATCAATCACTAGGTTCCTCCAAGCTACATCAGAGTGATCAAAGCACTATACAATAAGAATATTACAGTTTGGGGATAGTTGCATGTTTTGCAATTATCTAGGCTTCTAATGTTTTTGAAAGCAATCTAAACTAAGCCCTAATAAGTTGTAATGTCAGCATCATTTACGTTCCATAAAAGTTAGAACTATTTCAGTGGCCAATGTAGGTCGTAGCATTACCCAATAACTTGTGCATATATTTACTCTCTAGACATTCTCATTTTGATCCAAAAAGAGATCAACAGTAACGCAAGTTAAGGAACGATATTTGTGCAGAAACAATATCTGCAGAAAAACATCTTCTATGTGTATTATTATATATTTACTCCAGCATTGACTGGATTGATTTAAATTCCATTTGCTATTTCCTCGTGCAAGAGGTTACAATGTTATTAAAATTAAAGTGATTTCGCCCATGATTTTACAAAATAAAAAAGGTAAACCAAAAAAGTGTTTTTTTTTAATAGTTTCAATTTCCCACTTTATATTATTCCTTCTCTTTCTATATTGTCCTTAAATTTTGAAATTAGTCATTTAAATCTTTAAACATGCACATGTTTTTTAATAGGTTCATTTCATATGTTTATGAACAAACTAATATTTTCATCGGTATAAAAATATAATATGAAAAAAATATATGTGTAAAGTATGTATAGCTAGTTGTAATTTATGAAAAATATAGTGTGTCAATTGGTACTACCATTAAACTACATGATATTAATATATGTTAATTATGTATTTGATATTGTGGTGCATTATGCTTTTTAAAAACATTGTTTACTTGAAAATATATCAAAATAATTTTTTTATTTTTTTTATTTTTGACATCACCAAAATAAAAATTATTGAAAAACACTAAAAAAATCAATTTGATGTTTCTTCAAGTCAAACACACTTTTTTTGGAAGAAGTCAATATATTGAAAGGGCTAACCAGAAGGTAGCAAAAAATAAAATACATAGAAGAAAAGCAGAAAATAAAAGAAAAGATAATCACAAAAACACAAACCAAACACAAAAAGAAAGAAAAAGAAAGCCAACAGATACATAACCGAAAAAGAAAATCAGGATTGAATGAGATGATACGCCACGCTTAAAGCCTTGATCTGGTGTTAGACCAATCTATAATACCTTCCGGCCTCATAATTATAGTAGTGCCATAAGCTATAAAGAACTTATTTATAGACTTGAGCTAATTCGAGAGGCGATAAAGAATTAAGAAGAAACTATTTTTGAAGATCGTAGTTCCATCATTAAAGATTACCTTGTTCTTCATAAGTGTCATAACCCATTTTTGGGTTATTCTCTGATTCATATTTTTTCTCTCTTAAAAAAATACAAAAAAAATCAAAAATAAAAATATAACAATGAAAAGAGGATGTCAGAGCGCCCATAAAATGACTAAAAATTAGTTGAGATTTAACAATACAAAGATTGAAATTTGACGGTATTTTGTTGACAAAGAAAATTCAATTTGAGGAAAAAAAGTCCAAAAACAGACATTTATGGACTCAATTAAATTTTATTGAAAGTTTAATTGAATTTATGGAGGGTTTGATTGCAAGAAAAATTGATTTTGGAGTGAATTTGGGCTTTAATTTAAAGAAATTAAAGTTCTGGGGTCAAATTATAATTTTTGAGAGTTAATTTGGTCAAATCAGGAGTTTAATTGCATAAATATTGAAGTTTGATGGCCAATTAGAAACTTAATTGAAGAAATCTGAAACCAAGGACCAAAATGAAAAATGCACATAAATAAAGGGGCTGTAATTAAACCGAATCAGGGGCCAAATTGAAGAAATTAGAAGTTTATTGATCAATTAAGGGTCAAATTGTATAAATTCAAGATCAAGGACCAAAGTGAAAAAGGCGGTCAACTTCAGGGCCACTGTTTGATTTTTGGCAGGGATGCAATTGCATTGCTTTTTAAATCAAAATTGCAATTTAGGACTTGATTGAACAAATTACAAATTGAAGACTGATTTGGACTTTGACATAAGTTTTGCGACGTTTTCATTTAAATGAAATGACATATTTTGGCTAAAACGACACTGTTTTATACACTTTTAAAAGAGAGAGAGAGAGCTCAAAACGGTGCCGTTATGAACAACACTGTAGCCTTTTTTCTTCCCCTGGGCACGCAGAAAATGGGGGAAGAAAAAAGTTTTGTTCCCCTGTTTTCACCGACTTTTCTTCCTCTAAAAAGCTCAAAAAGACATCGCCCAAAGACACTCACTTGCTAAGCTGACTCGTGGTCTCCCACATGTTGGAGAAATAGAGACATACCTCATCGGGCAGTCGTGGGGCAGCTGCACAGTGGCCGCCCCATCCATATGTCTCCTTTGTTTTTTCCTATAAATAAAGGGGAGACAAAGAGAGAAGAAGTGAGAGGAGAGAGGAGAGAAAACGAAGAGATAAGAAAGAAAAGAGGGGGAGAGAAGGAAAGAAAAAAAAAACAGAGAGAGGAAGAGAGAAGGAAAACAAAAACGAGAAGAAACAACAGAGAAAAAGGAAGAAGAAAAAAACAGAGGAGCTGCCACCAACACCACCGTCGCCTGGAACCGCCGCCATCGTTGGCCATCACTGACAACCGAGGCTTCTCCAGGTAAACCCTCCGCCCCTCTTGCTTTCGTTTCTTCCCTCGCCGTGCAAGAAGTGCATATATAGTGCACGTCTCTACAGGAGAGGTGAAGCTGGTTAGTGTGCTCATGCACAGTAACCAACTGATGTGGGCTGGGCTCATGGATCTTGGGCTGAGTCCAGTCCAGCCCAACAATGGTGGGCTGGGTCCGGCCCAACAAAAAATATATATATTTTTAACATTTTGTGATTTCTTAACATTTTGTTTTACGCTCTTTTGTTTGAATATCGGTCTGTATTTTATGTCGTAAAAAATACAAATCCGGTATTAAAATACCTAGTTTTCATCAACTTAAAAAAAATTTGAAAAAATGTTTTTGTGTAGTTTCTCAATGTTTTAGTTCAAATGGGCCCACTAAAAAATTTGAAAATAACCGGTTTTATATCGGTCTGTATTTTATGTCGTAAAAATCATATTGTGTTTTTCATACACCAAAAAAACAATGTTTTAGCATGCATTTTGGCTTTAATAACCATATTATTAAAGTCAAGAGAACATTGGCTAAAATATCAAAAACAAAAAAAAATTATTTTGTGTTGTTTTAGTATCAGGGATTACGAATTTATACGTAAAATGTATTCCTGATATTAAAAAGGTATTTTCTTTTGACAACATAGAACAGTTGGGTTTTTACCCAATAAAATAAGGATCTCTTTACAGAGGAGAACTTTTCTTAAACCGTAGACAGACCGATAATTGAAAACCACAACAAGACTTTAAATTTTATCAGACAACAAAACAGTGCAGCTTACCTTAGGTAGGACGTAGTTGGGGTGCTAATACCTTTTCTTTACGCAACCAGTCTCCGTACTCGATCTCTAAGACCAGTTAGGGTTCTTAGTGACTAGAATATTAGATGGCGACTCCTATTCAAATTTTCTACTGATAAGAGACAAGAATTCATTATCTCTTTACGTTTGCCAGATAGACCTATACATTTTCCTTGAGTGGTGGATGATTGCCGCGACGTCATGCACGTGCGACAATAAACCATATATTGCAACTAACAGAACAAGTCAATTGAGAATTGAGTTTTATTATTGTTTTTTGATATGATTTTTATGGGGTTATCATATTCTCATGACTCGGGTCACAGTTTTGCGGGTTAGCTAAATTTAATTAGATAATACATCTCCTATTTTTTTTGTTCAAGAAACACCTATAAGTTATAAACAAATATTACAAAGACACTAGGCCCATGGAATTGATTACAAAGTAGTGTAAACAAATAAATCTATATTCCATGTTCATTAAAACAAATATATACTCATGATAAATTGAAAATGGCAAGACATTAAATGTAAATAAAATAAATTATGCATATAAATATATGCGAGCATGGAGACTAAATGGATTAAAGGTTATTGTATCAGCCTCTACTTAGTTATTTAGTACATGGCTCTGCCTCTTAACGCGAGGAGAGAAAAATCTTCCTCGGTATGTGATGGGTCTGCCGAAGGTCCTGCATCATCAGTGGACCTACATGGATCCATTAGTGGGCCCATTTGAACTAAAGTTAATAAACTTGTCCTTGGGCCGGTCATGAGTGGGTTAATTTAAATTCATCCTGGTAAATTAAAATAGCATTATTTCACTCAGTTCTAAGTTAAAATAATATTGTTTTAAAAAATTATTTTTAAATAAAATCAAATTAGATTTTAATCAAGTTACATGTTGATATACTTTGAATGGATAATATTATTTTTTAATAGTTGATTTAGATTAAGTTTTGAGTTAATTTGTTAAACCGGCCGAGTTAAATCAAGTTGAGTATTTGAACTTGAGACCCATTTCCAGTTAATTCTGCATGTTCAGGCATTAGCCCAGAATTTATTTGGATTATTATTTCTATTTTCTTTGTTAAATAGGCCCAGCTGAAAGGAGTTTGTTGGGCTACATTTGGGAAGCCTGGTTCGGGGCTTATGAAGATGCAGGCCTTTAGTTCATTAGCGTAATAATTAGGGTAAATTGTGTAGTATTATTAAGTATTAACCCAGAACTGAAAGATCATCTAGGTTTATTAATCAATAGATTGAAGAGGAGAAAACTGCCATCATCTAGGGTTATCACTCAGTAGATTGAAGAGGAGAAATCTGCGTTGGATACTGGCTGAAAGAGTATGTTTTCCATGTTCTTTTAATATGCTTTTATTAATTTTCGTTTTCTTTTATTTGGGTTATAATATTGCTTGATTATGCTCTTAATTTCTCATGCTTAATTATTCGAGCTTCTTGCTTATTATTCATCATCATCTGGAACCATATTCAAACGAAGATTAAGGTCAAAATCAAGACTGATCAAGCATGAAAAAATTAAACTGTTTCGTAGATTGCTTCGAGGGCCTATAAAATATGTTTCATTAGAAATATATTGCTGACAACATTTTCATAAAAAATAGATATTAGAAAAAAATACTTGGTTAAAATTATAATAACAATGTTTAATGCTGATTAATCTGAAGAAATAAGTACGTACATTAGCCAACCTCATCATGTATAATAATACACATATATATGAGATCATTATTACGTTAACAATTGGGAATCCATGTAATTGCTGGCAATGATAGTATACTTGAAATCCTTGGTGTAATCAATGACAACAACAATCATTTTAATAATTAAAATACTTGAAAAATGTTAAAATAATGGAAACACAGGAGGGAAAAAAGCAAAAATTGCAGTGCCTCTTTTTCTCCACTGTAGCTAAAGCTATAGCTACAAAAAAGTTATCTTCTACACGCTCCATTATGCAGTTGCAGAGGCTAGTGGATACTAGCTACCATCACAGAACAGATATGCCATAGCTCTGCAAAAGTTCTCCCTCGTGGAAAATTAACTGTAAAGATCAATTTGAGTGATGCTCGATCAAGCTAGCTAGCCCACAATTAGACCCCATGTATTCAGAGTTCAATCAAACGGCTATCAAAGATCTCACAATCATACAACACTTGAAACAAAAATTTGAAAAAAGGTTTTAATCAGATCGCAGATTAAAAAAATTTCATCTAATTTTAGTTAGATCCGAATTCAGAAAATCATCGAGTTAGTATGCTCGACCGGCTGATTGAATATCATAACTTGCCTTGGTGGGTCCTTATAGCAAACACATGTATACAAGGTGCATCCAATTTTTAGCACAACAAAAAAGTAATATCAAAATGCTTAGCTTGTTTCCCACTTTAACCATTGTCGAAGAAAGTCTTCAAGTAAATCCAAAGGATTTATTATACAATAATTATTTCTTTCTATGATGGATTGAATACACCATACAATTTCTTCATTTTGATCATACAATATATATATATAGGTGTATGTACTTGCTTGCAGCTTTGGCTTGCTTGTGTGCATGCGTGCAAAAGCAGCTAGCATATGTTGGATTCCACCACTAATTATATACCTTGTTTGGCTAGTGCTCAATCACTTAATCATAATAATTAATGTATAATATGATATTAACAATAATATTACTAATTATATATTGATAACAATTTGATCATTATAATTGTTCAATCAAAATGCTTCTTCCTTGTGTACTTCAAATCATTGTGTGGGTGTTACATAATCTTTCTATTTCCTTGTGACTCTTTGAGATGAGAATTTTTTTTTCTTATAGTACTACACTCTTTTAAATATATAGACGAATTAATTTATGTTCTTGTATACATTATCTAATCAACAAAAAATAAATTCTTATTAAAGCATTCTTCCTCCTTTTTCAAAGACTATAAATATATATATATAATACTAGGAAATTAAATCAAGGAAGATGTGTAGAAGTGACTAGACGACCTCTTAAAATCAATCTTGAAATTCAGTGTAAATATATTATAATTTTTTTTTTAGTGCTGAGAGTACTTTCTTGGCCAACTTGAATTCAAGATAAACCAGTTAAAAGAGTCTAATCAGTATGTTAAAATTTATATATTTTCCTCCTTTTTTATGCAAGAGAGAAAAGAGTTAACAATTTTCAAATCTTAAAACGAATTAAGCATTCTTTGCGATGGTGAAATCATGGCCGACAATGGCATAATCAAAGTATATGTACCTTTTCCTTTAAAGTACATGTGTTCCTAACTTTGACATGGGTGGAGGGATTTTTTTTTCACTTTCCTTTTGCTTTGAACTTAGGTGGAAGCTTACATTTTCAACCACCAATATGATGGCAGACAGGAACACATTTTATGAAACTTCAAATTAAGAATTTATGGGTTTTAAAAATTTCCTGGTGGGGTTATTATGTCTCCAACAGAGGCTCAAAAGATGGCCAAAAAGAAAACAGTGTGCAAGATATTGTGTTACCTAAAGCTAGAATGTATGGGGTTTTAGATGTGTGGATCCTTTTCCAAAGAATTACTTCTCTATGGTAGGAGATGCCGAAGTCTTGAAGACCCGTCGACCTTGATTTGTCATTTTTACCTACCTAGCTAATTCCATTTTTAACCTTGAGATTTTCAAAGATAATAAAATTAGTAGCCCAAGTTGTCCATGGCATGTTCAACATCATCACATGCAATTATGTTAATGTTGTTAAATCTTCTCTAGTTTAATGTTAAATTCCACAAAAATTGATTTATTTAAATTTAGTTAACTCAACTAGTTAATTCACGATTTGATTAATCTGTACATAATCTCTGATAAATTAAAACTTGATTTTTTTTTCAAAATAATATTGTTACGACTTTGTTAAAATAACAAATTAAATACTATATAAATTATATCATCGATTGATGTTCGATATACATTTTTTAATTGGATTTTTTTTCATATCCACTAATTTCTTCAATAAGTTCCATTTTATTGCACAAGAGATAATTAATAATGGATATTTAATAGAATGATCTAGTTGAAAAATGTATGAAACATTATGTTATGGACTTGATTCTTGATGAACCAGCATTAATATAAATAAATCCAGCTGCTCAGATATATTTGCTTGTTGAGAGAATTTGATGAAGCATATACATTATACACCGACAAAAATAGGTTTGTAAATTGAATCATTTATAAAATTTGGTAATTTCTTTATCAAGTACTTTAGTCAGGTCTTGTTATATACATGTCTTTTTTTTTTTTTATTGTTGGCATGATGTCTTGCAAAATGTACGTTGTACAATGTCTTGTCAATTCCTAAAATTATATAGAACACATGTACACATCTCCCACCTAAAATGGGGACATTATGTAGAATCAACAATGAACTAAATATTCTGTCAAAATTATTGAAGAAGGAAGAGGGGTGAATTGATTGTTAGAGGCCTTTTAGGCTATGAAATATAAGGATCCACCTCGCCAGAAATTAAAGATGGGGAAATTGATTTTATATTAATCATATTTGAAATCATGATCTTCGTGTGATGAAATTGGACTATCTTGCTTTCATTTCATAATTTAAGTTATTTTTTTGTATGAGCAATTTTTTTAATGTCAAATTAATTTGCTAAGACAACATTATTGAAACAATATGCGAAATTTTCTAAAATTAAATAACAATTAATCTTAATTGTCTTGAAATTTATAATTATACAATGATTATTTCTTTAAGCATTCATTTTCTGAAATAAATTTATTTTCAAGCAGTCTTATCATCAGCACAAGAACTCATATATATAATGACTATTAAATTAATGTAAAAAATTATAATCTAGCTAGAAACAGAGCGCAATAGCTCTAGGGACAAAGGACCATGTAATTTCTCTCTCATTTTTCTCTACTTTGGACGAAGCTTTTTATAAATGGACAAGAAATAGCCATGGATAGCTAGAGATTGATCATAGGAATAGGCCGGCAGGCTTAATTTGAAATAAAGCTAAAAGACAAGCATTAATCTTAACCCTTCTCACCCTTTTTCATTTCCCTTTCCCTCTCTAACTTTATGTGCGTGTGCATCTTTTTACCCTTTTGTCTCCATTAATTTGCAAAGATTTCAAGAAATTCTCCTCCTCGGCAAACAATTGTTTATAGGAAAGTCTTGCTTATCATCTCAAAGCTTAATTTCTATTAGACACTATTCACCACGCACGCACGCATAGTTAATCAATTCTGATCGAGAGGCATATATATCATTGTCATTACTTTTTCTTTTTGAGATTTGAGAAGATTTTATTGCTAGATGGGAAGAAATTGTTCCGAGAAATATATGAAGCAATAGTGTTGTAGATATGGTTATCTTGAGAAAAGAATATCATGGAATATATATTGTTGGTATTTATATATATAGATATACTTGAATTTTTACAAAAACTTATTTACTAAATGATGTGAGACCTTGTGCTTGGTGCTTTATCAATCATTAATATTCCATTTCATAATTAGTATTTATCATTAAATTTGCTAAAATTCACATTTCATGATTTGAATTACTTTCTTGTATAATAAATACCATACTCATTTAGTAATGGTGAATAAAATCTCAACAAAAAGTTCAATATTCTTAGTATTATTACTAAATATGATCATCACGCAATCACTTATTGCCAACAAAAGCTGTATTTCTGTATTATTTTTTATCTCTCTTCTCTAGTATTCGTTGATGTGATAACCATTAGCAATAACAGGAACGAGCAATGCTCCCATATGTATATTGTGATGAATAATTGCTATATTCAATGCCAATGCAACCAAAATATATAAAACTAAGAGATAGGTTTATATATGATGATAAGACTTGGGGGCCAGCTTATGACAGGTCTGGGATAGGTAAGTTTTTGTTTTCCAACTAGTCTGTAGGCACTCTTTCTAGCTTATAAATATTGACAAAAATCTTATCACAATATATATGGCTTTTATATGTCATCCGAAATTTTCTTTAATTTAATTTGACATGTCATAGATGGACCCATTGATTCATCCAGTCCTTTGATAATTAACTGTTGCTGTTCAGGCATTTGATAATAGCAATGCAATTGTAGGACCACAACATTTAAAACCATGCCTGTGAATTGTAGCAATCAACACTAAAAGCATAGCATGTGATTGATCAATCTTTCTTGATCCCAGGTATGAACAGAACCTCTCGATCTGTATTGTTCACTCTAGCAAGCAGCAAACTAGTTAATGCATGCTCCATGCATCATGACTATACATAACCTTTTCCTGCAAAATTTAACAGCACACATGCATGAACAAGCGTGAAAAAAGGAATCCCGGCTCAAATGCTCCATCATGGATGTATGTATGCATTGGGAATGGTGGTTCTTGCACCATTTTATATATGCAATTAATTAAAAATTGAACAACTATGGAATTGATACTTCAAATCTATATGCTTTACAAGCTAGCAACAAGAGCAAGATGTTGAACTTTGCTTACCTAGGATGAAAATTGGTTTGCAACATTATTATTAAACCCAGCTTGATTCAAGCTGAATTTTAAATTAAACTGAATGAGAATTGATCTAATAAAATCTAATTAACTTTGTAGGTCAATTAGCGACTCGGTAAGTATAAATTTGATTTAACTTTTTTTAAAAAAAAAACAATAATGTTTTATTTTAAAAAAAATTTTTAAAAAAAATATTGTTTTGAATTAACCCGAGTCATTCAGAATTAATTTGCTCAACTCTTAGCTTAGATTTTAACTTAAATTATAAGTTGAGATGAGTTTAATAACTTAGTTTGAAAGATAAGTTTACAATTGAAAGAGAAAAGTAGAAGAAAAGACAAGTTTTGTTAATGAAGCTTGAAGTTCTGTGTCTAAGCTTTTTGTTGTTTGTTTTTTTAGGGTTTGATTAAAGGGAAAACACAATTTTGGTCAGAATAGGTTGAAAAATGAAATTGATGTGATATAAACATGTAGTAATAAGAAAGATTTGGTGGCCATTAAAGGATTCAATGAGAATCAAAGAAAATCAAAATGACTAGGAAATGAAAGCAACTTATGCAATTGTTTTTTGGAGAGGTGAAATCAGCTAGCTTAGTTGAGTTCAAGCGTCAATATTAATTTCCTTATCTGTATATATAGTATAATTAATAGCTTTTGGTAGGTAATGTTATTAAGGGTTTGATCTACCAGCAATACCTAACATATCATCAATTAACATAATTAATTAGCTTTAATGATACAACTAAATCTAATTTAATTTGAAACCAATCCCCACTTTAATTACTCATTTCGAAGTAACAGTCTTGCCACTTTAAATATCATTATTTATGATCAGGTAGTAGATTTGCAAATAAACACTTAATTGTTTTTAATTGATGTCTGCTAAAAAGTGGTTATAATTATGTCTGCCAACACACGTATTAGCTAGATTTTCAGATTGTTTTTCTTTTATGATCGAGTTCATAGAATAAACATTGGACCGCAAACGCGATGCATGATAGCCAGGTCCAGCTACTAGCCCTTAATTTTAGTTACTTTTTCCTTTTCTTTTTCTTTTTTATAGAACTCTATTAATTAAGCAGTATTTAATTACTGTTTTGGAATAAAAAAAAATAAAGATAAGAATTGAGAAATTTTATTTTCTTGTAACAAAAATAAGTAATTTTCATAAAAAAATTTATTTTATATTACCATTTCATAAATCATTCTACAAGTTGGGATGCCCAATTTAAAATTAATCCCTTCCACTCCCAAATACCAAAAAAAAAAAAAAAAAACTTAACTGAATTCAATGAAGATTTAATTTTATGCTGATTGCAACATCAAATGAATTATTTTAACCTGTTATATCTCAAGTTATGGCTCTCAGTGATGCTTCCCATGTTTGGAAGCAGCAATGAACTTGCCTCGAATATTAATTTGACCTCTCAATTATTTGCTATCCTAAATAATCATCGAGACAAACCCTAATCTTGATATAGACACAATCCTAAATTTCTGCAATTTATCTGGAGAATAATTTGGTGGTGGCCTGTACAAAAGTCAACATATAATTTAATATAGAGCAACCCACATGCATGCATTAATATTCGAAACATATTTTTTAAATACAAACAATCCTAATTAATTAAATTAAGAAGTAATCTGGTTTTGAACCTGATTTTACGATCAGCTAACTCAAGGCTCGGGTCATATATTAGACAAGTTAACCTTAATCAATCTAGAAAATCTTTTTTAGAATTTTAAAAAAATTACATTGTTTTATTTTTATAAAATCAAATAAGGTTTTGATTGCGTCAATTAAATTACGAGTTAATTTTCATTAATTTAATTTGAAATTTGATTCAAATAATGATGAATTCCCAAACATATAATTAGTCACCAGGTGGAACAACAACCAAGTTGTATCCTATTTAATAACAATTAATGGCTTGAACAATAATTGCAGATAAATCTTTCTTAAAAAGAAAAAAAAGAATGAACAAGCTGACAACATTCCATCAACAACCCTAAGTCCATGTATACCTAAGGTGCACGATCACATACTTCCCTTAGATTATGGAAGCCACCATGTGATAACCATGAAAAGAAAATCTTTTCTTGTCTTTTGTTTGGCTCTATGCAATATGCATTGCATCTTCTCTTGATCACTCCTTACACGTGTGTCTCCCATTTCCCTTGCTATATATATTTTTTGCTTTTAGGAAAATAAAGACCCATACTTTAACGAACAACTCATTACACTTAAGAACATATGGCTACCATGCATTAAGTACTGCTAATAATTCTGTTGTTAAAATGATACATTATTATCATAAATAGGACAAGCAACAAGGACACTTTTAGGACGACTGTGTTACAACCCGACTAGGTTGGTTGGTTGCGACAGCTTCCTAGTTGGCCTAGCTGTTTCAGAGGTTGTAATGAGGTAGAAAAGTGTTCTTCGTGGGATATCATTGATAAATGTTTATTAAACTCAAGTAGATCTAGTTGGTCGATTGGAGACTCGTTCAATCTAGCTCGATTATAAATTAGGTCTTTTTTTAAAAAAAAAGTGAGGATTGATTTTGTCAAATT
>Ga0325411_1001867_pt1 | contig 23605 bp, 11 predicted proteins | sample PopdelMetagenome_13_FD_206181 | JGI IMG/M metagenome (GOLD analysis project Ga0325411, IMG submission 206181) | Populus deltoides microbial communities from Bellville, Georgia, United States - Xylem-PdIQD-R4 | ecosystem: Host-associated > Plants > Phyllosphere > Stem > Wood/Secondary xylem... | reverse complement strand
AGAGAGAGAGAGAGAGAGAGAGAGAGAGAGAGATATCACATGTTGATTGTTATAATAAATTGTGGTGGCTGGAAAGTTAGGCAACCGTCTTTTAAAAGATGTAAAAAACTATTTTGACCTATTTTTAGTCAAAAAAACCTAAGAAATTCAACAAGGGCCTTAAAATAACCCATTTTAGGAATTAAATCACCATTTAATCAATTAAAAAATAAAAATCAACTCAAATCAATATACAATACCGAAGCATGATATCTTTTTGTACAAGATAAATAAAAAATAAGATCTAAATGGCACTTCCTTAAGTAAAAGGAATCTATTGATACTAAGAACAACAAGTTTCATTATTGAAAAATCAATGTTTGTCAACTTTCTCTCTCTTTCCTCATAATCCAATGATTCTCGAGCTTAGGGACTTAAATAAAAGAAATATAAAGTTTTGAACCTAACCATGTAATTTCAAAACTAATATGATCAAGAATTTTGTTGACAAAACCCAAAGCCAAAAGCACTACACTTTTTTTTTAAATGACTTTTAAATATTTCACTAATATAATTTTGGTGCTCTCATTTTCGATGCTTCTCAAACAATAAAATAGGGTTTTTTTTTTTGTTAAATTGAGCTTAAAAAAATGCCGAGACGAGTTTTTGTGATCAAGATAACCACATAAAAAGTAAATCAAAATAAATTATTAATTTCAAATCTCAATCAACATAACATTAAAGGATCTAATTGAAAATAAACAAATATCAATAACTGAAGGGTGATAAAAGAAGAAAAAGGGCTATAAGTGACATTATATATATAGTTTTTTTTTTTCAGGAGCTAACCCTATGCCGAGTTATTTTTTCAAGATGTAGATAACTATATAAAAAAGAATTATTAAATTTAAACTTCAATCAACACAACATTAGAAGATAAAATGAAAAATAAAAAAAAACAAATAAAAAAATGATCAAAAAATAAAAAATAGCATTGTAATTCACAATGGATTACCTTAAAATCCACAATAAATTACTGAAATCCTTTTAGTATTTTTTTAATCAGTTTCTACTCTTAAAATCTTAAAATTATGTCCGAACGTTATCATATAAATTTTTTCTAAATTTGTCTATGTTATTCAATTAAATAGCTAACGAATTCTAATGATAAGCTTATTTTTTAAAGCTTTTAATTATTTTGTTGTTACACGTTATCATATATGCGATTTGAGAGAATAAAATGGAAAAAGAATCGGAAATAATTATAGAAAAAAGATTAAAAAAAAGTAAGTTAAATAATCATGGATAATTTTAAACTTTTAAGAAACTAGATTGGGAATTTTTATATCGGTTTTGAAGCGTTTTTGAAAAAAATTTACTTAATTTACTTAATTTTTATTTACTTCAAATTAATATTTTTTTAATATTTTCAGATCATTTTGATGTAATGATGTTAAAAATAATTTTTAAAAAATAAAAAATATATATTATTTTGATGTGTTTTTAAATAAAAAACACTTTAAAAAACAACCATTATCACACTTTTAAATACATATGAATTTATTTACAGGAACAAAAATAATATATGATCCTTTCTTGAGTTTTTCGTTCACTCTCACCGGTGTGTGTGGTAGAATCGCCATCATTCTACCTTGCGCACTTATTATTGAACTCCGTGAAGGAATTGTTTTAATAAAACATGGTTTTGAGGTAAAATTTATACCGTAGTCTACTCACTTTTATATTTAAAATTTTGTTGTAAATTGTTTTCTAATTTTTTTAATATATAATATTAATATGATTAAAATAAATTATAGATAAATAAAAAATTAATTTCAAAAAATCCTAAGTTGATATATTTTTGTGAATCTAAAATCCTCTATCCCAAATAATTTTTTTTTTTATATAGTTTATACAGTGACAAGTTAAAAGATTATAAATAAGTCTAGTAAAGTAGTTCGGATTTAACTCACACACGTACATTTGGTTCAGGATTTGACAGGAGCTTGGACTTGAAAGTGTTTTCAACACTTTTGAAATACATCTTTACAGTTTATTTGGAACCAAATGGCATGTGAAATTGAATTTAATTTAACATGTGATTTGAATTTAATTGATAATTTATTATAATTTTTATGTTTAGAACAAAATACTAATTTACATAATTGAATTTAATTATATTGATTGAAATACCTATAAAATTCATTGAATTAACATTTTAACTATTTTACTCTTAATTTAAAATTGTATGATACATCTTCTCAGTGAATAATTTGTTTATAGACAAAACATGACGCTGAACTCCCTTATGCTGGCCTTCACCATGAAGCTTTTTCAAAACATGCCCTTAGCTTATATTCAACAAGATTGGAAGGTTATTTGTTTATATTTTGTATTGTAAAGGACGTGATTAACTGTCTACCCTCTCACTTTTTTTTATAATGAATTTATCTTCCTTTAACAGAGAAAATAAACATTATGGAATAAAAAAGACTTAACTTTTAATTATCCATGGTAATTATCAAATCACGGCACAAATAATTACTGAATAATTTAAAATAACATACCAATTTAGTTGTCATAACAGGATCAAAATACTTTGAAACCCACCCACCGAATCATAATTGTGCCGATTGTCATGTTTTTAGTATGTGTTTGGTTTGGAGATGTGGTGGTCTTTTTTCAAAGATACAATTTAAAACACAAATCACACCTCACAAAAATAAAAAATACATATTTTTTCAATGTAAATCCCATAAAAAAAAAACATTCACAACTCCAAACCTTCACACCCCTAAGCAAGAAGCATCCACCATCCTTCATTTCCCAACCAATAAAACTTGCTTTCATAGAGTACAAGAGTAGCTACCTATTATGTGTGTACGTGCCTATGTGTGTATGTATGCGTGGGCAATCCTTCAGATTGATAGAATACTAAAGAAAAGTATATATATATATATATATATATATATATATTCCTTCAAATTATGCTTTTTAGGTTCCCACTCGACCTATGGCACCAACCCCATAGCTCAACTTGCCAAGTTAATTAATAGAGGAAGTATTCGAAAATCAAAATAACAAAACCTAAAATGGAGAAATTGGCCAAATTGAAACACTTACACTTTTTGTGGTAAAAAATAAAATAAAAAATCTACACGTTCCTCCTTAACGGTCAGATTTTTGAACCGATGAATCAGATTTCGGATTTCCGATTCCGGACCTCAACTTTCTCTTAAAACTCCAACAAGTTGTTTGAAATTCAAAAAATAGTAGCCGTTGGCTCCTCTCCTTCCCTCCTTTTATAATCTACAATTCTTTCACTGATCTCAGTCTCAGAAACCCTAAAACCCTCTCTCTAAATCTCTCTCTCTCAAAATCAACACTCAAGAATGGCTGATACTGCTGTAGCCCCAACAGTTCCAAAGAAATCAAGAAACAACAGGAAAGCTTTGAAACAAAAGAACCCATCAACAAATGAAGCCAATATAATGGCTCAAAAGCTCTCCGAGCCATCTCCAGCCAGCGTTTTGCCCCCATCAGATACTGACTCTTCAAAAGAAAACCTTGGGAGTCTTTCTCAACCTCGGTCTTCACCCAAGAAAGGGAAATCCAAGGCCGCGAAAGCGAAGCAGAACAAAGAGGCTGCGGCTTTTGAGAAGGATTTTCAAGAAATGCAAGAAATGTTGCAGCAGTTGAAGCTTGAGAAAGAGAAGACTGAGGTGTTGTTGAAGGAGAAAGATGAGATGTTGAAGGCTAAAGATGAGGAGATTGAAATGAAGGGTAAAGAACAGGAGAAAATGAAGACGGAGTTGAAGAAGTTGCAGAAGTTGAAGGAGTTTAAGCCTACCATGGTCAGTTTTCTTGATTTCGCGGATTTTTTTATTTCTTGTCTTAAAGGTTGGGTAAATAGGGGACTGTACCGGATTTTGAGGATTCGATTTTAGTTTTTGATTGATTCTTGATGTGAGTTTCAGGGTCCGGATGATTTGACCTAATGTTGAACTTTAGGTTCGATCTGTTAATTTTCTTGGGCAATACAAAGGAAGCATGAAAGACCATTATTTAGAATTCTTATTTATTTATTTCTATAGGGTTTGAATTGATGGGTTTTTGTTATATGAATCTTTGCACAGGCTCTCCCATTTGTTCAAGTATTGAATGAAAAGGAGCAAGACAAGAAGAAAAAGAAGGGTGGCAATGAAATCAAAAGGCCATGCCCACCTTACTCCCTCTGGTGCAAAGATCAATGGAATGAGGTAAACATAGAAATTGGGCTACGTAATATCTTCTAGTATTTTCAATTAAGCATGCTTCGTTTCTATCTTGATGATTAATTTGAGGGGTTTTGTTGCACAGGTCAAGAAAGAAAACCCAGATGCAGAGTTCAAAGATATCTCTCACATTTTGGGGGCAAAGTGGAAGACCATTACTGCAGAGGAGAAGAAACCTTATGAGGAGAAGTATCAGGTTGAAAAAGAAGCCTATCTGAAGTTCATGACAAAGGAGAAGCGCGAGAGTGAAGCAATGAAGCTTTTGGAAGAGGAACAGAAGCAGAAGACTGCTATGGAATTGCTTGAACAATACCTCCAGTTCAAGCAGGAAGCAGGTCAGGAAGAGAACAAGAAGAACAAGACCAAGTAAATCAGAAGCAACACTCCTTGGTGTCTGTTCCTAACTTTGTTGACTATAGAAGTACTTAGTTGTTTGTTTTGTTTATTTGCAGGAAAGAAAAGGATCCATTGAAACCAAAGCATCCATTGTCTGCATTTTTCTTGTTTTCTAATGAAAGAAGAGCTGCTCTGCTTGCAGAGAACAAGAATGTTCTGGAGGTGGCAAAGATTGCTGGTGAACAATGGAAAAACATGACAGAAAAGCAAAAGAGGCCTTACGAAGAGGTTTATACTGCACACAACATACTCTTTTTAGTTGGGAGCTTATTTACTCGGTATGGTTTCTTAGATGCCTTTTGGAAATTGCAGATTGCAAAGAAGAATAAGGAAAAGTACACGCAAGAAATGGAGGCTTACAAGCAGAACAAGGATGAAGAAGCTATGAATCTCAAGAAAGAAGGGGAAGAACTGATGAAACTTCAGAAACAGGAAGCATTGCAGTTGCTAAAGAAGAAAGAGAAAACTGAAAACATTATCAAGGTTAGGTTATTCATCTGTTGCTTTTAAAAGTGTTTGTTGAATGCTATTTTTGGAGCCTTTCTGGTGGCTAAATGGCTAAAATGTACAGAAAACCAAAGAGCAACGCCAGAAGAAGCAGCAGCAGAATGCTGATCCCAACAAGCCTAAGAAGCCTGCATCTTCATTCCTTCTGTTCAGGTAAAAAGCCTCTCTCGAGTAGTCACACTCTACAACGAGGCATTTGCAATTAAAGTTACTAAGCAATTGTTTTTCTTCAATGCAGCAAAGAAACAAGGAAAAGTTTAATGCATGAGCACCCTGGAATTAACAATTCCACTCTAACTGCAATGATTTCTGTGAAATGGAAGGTATTCATTTTGTAAAATTCATCGTTTTTGTTGAGCTAATTGGTTAGCTTAGCAATTCAAGCGTCTGATTTTGTAATTTTGTATTGGTGGGATTACAGGAACTTATTCAAGAAGAGAAGCAAATCTGGAACTGCAAGGCCGCTGAAGCCATGGAAGCATACAAGAAGGAATTGGAGGAGTACCACAAATCTGTTGCTGCAACTTAGAATGACAAACAGCAGTAGCGCGAAAGGCTTGTTTCATCTAATAGATAGCTGCAGTTAGTCAAAATCACAAACTCTTTTGTGGATGATGATGATGTTCAAGTGTCTGTTGGTTGAACATCTAGAGTTAAAACTAGTCTCTGGTTGTTTTCATTCGATGTTGAATTTGAGATTGAAATTGAAGGATATGGAATTGCAAGTTACTTTTGATACAAGCAAGAAATTAAATTAATGGTTTACCTCGCTTAGTAATAAAACATCCACATAACAATGTAGTAATAATATGGAACTCCCTTTAAGAATGCCAACACGATATAGCATAATTGGTCCTCTGTAATCTTATAATCCCCAACTTCATAAAAATTCCCGATTCAAACTTCCTGATAAAATCTCATAATATATAATTAGCACAAAAATATCATATACCCCGTAACAAAGTTCAAACCTCTCCTTTATAACAACAACAACAACAACAACAACAACAATAATAAAACATAGTAATCTAACAAGGATAGTTTTCAAGATATAATAAAATCAGATTTCAATGGTTTACAACTTAACCCAATAAAAAAAAACCCAAACCTTAAAATACATATTGCTTATTTTTTTCTCTATCTGTTGTCGTATCTTTGTATGTAAGTCATTTACTACCTGTGCCTTTTATTACCATCAAGACTAACACTTTAATTAATAGATAAATGAGTCAAATCTTAAAGTGTTAAATGATTAAAACTATAAACAATCTTAAATGATGAATAATCATAGAATACACATTATGATGATATGCAAATTCAATAAATGATAAAAAATATTCCTAATTTTTAAGATTTTTTTAATGATAACTATTAATAATTGAGTTAAAGTTTTGTTTAATGCTTCATTTTGACCATCTGTTTATAGATGACAAGTAATAGAAAGCTTCATTTTGACTATCTGTTTATAGATGACAAGTAGTAGAAAATAAAAGTTAGTTCTTAACTTGCATAACAAAACCTTTTAAAAGTAGTTCAAAAACTTAACATCTCAATCAAACACAATACTTTTTGAAATACCATGTAATCGAACTACCTTTCTAAAAAATAGATCCTTTATATTCGTTACATCATCAATTTTATGGCAAGATATGAAATGCGTTATTTTAAAAAATCTATTTGCAATAATAAATATGAAGTCTTTTCATTACCATATGAAGTCTTTTCATTACCTTTATACATAACTTATTTATTATGGACCTATCATAAATTCTTTGCATATCTCTTTTCATGTTAGGCCATTAAAAATATTCATGTAAAACTTTTAAAGTCTTAATAATTTTAAAATGTCCCATTAATCTGCCACTAAGAGCTTCCGTTACAAGTAATTCATGCATTGAACAATTATAACACATAATATTTTATCTTTAAATAAAAAACTCACCATGCCTAAGAAATCCATTAGTTGTCAAAAGTTCACATTGTAAATAAATTCACTGAAATTAATATCATAAAGATATAATTATTTCATATATTCAAATCTTAAAAGTCTAATATTTAAATTATTAAGAAGAACATACTTTCGTGATAATGCATTTACAACTATATTTTCCTTACCTTTCTTGTATTTGATGACATATGAGAATGTCTCAATAAATTTCACCTACTTGACATGTTTATGATTCAACTTACTTTAACTTTTCAAGTGTCTTAAAGATTGATGGTTGGTATGAACTACAAACTTCTTAGGCCAAATGTAATGTTGTCAAGTCTTCAAAGTTCTTACTAATGCATACAACTCTTTATTGTATGTTGGATAGTTTAGAGTTCTTCCATTAAACTTTTTACTGAAATAGGTATGTTCCTTTTATCTTGCATTAAAACAACTTCTATACTTATACCGGAAGCATCACGTTCAATCTTAAAGTTTTTGTAAAGTTAGGCAAAACAAGTAATGAGGTCAAAATAAGCTTTTCTTTTAACAAATTAAATGTTTTCTCTTGTTCAATTTCTCATTTAAAAACTATTGTCTTCTTTACAATTTCAGCTGATGGAGCAATTATTGTACTAAAGTTTTTCCAAATCTTTTATAAATACTAACCAATCCATGAAAAATTCTTTCCTCATTTACTGTCTTAGGTGTAGACCACTCTTTTATAGTCTTAATCTTAGTCTCATCCATCTCAATATCTTTTACACTAATAACATATCAAAGAAAAACAATATTTTCTATGCAAAAGTGTTATTTTTTTAAAAGCAGTTTTCATTTATCACCTTATTTCATTATAATATAATGATATTCATTTTTAAGATCCATGCAATTCATCAAGCATATCATCTAATCTAGGGATATGATGTCTATACTTTACTGTTATATTATTGATTACTTTACAATCAATACACATTCTCTAAGTATTATCTTTCTTAGGTACTAAAAATATAGAAACAACACATGGATTTATGCTCTCTCGAATGTATCCCCTTGACATTAACTCATCTACTTGCATATGAAGCTTCTTTGTTTGGTTAAGATTACTTCTGTAGGCTAGTCTATTAGCAATAACCAAACTTGGTACTAGGTCAATTTGATATTATATTCCTCTTATAGGTAAAAATCTATTTGGAATTTCATCGTGAAATACATTTTTAAATTCTTGTAACAAAGAACACAAACACTAAAAACACATAAATCGAATTCGTTAGAGTTAAAATATTCCTTCTTTTATAAAAGTAAAATCATAGGTATATCAAAAAAATAAACATGTGCAAGATCACTTTATTTTACATAAAAATCAAGGTGTTTCTTTATTTTATCTACACACTTCTTTTCTCACGTTTTATTTCTTTCTCCACTCATTTTCTCTCCACATTCGACCTCTCCCATTCCTTTTATTTTGGTCAATGCCTTTAATTTTTTTTTAATGGCCAAAACTTTACCTTCTGGTGTTTTACATTCAAGGATAAAATTATATATATGAAAATTAATTTAAAAATTATCTCAAATAATTAAAAATAATAATAATAAAAGAATGAATAAAAGAAGAACAATACGAATTTGTTGATCTATGAGTGACTAAAGTGGTCACCTTGAGATGAATCAAATTCATTCCTTTTGTCTTGGTCCCCTGTACTGGTCGGCTTGTGGTCGCCTACCTTTTTCTTCTCATCCTGACTTGACTCGGCCTCAATCTTTTATGAAAAAAGATTCCTGAAAAGTCATTTAGGCTAAGAGCCATAGCAGACCTGAGCCATAGCAGACCTGAGCATGAAAGGGGGAGCATTTTGTAAATAAAAGAAAGAGACCACTATTTCGCATATTTGTTGGACCGCTAAAGCGAACACAATGGTCTCTAACTAGGACCAAGAACAATTTGAATCTTGACATGTTAGGCGTTTGGTAACCTTAGGCATCTTACCAAGGAGTTGGTGGTCTCATCATGAATCTAATCTTGACATGTTGGTGGTTGATGATAGATTAGATTGAAGTTTTTGAAGGGAAAAACCAGGGTTTAAAATTAATTTGGGGTTTAGGGATTGTTTTCTTAGAGAGGAGAGAAGAAATAAATTACATTTTGATTGATTGAGTGTTTTTTTTAAATAGAAAATCATAGTTGTTTATGTTATGTTATATATGAGCGTAAATTTATCTTTTCATCTAAATTTAAAAATTAAGTTGACTCAAGATGTAAAATATAAATTTAAAAGTATGGAGATAAAGTGTAAAAATGACTAAGTTATAGGATACTCAATGTAATTTTTTTATTATATTTTTTATTTATTCAAATACCAAATTATCAACCCTCGATCAACTTGATTACAACTAGAAACTTTAGTGAAAATACAAAAAAGCTCCTGGATGTTAGTTAAAAGGATAATTTAATAATTTTATTGTGTTTTTAAAAAGTGAATATGAAAAAGCTATTAAATATCAGTTAAATAATTTTTGTTTTTAAAAATCATTTAGTCATTTTATTATTCTTTAAAAATATTAAAAGAGTTAATTATCCTTAATTAATATGGTAATGACTAATTAACCACACACACACACACACACACACACACACACACACACATATATATATATATATATATAAAGAAGATTGAATCATCCTTATCCCTAGACAGTCAAATAACTACCTAAATCACCTTACAAAATCATTGGAAACCAAAGACAGGTAATTCAAAATTTAAAAAGAATTTTTTTTTTATTAAACACAATTAAAACTCTTATCCTATCCTTTTCTGTAACCCATCAGAGACTTTGACATCCTATTCTCTCCTCGCATTATACACATCTATCTCTCTCACTGTGGGCGGCAATATGCTGCCCCTTGCATTTTAGCTTGGTTTCAACGCCTCCAATATTGACAGCCTTACGTCCAAACGTCTCTTGCTTATCACATCCACACCAACAAGCAAAGCATTGGTTATGGCTCCACCTCCAAAATCTGACCCTTTCCTCGCCGACTCTCAACGTGAAGTTGATGCCGGTGCGGTCTTCGTCCTCGAATCCAAAGGTAAAGAAAAGTAAAATACATGCAAAAACACTTGGCACGACGTTTTTTTAGTTATTTGAAAACTGAGCCTGATCGATCCTACAACTTCTATGATTTTTCTTTGCAGGGGAGTGGTGGCATGCCGGGTTTCATTTGACGACGGCAATAGTGGGGCCTACAATACTGACGTTACCTTATGCGTTTAGAGGGCTAGGATGGGGTTTAGGGTTCTTCTGCTTAACAGTGATGGGAATGGTGACCTTCTACGCTTATTATCTCATGTCTAAGGTGCTAGACTACTGTGAAAGGGGTGGTCGTCGCCATATCAGATTCCGGGAATTAGCAGCCGACGTTTTAGGTAACTATAAACCGACTTTTTTGTTCTTGTTTTTTTTTTTTACATGTTTTCCGTGGAATTAATTGAGTTTTCGGTTATTGAAAGTTCTATCATTTCTAACCAAGCAGGTGCTAAACTATAGTATCGACTTTTTCTTTTTTTAGCCGAGGTTTCTTCCAGCCTAGCTCCTTGATCATTCGAATCCCTTTTACATTAAATTTTTCCAGAGCCGACAACATGTAGCCTTCTTGATCTGTGGAATCTAATAATTAGAGCATGTTGCTTTCCGCGTTTTTAGACGGCAATCAAGCCGCTGCTGCGTTCTTTTTAATAAATCAGTGCATGAGATTACGGTGTTAGTTATCTTTTAAATTGTTTTTTTTAATATATTAAAATAATATATATTTTTAAATTTGTTTTGATATCAATACATCAAAATTATTTAAATTCATAAAAAATAATTTAAAACAAACAAAATTAAGATTTCAAAAATTTTAGATTGACTTTTGTTAAGGTTAATTAATTTACAAAAGATATAAATTATAAAACATGATTAAACAACTGCTATTCAGAAATAGCAGTCATGTATAGAACCAATATTCAGAAATACAGTTGTGTTTAAACTTTGTTATTTTTATTTTTACCAAACTGTGTTAGTTTTTTTTTTATAAATAATGTCATTGAAATAAACCACAACGTATTTGTCCATGAATGATCTCAATACCTAATGCATGAACTTTATAAAATTGATGAGAGCATTGGATAGACCAAATGACATAACTATCCATATGTATAACCCATATTGTGTTTTAAAGGATGTCTTCCATTAATTGATTCTAATATGATAGTAGCCACTTGAGATCAATCTTAAAAAACACCCTTGAACTTGCCAACTAATCTGACATGGTATCAAGCTATGGTATTAGGTACATATATTTTATTATGATCTGGTTATTGGCTTGACTATCCATACATATACGTCATGATCCATTGTTTTTAAAGACTAAAAGAGCTGGAATTACATATAGGCTTATACTTTCCTAAATACACCTCTTCTCTAGCAACTCCACCACCTATCTTTGTAACTCTTTGGCTTTCTTAAAGCTAAGTATGTAAATTAGACTGTTTGGTAGACTAGAACATGGCATAAGATCAATATGGTGTTGTATCTCTCTCTCTCTCTCTCTCTTTCACTCATGAAAGCTTATGAGAGGTAATTCTAATGTAACTTTTATGACATCAAATCTGCAAATTCTGCCAACACACCCTGTAATTTTTTAGGATTGTCATTAGCATCTTTCTCTCCCTCAAGTGCGCTACTTCTAGGTATAAAGACATATACTACTCATTCAACTCTTATTTCCTCCATAAACTATGATAAAAACAACAAATTCTTTATATTTTTAGTTTTTGTCTCCACCTTCTCCCTTATAGGTGCCAAAATTATATGTTTCCCTTTAATGCTAAGGGTATACATGCATTTTATATCCTCATACACCACGTTTTTATCAAACTACCATGACCTTTCTTAATAAAATGTAGCATACATCCATCAACACCACATCACTTTAAGCACTATCAAAATACTTTTGTACTATAAAAAAGAAAACAAGACAGTGTTTATCAACAATTATCACAATATTTTAATTTAATCATGTTAGTTTATGGTGCTTAGGATGACTTTCAATTGCTGGCTGCAGTTTCTTCATTACCTTCGTGGACACCACATTCTCGCAGCTGCCACTATATATTATCAGATTATAGACTTTGTTCTTAATGATACACGTAGAATGAAAAATAGTAGTGCGTTACCAATCCTCTTTTGAAACCCCTTGGAGTTACAAATGTAAATTTTATTATCTAAAAAATAAGTCTTGTAATATGTGCCTCCTTAGAGGTTCACAAGACCTTTAAATAGGCCAAAAAACACTACCTCTACTAAAAAAAAAAAATTCCAAAAGTATAAAGGAAATAAACACAAAATCTGAATTAAAAAGACAAATCCAAAACAAACCTAGGAAAAATAACAAATTTGGTCCAAACAATAACTTTTAGGATTAATTTTAAGAGATTTAATGGTATGATGAACAATAAAGTGATTCTTAATGGGAAACTGACCGTAGAATCACCTGAAAGACTTTAAGCCCGATCCAACGATTAAATCTTATTTTATAGTTTTTTTAAACCACTATATTAGTTTGGCACGACTAAACCTCATCTTGATCTCAAACCTATCCTAATATTCCATAAAAATACATGTTAGGCTATCTATATAGTTTGTTTGTGGCATATTCCTATTTAGTTCTGGCAAATCCTCGTCCAAATATCTAGAACTTTTAGTTTCAGCAAGGTCGTCTGCATCACCATTACTATGAATTAAATATTTTATTTTCTATAGTTTTCAAGGAAATGATGAGCCAAGGGTGTAGCTGTTTTAACCTAGCCAACACGTTACTGGAATCCTCTAATATTGGCGGAGGTGATGGGGTTGGAGATGCTGAAGAAGAAGAACAGGCATAAAAGAATAACAACCCTTATTGTTGTTCAATAAAATAAATTAAAAGAAACAATTGAAAATTAATTATATCTTTCATTCTCGATTGATAACATAATGGACCTATAAAATCAAACATTTACAGAGATCTCATCTCCATTTTCTTTCTTCACAAGGCTTTCAACACTATATATGCAAATCCTCAATTAGGTCAGTTAGTTTCCATACTTTTTGTCTCAACTAAAAATCAAGATCTACAAGAAAACAACATAAAACTCTGAACACATGACATTTATATTTAAAAGAAGATTATAACATAAATATAAGGTCAAACTATCATATTCCAACAAGGGTTTCAAACACTAGTTCAATAAAGATTCTAAATTGAAAAACTGCTTGAGCAGTATATATAAAGAAAGGAGGCCTCGTAATTAGAAAGTTCTTTTTCTTAATACTAGCCCTAAACCAGTCATTCAATAACATACGTAGATTTTGAAAATAATTTCCTTGCTGCCTTGCTCTCCTTTTCTTCCAAGTTCTTCTACCGATTATTGAAAACATATTAAACACTCAAGTATTTAATCGGTACCTCTCATGCTCTTGTTCATTGATATACAACACACCCACTTAAAAATCTGAATACATGACACATATTTTTATTGGGAGGTTATAGGATAAAGATAAGTTTAAACTATATATTATATGAACAAGGGTTCTAAATACTAGTTCAATGAGGATTTTAAACCGCAAATCCTAGAATTTTTGATCAAGTAATCCTTCTCGTATCTCAACATTGTAAACCTCTAGAGATGCAAAATTTATTAGATTAATATTTCAGAAATAAAATAAGATTTTAGAATTTTATGTATTTTAACTCTATTTCCGCTCATTCTCCTTTTTGTGCTTGCTGCTACCCTTGTTGCTTCCTCCTGCAATAAAGCTGTGAAATGGAATGACTGAGGAATCTAGACGATGCTCTAGGAACTAAGATGTCTATATAAGTGGAAGCAATATCTAGCATGATTAAAATCATTGGAGGTATCCTGAAAAAAAAAACAAAAAAAAAGACCCAATGGAGGATAATGAAACATCCACTTCTTTGCCAATATGCTATCTGTTTTCTTTTTCTTTCATTTTTTCCGGCCATGGGTACTAGCTGATCTTTTTGGTCAGAATATCCATAAGCAATGTGTCAAGCCAAACTCCAGTTTTTCAGAGGGCTTGTCATCGATCATGTCCATACGACACTCACGCTGAGCTAGAATTTTTCTCATTGGTAATTTATTTAGTTTTACTTTATGTCAAAACATGGAATGAATTAAGTGATGATTATTATTCTTTTGAAATTACTCGAAGACATATATATAGGAGAGCAGTCCTCTGTTTCTTTACAGCGCTTGATACTGGAGAACTATTAATGAATGGAATGCTAAATTTACCCAAATATTGTTCTCATAATCACTTAAAGAAATTTTAACCATTGGATTTATGGAATCCATCCTCAATGCATAAGACTTTTTGGAAAGTGATTTCAGATCAAGATTAATTAGCAATACTCTTTCCATTGAAGCTCAGCATAGAAGGCTAAATAGAGATTTAAGACTTCATGACAGAACATGTTGTATATCAAATTTAGATTGTGCAACTGTTAGAAAATGACGGGGGGAAAAAACTCTTTGGTGCTCTTTTTGCTTACATGTCTAAGCTAGCTGCTTCCCTTTGATGTCAGTATTTCAAGTAGGGAAAACGAGCATATTGTAACTCTTGTGATTTTATTTCTTTTGATGAATGTAACTCTTTGTCAATCATTTGAAGCTTAAAGCTTAACCTAAGAACTAATAAAACAGAAGTTTGAAGTTTTGCCTTCTATGTTCTTACAGGGTCCGGATGGATGTTTTATTTTGTCATAGTCATTCAAACAGCCATCAATACGGGAGTTGGTATAGGAGCAATATTGCTTGCAGGGGAATGCCTTCAGGTTTTGTTCAATCTCTTAATGCTTCTATAATGCAGAAACTGATAGAAAATGCTCCCTTCCAATATAGTCTTGGTATTTTGCTTGTTAAATTTGACTAAACTCTATCTTTTTCTTGCAATAGAGACAGGCTTTACCTTTTCTGCAAGCCAATTTATGCTTCTCTTTTCTAGCGGGGGACTTGTGGGCCAGTGCATTCATATTTGTGGGCCAGTAGTGGTTTTTGTTCGAATCTGATTACTTTCATTTCACACGATGACAATAGGAAAAAGTATGAATTTGAAAGCATCAGTGTCTGCCAAATTCAGTTTCATGATATTTTTGACACTAGATCAGTCTATATTTATCACAGAATTAACATTCGGAGACATTTGGAAATGTTTTGATCACCCAGCAAAAACAAAAAAAAGGTCATTGACACTTCCATCAAGTGATTCCGTGTTGTGTTCTGAGCAAAATCCAAATATTACTGCTTATTCAGGGAAATACCACTTGAAGGAACCTTCATTAATAATGTGTTTATTTGGGGCAAACTGTGAATATAGAGAATCATTAGTTTCTTGCAGATCTAAATGACAGGGTTTTGGCCGACTTTTGACGTAATACCATCTTGCACCTGTTTGTAGTTCTTACAGCTAAATGTAAACCTGGATTTTTAATGGTAATTTAACTTGATGGTTCCTTTTCCGATTTCCAATTGGAGTTGTGAAGATCATGTACTCCAGTCTTTCTCCTGATGGACCCCTGAAGCTGTACGAGTTCATAGCAATGGTGACAGTGGTGATGATAGTTCTCTCTCAGTTTCCAACGTTCCACTCCCTCAGACATATCAATCTGGCTTCACTATTTCTCAGCTTGGGCTACAGTTTCATTGTTGTCGGTGCCTGTATTCATGCAGGTATATTGACCTTTCTTTCAATCTTCATTTATGTCATTTGCCTGATCAAAAGCATTTAGATGGTATGAAAACAAATAAAACTATGTGTGAAATGCCATTCAACGCTGTATTTAAAAAAATAAATCAGTTGTAGTGAAAGTAGAGGAAGGCTTCTCTCATTCCCTGAATCACAGGATGTACTTTTAAGCAAAGCAGAATTCCTGATTGCATTCTTTCAGCTCAAATCCCATAATGAAATAGATATTTAATGTTCATTCTAGCTGTGATTTATGACTTGTTTTCGTCTCGTGGAGTAGCTGCAACCACCGTATCCTGTTTTTAGAACTAACCAGAACCCCTGAAATGAAAGATGAATAAGATTACACGTTGGGAATAGGATAGGAATTAAATCCTAGGCCATCCCTCCTTTACTAATGTGTAGTGAATAGGTTATGTGCATCTTGGAAAGTGCAACCTATGATTGAAATGGTGCTAGGCCAGACATGGGCCAATTTTGATGTGGAACCTGACTAGTAGATTGGTTTGTGATCCTTAACTATTGGTCCTAATAATTTCCAGGTGGCTACTGTCCAGAGGAAGTAGTTGAACTTGTCAACATGTGTTCGTTCAGTTTATTAAATTGTGTGTGTTATCTTGGGGACAAACTAAAATGACCCTGCAAGAGTTAAATCTTATTTGAAATAAGAAAATGTTTTTCACACCTTGCATTTGCTTTGTAGGTCTGTCAAAAAATGCCCCTCCGAGGGACTATTCCTTAGAATCTTCAGAGTCAGCAAGGGTCTTCAGTGCATTCACTTCCATCTCCATAATAGCTGCAATCTTTGGGAATGGAATACTGCCTGAAATACAAGTAAATTTCAGCTCATACTTCATAAATCCTATGTTGAACACTTTCGAACCAACTAGACTATAAGATTTGATTGATTCAACTAAATTGCACGATCATTCTCGCTGAAAGAGGTGTGACCTATCCGTTGGTGTTAATTCTGTGTGAATAATAATTTGGCTGAGGGATCATTCTATAAGAAAAATGAATAATACTTGATGGTCTTGATACATGCTTTTATTGATACAATTCTGCTACGCCATGAATACAGGCTACTTTGGCTCCACCTGCTACTGGGAAGATGGTAAAAGGCCTTTTGATGTGTTATACTGTAATACTTGTTACTTTCTACTCAACTGCAATGTCTGGATACTGGGTGTTTGGTAACAAATCTAACTCAAACATTCTCAAAAGCCTAATGCCTGATGAGGAGCCTTCCTTGGCCCCAACATGGGTTCTTGGCATGGGTGTTGTCTTTGTTCTGCTTCAGCTCTTTGCTATTGGCCTCGTAAGTTCACAGATTCACTCTTCAAATAATCTATAGAAAATTTGAATAGCCATTTCCCATTTCTTTTTAGGTTTCAGACTTTCATTTCTATTGAGGTAACATTTCCCCAACATAATGCAGGTTTATTCTCAAGTAGCTTATGAGATCATGGAAAAGAAATCTGCTGATGTCCAGCAAGGAATGTTCTCCAAAAGGAATCTAATTCCGAGGATAGTTCTTCGGACTCTTTATATGATATTCTGTGGATTTATGGCGGCTATGCTTCCTTTCTTTGGAGACATCAATGGTGTCGTAGGAGCTATTGGTTTCATCCCTCTAGATTTTGTACTTCCAATGCTCCTCTACAACATGACCTTCAAACCTCCGAAATCATCCCTCACCTACTGGCTCAATCTCTCCATAATGGTTGTCTTTACAGGTGCAGGACTCACGGGTGCATTCTCCTCAACAAGGAAATTGGTCCTTGATGCCAAAAAGTTCAAGCTATTTAGCAGCAATGTGGTAGATTAACTTGAAAGTAAATGAAATCGGTGTTCATGCTCTCCAATGCAACAGGTATTAGGTGCTTCAAGATCCAGAAAGTGCACAGCTACATGCCAATATGAAGTGAAATATCATTTACACGGTGATGAAAGAGAGTTGAGGTGAAGGCATTCCGCTTATAGCACCAAACATACTAATCAGTAGCTGGATAACTTGATAAATTGTATACTGTCACTGCATAAAAGGCATAGTATTTTAGCCAAAAAGGATGAGATAAGTAAGATATGCGACAGCAAATTAGCATATATAAGAGAGCCGTAGAGCATGGTCTAATTGAAATCGTTTCCTGTGAGGATCTCAGGCCATTATTTTTCACATAGAACGACATTAGCTTATGTAAGCACGTACTTTGTTTCTTCAGAAATTGGAGAAAAACAAATCCTTACCGCATGATTGTTTTGGAAAATCAGGCAGCAATACCTTCGTTTCTATAAAATAAATAAAATTTATTCCATGAGCAGGGAACGGTCACATCATATAGGGTTCGTGTCCAAACAGATGATTGTTTCAGCCTCTTAAGGGTTCGCAAAGCATGTATTTGATTCTTGGATTTCATGAAGTTCGTAGTGGGTTCGGTAATAAAAGACGACTTTTTGGGTGGTGGCGTCACGGCCAGCCTCGGTGATGTGAGATAAAAGCTTTTGAAAAAGAGAGTTTTCTCTCTGGGGGTGAATTAAACTAATCTTATCTAGCACCAGCCAACAAAATTACCATTATACTAAAAGTCCTGTTCCTCGTTTAATTAAATCATTATTATGAAGCCCATTCGTTTCCCATTTTTAGTAGAGAATTATTATATTTTTAGCATGCAGATTTTATGATATTTTCTATTTGAGTTTCTTTATTGTTTTTGTTAATTGAATGTGTAAACCTTCAATACTTTTTAATAGTTACTATTAATTTATTTACACTCCTGTGTTGTTTAATTTTTTTTAATTAATATTAATATCCAGATTAGTTTTTATATACCTTAATTAATCTCATAAATTTTAAAATTAATAATAATATAAACTATTATATTAACAACTCTATAACTCGAATTTAAGTAAATCTCTTGGTGTAAATCGCTTCCCATTTATCATCTAACTTTTGTTAATATACACTGTGCGCCGTGTGAACTCAAAATAACTTGTTACAAAAAGAAAAGGAAAAAAGAAGTCAGACTAACCGCCAAAGAAGGCATTAAAAGGGCGGGAAGTACAAGGTGAGAAAACGTTGCAAAAGGTCAACCCTTCGCATTTTTTCATCTTAAAGCTTAAGTTTATACGATTATAGAATATTTGTTACAGATCCTTTGAAATATGTCACGTGCTAGGAGACTGGATACCTAAATTATTGGAAAACCACAATCTTGACATTTCAATTTATTATTTTGCGTGTTTAAATGATGTGAGGGATATATTTTTAAAATTGCTTATATTATAGATTTAATTTTGAATTACTCAATTAAAAGCATTAATTTTTCTGTATATATTCAATTTCACCAACAAAAATCCTCATTAAAATCGGTGTATATAACTTCATGAAAAATCCCTACAATGATATCTTCATGTTTTCATTGACTCTCTTTATGTGTCTATAATATTTTTTAAAAGGAATCAGATATTCTTCTCCAGATTTCTATAATTATTTATCTTCAAAAAGATTAGATATCCTTATCTAGATCTCTGTGACCACATATCTCCAAAAGAAATAAGAATCCTTTTTTAGTATATGTGACTACTCATAGGACACTTTCCTTTTAAATTCATTCACAAATCTTATCACTTATTGGTATGCTAATTTTTTTATTATTAGACTATTTCTCTTAACAAACAAGACAATTAAACTCTCATCTCTTTTCCAGAAACATTAACAAAATTATAAGGATAACCTTCGTGTAGACACATTCACGATACAAAATAAGTTTTCTTCCCCTGTGATAGATAAGTCCTTCAAATATGTTGTTTATAAAACTTGGGGGCAAATGATGGTGCATGGTTTTTTAAATAAATTGAGTTGTTTGGGTCTAAGCTCAAATGGCTAGACTCGACCGCCCAAATTTTCTTTCCTCCTCCCACTTTTATTCATCTCCTTCTTACCCCGCATGTTGTACAAATCATACACAGGCACAATTTAATGCTTTATTGACATATACTTTGCAAGTACATATTTTTATGTGAGGTTAGCATCACATTTCTTGTTAATGATCGCAATGTGAACATGCACCATATTATACGCGGAGCAAGTACCTCCTTTCTCACCTATGATTATTTCTTGCTAACATAATACCGACAATCATCAACTCTCCACCAATAACAAAGCTTGAATTATAATCAATGATCGACACCAACCTTTACACCAATCATATAACTCTTCACGTTTCGATGTAAGCTAACATGATCAAAATCTATAAATGATTTAAGTCATTAGGTAAACAGAACAGGTTCTCAAATATAACAATTAAATGCAATATATTTTTTTAGATCTTTGTATTTTCTCTTATATATTATTTTTATTTTTCTTCCACACCTACTGGCTAAGTATTGAAAAGTGATTTTTTGTTCCATGAAAAACTTGTTTTTTAAGATATAACCAATCCCACATATGAAGTCCATATACCTTGGTTCAGGATCATAGCCCATGAAAAATTCAATTTTTGTGTGGAGTTTTTTCGCAAATGCTTAAATATTCGAAGGTGTTATAAGGAGTAACGTTATTTTGCTATTCTATGATGATCCTTGCTTTTATCCTTTTCACTAGATCTGGCAAATTAAGGTTGCATATACTTGTGCTTGTGCTGAAATAAGACCTAGCATTTCTTGTTTCCTACCTAACTCCCATTTTGAGAGGAAGATTAAACCATGCACGTATGAGCCGTGTTCACTGTCACACGGTGCCAGCTAGGTTTCAATCTTTATTTTTATTTTTATTTTCCTCAAGTGACTTCGGACACAATTTGCTTAATTTAAGGCTTAGTGTCAGGGAGGACCACTATATGGAACGCAAATAAAATAAACAAAAAAAAAGAGAGTAATAATAGACCAGAGAATAGCAAAAATAATAAGATATTCACATCAGAATTGCATGAAATGAAGGGGAAAAAAAAGATTAGATGGATATCACAGTATTTATCTGCATGTTCAGAGCAGTAATTGCTTGCATGATCAAACAGGGGATCCACACCCTTGATTAAGAAAAACAAAGAAAACAGCTGTTCACTCCCTGCATTCATGCTTAATAATGATCAATGCCATAATTTAATTAGAGAGTCATTAAGACATAATTAACCAAGTTAGATCTTTGAAGATTTGGTTACAAGTCCCCCTCAAAATGCCCCTTATTCACAGGAGTTCTTGTACACACGTAGCTCACCCAGCAAATTAAAATTATTAAGCCGCCTAGCTAGCTACCTCACATATAATCAAATTATACCATACAAATCTTCTAACGTAAATCAAATTAAGCCAACAAGACCTCGAGAAAGGACAAGATGGTGTTGTGTTCTGCAGATATTGGAAGAAGGATGTATAATCATGTGATCGACTATATATTATAAATGTATGCTTACTTTTGGTGGCAGGATTAAGGTCACGTCAAGAGCATCTTAAAAATGTGACTAAATGTTGCTTTATATATTAAACCAATCTATTAAATATACAGAAAACTCCAGGATAGTCTAAAGCCGACCATCATTCAATAAATGCAGACTAGGAAGATGGTAAATTCAATGGTCCGTGTGTGAAGGCCGTGAAGATTGTAACTCTTGCTTTCTTTTCAGGTCATAGCCAACGCGCTTGCTTATTTACCTACACCATTAGAAAAGCAAGTGCAGTTGCAACCTCCCCATCTCTTTCTTTTTTCTCTCAAATCTTCTCTCTTCTAGTTATACCCATCCCCTTCGATCTGTCTCACTCTCTTCGCTTGTATTTTGCTATTCTTGCGTTATGGAGAAGATTCAAGGAAAGAATACACGCCAAGAACAGAAACAGAAACAAAACAAAAACCAAAACCAAAACCAAAACCAAAAAAACCTACAAGCTAATAATAAGGCTCCTGTATGGGATTGTGGAAGCTCACTATATGACTCCTTTGAGCTTAAGTCTTTCGAGCGTCAACTTGATTCAGCAATCAATTCAAGAACCTTATCCATGCCTCATTTTCCTGATCGTCAAGTACTAACTCCTCCTCTTCCACCACCTAAGAAACCTTCAAAGATTTCGCGGTCACTCAACAAATTCCTGAAATCCATGTTCAAATCTAAACAAAATTCTAGCACCATGTTTCGGGTTCAAGAGCGATTGCAAGATGAATACTACGTCATCTATGATAAGTCCGGAGCTCTTACAACCATTCCTGAAGTGCCTGAAATTGATTTTGGAGGGTTTTCGCCTGAGATTAATTCACTGGTAAGAAAGACTGTGTCCGACAGGTTTACGGCCGCCTCCATCGGTATTTCATTAGCTTAACACTCTACCTGGTTGTAGATCATATGAATATTAATTAGTTAATGTCTTCTATGCTGTAGACTTTTGTGTTTATAATAGAGAATTTGATGTTTTAGGAGGGCTTTTTTAATTCATCTTTTTGTAATCTTTTTGTCCATGTTGCTTAAGAATTTAAATTTTTTACCATTTCATGGTTTGAATAACTAATGAAGTTGCTAATGAGGTCAATATCTTGTGGTTAAGAAGTTTGAGCCAATATTATTCTCGATTTTCCCTTGAATTATATAGCTGAGAGTCTCAGCTATATAATTCAAGGGCCTGAGAGTTTCAATTGATCAAATGTGCAGAATAATATCAAATTCGTGAGATGCATGACTCCAATTTTCATTGCCTTGCAGCTGATCATTGGCTAGCTTAATTCAGTACTCACAATCAGATAATTTATTGAAAGAAAACAAACTTAAAGTGCTTATAAGCTTCAAGAAGGATTCGAATATTAATTAGGAATGTTATTTGTGTCCATAAAAGCATTATTGTATAACGAAAATAGTGATTTTATAATATAATTACTCCATCTAATTTAATTAATCACATAAACTTGAGTTGAACACGTATAGAAAGTGATGTCCAACTCAGTATTGCATGTTTTTCTTTGATCAATTTCAATATAGTTTGCCTTAAAAGGGTAGTTAGATCTAGTAGTCAAAGCCATTAACTCATTTCTTTGATTTTATGAGTTTGCGTCTTGAAAATTTAATGATTTGACAAGTATACCTAGTCAATTAATTCGTAAATTATTCACCTAAAACAATCTCTAATCAAATATTGGTGATTAACACTGAAAAATATTGGTGATTTGACGAGTATTCCTAGTCAATTAATTCGTAAATTCATCTAAAACAATCTCTAAATAAATATTGGTGGTTAACACTGAAAAATGCTTCACACCATAAACTTCTTAACCTCGTTTGCTGACTAATTAAAACTATTGATAAGTTTCATATGAGTTCTAAAATTCAAGATGCTTAGGAATAAAATTGATATATTTGATAATTGATTAATCTTTTAATTCAAATAATCTAATATATTTTTTTTAGTCAATGTGTCTGGTGGCTTGATATAAAAAATCTAGGTGGTAGTAGGTGATGTCTGGTTAGCCATGGTGGCTAATAGTTATAGTAGTAACAGTTGGTGTATGGTAAGCCAATGTGGTTGGTACTTGAAAAGGATTCTCTTTGATGGACGTGGGAACTCTCTAATGATAAAATTAGTAACTTTATAGAGAGCGAAAGTGCAATGATATTTTAGAGAAATAAACTTTGAAAATATTTATGCAGAAAGTGTTAAAAATAAAGAGATTGTAAATTTTGAGTTTGAAGGATTTATGGTGTATTTATAGCTCATGGATCTTGTCTTTATATGGAGTGTAGGGGCTGAAATGTAATTT
>Ga0325411_1001863_pt1 | contig 23630 bp, 12 predicted proteins | sample PopdelMetagenome_13_FD_206181 | JGI IMG/M metagenome (GOLD analysis project Ga0325411, IMG submission 206181) | Populus deltoides microbial communities from Bellville, Georgia, United States - Xylem-PdIQD-R4 | ecosystem: Host-associated > Plants > Phyllosphere > Stem > Wood/Secondary xylem... | reverse complement strand
ATTAGTATATATACTCTATGTTCCCAAAAAAAAGTTATTTTTTCAATGTGGGATGAAAAGTTTTTTTTGTTTAAATACTTCAACTTAAAAGCTTAACATAGTATCTTTTTAATATGGGATAAAAAACTTTTTAAAATATTCTTTTAAACTTCATTATTTACAATATTGTATAGCCTATATTTACATGGATTGTTTCTTAATTTTTTTCATATGAAATATTAAAGCTTTAAATATATTTTTTAATTTTTCTGGGTTGATTCGGTTGACCCGAGTTGTCCCATGAAACCCGTGACCCGGCTCCTTGGCCGGATCAACCCCCGGGCCGGATTTAATAACTATGATTAATATCCTAAACTATTTTAAGATTAATTAAATAAAAGTTTCCATCTTAAAAAACTCTCATTATGTTAGAAAAACTATTTTTCTAAATATTATTTAATTAAACCATTTAATTAAATAAACTCTATTCCCATTAGGATATCATATAAATCAAAAATTGAACTAAACAATTTAATTCATTACTAATCCTATTAGGAAAATTAATTCTTTAATTAAAATAATTTAAGGTATAAAATCTAAATTTTATTTAACTGAAAACAATTTTTAATTAAATCCTAATCATATTAGAAAAATTAATTCTATAATTAATTTAATTTGGGTTTCAATTAAAATAATATCAAAATTTTATTTGCAGGGTTAAAAAAGCATAAAGTGGAGGGTAAAAGAGTAGTTTACATTAAAATAAACCCTATGGTCATAACACAAAAGAGGAGGGGTAAAATACCCCAAAATCCTAAAACCATATATATCTCCCCTTCTTCTTCCATGTGTCATCAGCAAGCTTTCCCTTGCCATCGGCGTTACGACCAACGACAAAGCGCAACACTACACACACACACACACCTAAATACATTCATATAGTTTATGCTATACATAATGTTTGTCCCTTTATTATCTTGATTAAGATAACATGTAATATAATCAAAACATAACATTCTCTATATTATATAACTTAGTGATTTCAAGTCTAAAGATCACTTATAAACCTATCACGTTAGCCTTTCCATGAACATCGATGATCTTTCCATATGAAATTCTCATGCAGGTCAGTTTAGTATACATATCTTATGACAAACACCTGGATATTATTTCCAGGTATATCTTATACCTTAGCTTATGAAAATAATTGTTTCATTTCATAAAAGAAAGAGCATGATATATACTAGTTTGTTCAACTTTAATAAATGTCCAGTATTTAAATGAGCATTGACTATAAATGTTTTAAGAACAATACTTTGATGCAATAAGAATCCTATAATTATAATAACTTTATAATTTTCTTTGCAAAATATTTTTATCCCATAAACTTTATCTTTACTTTAGATTTATAAATCAAATATTAGATTCATTAATCTAATATTATATGAATATTAAAGATAAATTAAGCCATTATTAATAATAAATATATATTTACATGAATATAATAATATCACGTGTAACTAACCGATTGGCTATAAGACATGTTAAACTAACAACCTTATCAATGAATTTAAGGATTGTTTTGTATCATTTTTGTTTTTATTTTCTATTTTTTTTGAAACAAGAAATAAAAATGAATTCTTATTCCTTTTGATTTTATATTTTTTTTTAAAATAAAATTCACAAGTTTTGAAAGCTTCTGAAAACCAAAAATGAAGTTTTCAAAACTTGATTTTTACATGGCCATCATATATTTTGGGAGTGAGGTTGGGTTAAGTTGTTGGGATATAAATGTGGATCATGTTGAAGGTTCAAATCAAGATCTGGTTGAGGTGTCCAAGATTTAGGTTAGGACTATATTTAGTATACCTATATTAAAGCCAAGACATGGTTAAGCATGGTTGAGGTTTGAGCAAGACTTGGTCCAAGACACCTAAAATCCTATCTAAGACCTACTTTAGAGTGACTAAGAATTGGTTATAAATGTAGTATAGGGTGCATGATAGCTCGTCTAAGGCACTCGAGATTCAGTTTAGGACCATATTTAGAGCATTCATGGGTTAGTCCAGGACCTAGTTTAGGATGTCTAACATTGGGTTTGAGGCACCCAAGGTTTGAGTTGCGACTAATGCTAGGTTTGGTGTATTGAGGGTTGGTTCAAGATAGAGGATGGGTTTTCCAAAGAATGGTTCAAGTTCAAGTTTGAGGTATTGAGGGGTTTTGATTGTCAATCCATAACTAGATCCAAGGCGTCTAAGAGCCTAAGAGTTGGTCTAAAATGCATAGGGTTCTGGTTAGGACTTGTGATAGGTGCTCAAGGTTAAGATAAAGACCTAATTTAGATCATTCAATTTTATAAAGAGAGTTAAATTTAGGAGGCTCCAGGTTTGTTTTAAAACTATGTAAGGGGACAAGATCAAATATGGATCTCTTAAGGTTAAGGAGAAAACTAGGTCTAATGTGTTGGGTTTCTCAAAATATATATACACGACGAAAACCTGTAAATTTAAAATTATTTGGATATCCTAAATGATACAGTTTAGCCATGGATTTGTCATGAAAAGGCCTTTGCTTTTGTGTTTGAGTTGATAGGGAGGCCATTCGATCAAGATTGTGTTTTTCCTTGGAATTTAGCTTCTATTCCATTCAGCTATGATGGGTTTCTGGCATGAGATAGTTTTAGCTAGCCTTAGTTTGTGTATGATGATGAGTTTAGTCCAATCTTTTTTTATGGTTCATTCATCCAAGTTAGGTTAACCCATTTATGGGTCTAATTTGGACAGTAAAATAGGCTTGTTAGAAGCTTGTATCAAGTCTAATTTGGAGTATATTTAGGAGAATATTTAACAACAAAGAAGGAAATTTCATAGTCATACAAAGAAATTAAATAGGACTATCATATTTGAATCCTAGATTTTGGAAGGATTATTTGATGCTAAAGATTTAATTCTCTTAGTTAAGGAAAAAAAGTGATGGGTGGCTAGGGGAATTAATTTCTGAGAATGTTTTCCATGTTCTAAAGGGAAATCCTAGTACTATAAGAAAAGAAGACTTCAACAATTAAATTTCTATTCATATTAGATTTTCTAACATCTAAAGGACTTTAAAAGTTGGTTAAGCAATCTTAGAGTATCTAGGAAGATGGATCTCAGCCAAAAGTTATTTAAGCTAGGGGAATTAAAATATTTTATCTTGTTTTTCTTTATATTATATGCGGCATCAACAAACTAATGTCTAAACTCGTTGTTTTCAATATTATTTTTATGTTTGAGCTTAATTAATACCTTAGTTTTCAACTAAGATCTAAAGCTTGTTTGGTTCAAGGTCAATTTTTATAAATGAGTTAATTCAGCCCACAAGGATAGATCCATTAGGGTTAATTTCGTAGAACTATTTAAACACATGTAAAGCTTAAATTAAAAAAGAAAAATTTTTAATAAATAATACTTCTGAACATTTCAGTTTTAACGTGTGAGAGAGATTTTTACATTATTTGGTTCTTGAACAAAATAAATTTGACTTATCAAAGATTAATTGGCTTCGTGGTGTCATTCGGCTTCATTCTAATAGTGTTGATGCCTTGATGCAAGTTTCCATTGTGTCACACTCCTATCAAATCTTTTTTGACTTTCCAGGATTATAAACCAAATTTTATTTGTGGGTTGCATGACCATGTGATCACGAGGTTCGCATCACCAAGGATTCATTTAGACATATCTAAACTTGTTTCGGCTTTATATAAAGTTTACCTCAAGATCAGATGTTTTTTTCAGCTTTGAATAATTGTTTCAAGACTAGTTTGTCAGAAATCACAAGTCTTTCATATGTCTGACCTCTAACAATAATCCACACGAACCTCCACTGAGAAATCTCCTAAACCTTTTTAGGAGAGATGTATTGTTATGTCTTTGAGTTCTAACTCTTTTTTTTTTAATGTTTTTTAGGTTTTCTGTACTTTATTGTGTACTGTTAAAAAATAAGAGGCATAACATTCTATTTATAGGAATACCTAAAAATCTTATAAATGATAAAATATCAATTTCCCCTTAAATAATATCATATATATTAGTTCAAGAAAAATTTAGGAATTTATTGAATCAAATATCTACTTGATTTTTCTAGGTCTAGAATTGTAATTACATGTATAAATTGCATTCTAGTCCTTAATTTTTAAAACTTATTTACAATGAAATCACACTAGATTAATTCTCCCATTTTAATTTGTGACCAGTGATTCTTACGTGTTTGACCCATTAGGTTTCATAATAAGTTGACCCAAATATAAATCACAATTCTATATAAAATATAATTAAAAAAACTTAATCTATTATCAATTCAATAATTGATTGATTTATGTTTAAAGATCAATTACAATGTCAAACAACGTGCCATGATCTCCCAAATATTAGGAAAGTCATAAGTTATTTGACTTAACCTTTCAGTGATTAGTTTCTCAATATAATTATTATGCCTTCATCAATAATGTTTTGATTTAGATATTATAGCATGAAATATGTCTACAATGTCAAATCATGTTTGTTCTCAACACCAAACTCATCGCTTTTTTGAATAAGATTTAAACATTTTTCAAATCTCATTTCATCTAACACAGGGATTTACAATCAACACTATTTAAAAATAAATGAAATATTTTTTTCTAATTCACTTAGAATAATGAATCATCTCTTGATTACTCAAATACCTTCATGTTTTTTATGTTATACTCAGTATCTATTAATTTATTATTCTTGACATTAGTGAGCCTAGGCATTAGTCCTAATGACTCGGGTATCTAGCTAAAACTAAATGTATTTTTTATTAAAAAAAAACCTTAGCAAACTAAATAATTTTTTATCTTTAAAGAAATACATCAAAACGGAAGAGCGAGAGAGAGATGATATAAAATGGCCCCTTGGTTTAGCTAATATGGTACTAGCAGAATGGATTAGAAATCTACATAAGCAGAAGCATTTATCGATTTCTATCTCTACCACTGCAGTAGCTTGTAACAACGAACTTCCTACCAAAATGAAAACCAACCGACAAGAGCATGAGTTTAGGAAAAGAGCAGTGGTAGCATTTAAAAAGGTTGATCGTTCCCATTAGTGTTTGAACAACTTTAGGAACCTCCATTTTAATGGCACAAGGAGCTGTCAAAATCTCAGCAAACCATGTATGAGGGGAGGGGCCCCATTTGCTGTTGAATTCCTGGCTTGTGGCTCTCTTTGCCCTTTCAGCTTTTAATTCTCCTACCAGTATCGTCCTTTCTGATACCTTATAAATGAATCTGGGTTGCAATTGGTTTTCCAAATATTTTTTTTAAATATATTAAAAATATATATTTTTTATTTTTTAAAATAATTTTTAATATTAGTACATCAAAATGATATAAAAACACTAAAAAATATTAATTTAAAAAATATTAAAAAAATATTTTTAAAATACAAAAATAATCAGGCTATCAAAGCATCAAATTGCAGGTGTGTTAGTTTATGTTTGCTGTTTTAAGTAATTAATACTTATTTTACTTTAAAAGAAAATTAGTAAAGGACTCTTGCATTGCATTAGAGAGTCAGTCAACACGTGAACATTAAATGTTAAATTGAAAATTAGTAAAAGACTCCTACATTGCATTATAAATATGTATATATAGTTTATCAGATAATTTTATGATGCAGCCTCAACCAGTTTAGGAATTAAAGAGAACATGAAGGCAGCAATTCAAAAACAGGCTGGATAAACCTATCTGGTCTGTTTACTCTCAATCATAGTATAATATGCCGAATTCTCTTTCAAAAATTATTACAATAGCTTAAACAGATCTTAATTAGAAAGGAAAAAAAATCATTATGAGACTCAAAAATAAAAGCAAAAATCTAAATTAAATAAGAAAAAACTAAAACTGAAAAAAAAAAATATCTTTTAGATGTTGGTTGATTATAGCCAATCAATCTACTACAAAACATAACTCATAGAATCTCTTCAAAACTTTAAATTTGATTCAATGGTGAAATCAAAAGTTATGCTTGTTTTTGTCAATAGGTCATTAGGCTCTAATATACCTCTCACTACAACAATCTTTAGATTTACCGATGGAATTTTCTGTCGGTATTTGTACTATCATTCCGTTGGCAATTAATTTACCAACGAAATCACCAACAGAAATGCTCTATCAGTTAATCTTTCTTTTGTACTTTTTTGTCCATCAGTAAGTCCGTTGGTAATAAAAATAAAATCCATTGGTATTATTACCGATAGATTTACTGACGGAAAAGGTGCGCAAAAAAAATAAAATTATCCGCTTCATTCCGTCGGTATTTTCCTCGGAAAAATATCGTATGTAATTCCGTCGGTAATTATTTAAAAATATTTTAAAAAAATCCATTTTACAAAACTATAAAATAATTAAATTAATATAAATCAACACTCTATAATACTCAAAACGCTTGGAAAAAAGAAAAACAAAAGCAGTTTTGGGATAAATGTGTATAGAGTCCCAAATAGTATATAGCTCCTGACTCCCTAGGGGAAAGCCCAAGTACCCTCCTCAATTACATCTGAAACCCTTGCAACCCAAGGCAACCCCGTGGAGGATAACATCTTGAAAGGCAAAAAGTCACATAATCGCTGCTCATCTGGTAACCAATAGTCAAGCCAGTGAGAAGAATCTTTCTTTAGAACTAATAGCCCTTAACAATAGTCTCTACTTAGAAGAATCTTTCTCTACGACCAAAAAAGAGCTGAAGGAAGTCTAATATGCCATAACGATCTCCCTCTATGCAAGATAAAATGCACCAAAGCTTCCCAAATAGAAGATTTATCCAATAAGAGCCTCTAGACATGTTTAAGAATAACTGTTTTATTTCATGTCCTAACCCTTTTATCCTGATTTATGGTCAAGCCCAAAAGCATAGCAAATTATCAAAAGCTCCCTTAATAATTCCCACAAAACCCAAGTTAGCATTACAAAACATCATAAGATCATCAGCAAAGCATAAGTGTGTGATATGGTTCTGTTGACATCGCTAGTGGTACTTAAACCACACATCTTGAGTAGCCACCTTAAGAATGCCTCCTAGGCCATCCATGGCCAAGACAAAGAGTTAAAGGGAGAGAAGTTTACCCTTCCTAATACCCCTAGAAGACACCTAAAGAAACCATACATCTCACCTTTCAAAGCAACAGAAAAGTGAGTGATGGATAAACATGTCTGATTCCATTTAACAATGCGATCTAGAATGCTAATAGCTTGTAGGCCTTAAATGATGAAATTCTAGCTAACTATATCAAAGGCTTTTATAATGTCAACCTTTAGTACACACCTAGTCGAACCATTATCCAGGTAATGGTTATCTATGAGCTCCGAAGTCAATAAGATTGCATCTGAAATCTATCAATTAGACATAAAAACAGACTCTAGGGATAGTTATCAGGTGATAGTTATCCAATAACATCAAATAATACTACCTTTAACCTTCTCACAATGATCTTAGAAATGCATTTATAAAGCACTTTATAGCAATAAATAGTCTTAAAGTCATTCATGTTATATGTAGTCTCAACCTTAAGCATTAAAAAAATTCTAGTAGCATTAACATATCTAGGGAGGATGCAATGATCGATGAAATACCTGACATCCACCTTAAAACCAATCCCAACAATATCTCAACTTCTTTTAAAAAACAAGGAGGTGAAACCATCTAGGCCTGGAGCTTTGTTATTTGAGATAGAAAACAAAGACGTCTGAATCTCATCATCCAAGACATCATCCTTCAAACCAAGAACTACATCATCAAAGATAGTAGTAGGGAAAAACTTAGACGTGTTGTTAGCAAACTGAGCCGAGGGCGCTGCAAGGAGATCCTGATAAAACCTAATTATCAATAGCCTCAAATCTCTCTATTTAGTAATCTGAGACCCAGTCTCATTTTCATCCCATGGATCTTGTTCCTTACCTGTCTGTGAATCAAATATTTTTTAAAGAACTTGGTGTTCTTGTTACTAAGTTGAAGCCACTAAATCATGGATTTAATTATATCTATATAAGGCCTCCTCATTCTTGCACAACTGAGAGCATCGTCTAGCGAGATTCCTTTCAAAAGCAAGGAGGTTCTTAGAAGGACACCCATCAAGCAATGTTTGTGCTACAACCCATTAAATCTTTGCCTCCATCACCTTACTAGATATGTGGCTAAAGTGGTGACGATACAAGAACTTAAGCTTGGGCTTGAGCATACCTTTGTGGTGAGCATGTACATTAGGTTACCACTAACTAAAGTTTGTCAAACCATGTTTACAACATCCAAGAAATCCTCATGGTTAGCCTAAAAGTTTAGAAATTTGAAAGAAGCATGAACCTAATGTGTAGGGGGCAAACTAAAGTAGCATAACACTATGATCAGAAAATTATACAACTATTTTATTTCATTTTTGTTCATGTGAAATAAATTTATAAATAAAATTTTATATATAATTCAATAATTTTTCTCCAATTATAATGGATATTCGGGATTCAAAAATTTAAACTCTACTAAAAAAAATCTTAAGAGTTATACTATTAAAAAAAAAGATTTATCTGGTTACTAGTTTTAAAGTTTAAATTCAAAAAATAGAAGTTTTTTTTTAATTTTTTTTCTAGGCATGCTTCATCAAATTAGGCCAACTAATGCCACTGTCTTACAGAACAAAGCAAACAAATTACCAAGGTGTGTAGTGCCTAAATTTTGACTTCTTAAGGGACGTTCCATTTACTAGAAGGCTGATGTTGTCAAAACTTGGTTAACTAAAACTTATCACATAAGTTATAGATAACACAATACTCTTGTTTATTGATATGACTAGGCCAGTTAACAGGAGAAACTTTTAAGTTTCCTTCCTTTTTAGGATCACAAAAACAGAGCAAGTAGCTAGTGATCTTTCACAGAAATAAATGGAAGAAAAAGAAAAAGAAATGGGAGACGGGGAGACGGGGGTCAATTGCTAGGTTATAACTTAAAAACTACTAACAGATTCACTGATAGATATTAGTGACGAGTTTATTTCGTCGATAATAACATTTGTAATAATGAGTCATTATTTTTTTCTTTTTCTAATCATTCATTTCCAACTGTAATTTTCTTGGTATATATTGATGGAAAAATATCATTGATATATACCATGGGACATAGCGAGGAAATATTTTGTCAGTAAGTGTCATTGTAATTTACCGATGAAATTTTTTCCATCAATATTTTCGTTTGTATTTGTCATTTTTTTTTTTGGTAATGGTACTTATACTTGAAACGGAATACATTAAATTGCAAAAATTATTATATGAAGCTGACCATCTTTCATTATGACTGTGTGCCCTTTTATATAATGATATAAAGTTTAAATCACATTTATATAGGTAATCTTAACCCTATACAAAGATAAATGTTAGATGAAGGGTTTTATTGAATCCTAATATGAACTAAATTCCTCCTTTATTGAATATGTTGTTGCCTAATGTTTTAACTCATTTTTGAAAAGTCTTCGTAAAAAACCAAAAATAGCAAAATAACAACAAAAACCCAAAAAATATATTCTTGACGTATGTAAGTCGTTTTTAATGTCTTTTCCAAACAATTTAAAATATAAAAAAAGACAAAGAAGAAAAAGAAAAAATACATTTAGTTTTTAGTGATCTAATTATAATTTGAAATTTGAAAACCCTCTCATCAAGCAACCTATTTTTTAATCAAAAGGTCTACAATCATTCTTTTAATCTAAGGATCTATTTTTCTTTGCTTTGTCTCCAAATTATTAAATGAATGATTAAGATTTATTCTTGAAATTCAATAGTTGGTCTTGATTTTCTTTGTCTTTAAGCCATAGAGAATTTTTACCTATAAATAGATGGTTACACACACAAAAAAAGAAAAAGGAATTTTAGGAGAAATTTATTTTAAAAAAGAAAAAATCACACACACAAAAACACTCTCTCACTCATCAACACACTGACATTAAAAGAAAAGAAACAAACAATACATAAAAAAAGTTTCTCCACCTCCCAAAAACACACAAAACTCGTGAGAGGAAGAGCTAGGGAAATTAATTCGCTCTTCTCTCCTAACCATCAATGACTTCTTCTTGAGCAACAACAATTTGTTCACAAACCAACACCCCTACCGTGATCCCAGTCGTGAACAACATCCTCTTACGGCAACTGTTTGAAGGAGCAATTGTTGGATCTCAGAACCAATTTACAAGTTTAGGCTGAAAAATCATCTTATTAAATTGCAAAAGCAATGGCTTTATACAAGCTTGTTACAAGAAAATTAAAAGAAAAATAAACTCCACATTCACAACTCCTAAGAACGTGTAAGTGGGTCTAAGACCAATTCAAACAAAACAGATTACCCTATATATTAGGGCATTATTAATAGAGTGAGTAACCAACTAAGCAACAAACATGGATAAGTCCTAACAATTCTAATGCTTCAATATCCTTCCTTAAACTGGACTGCACCAGTGTATTCAGTTTACTCAAGACATTACATATATGCCAAGTTTATCTCGCAGCTTCAGAAAGACCTTCAGTTTGAGAGGTTTAGTCATGATATTAGACACTTGCTCTTGTGTATTGCAGTGCACCAACTCTACTATCTCATGTCTTGTAAGCTCATGTAAAAAATGAAACCTCACGTCGATATGCTTACTTCGACCATGTAAATCTGGATTCCTTGAAAGTTTAGAAGTAGAACTATTGTCACAATAGATAGTATACCTTGAACGTGACCAAGCTTTTCAAGAATCCTTCTTAACTAGAACCCTTGACATGTACATGAGGCTGCTGCTATGAACTTCACCTCCATCGTAGATAAGGTCACCACTGGGTGCTTTCTTGAGGACCATGAAATAGCCCCTATTGCTAGCATAAACATATACCCAAATGTACTTTTTCGATCATCAACATCCCCTTGCATAGTCACTATTTGCAAAAGCTATTAAACTCCCTTCACCACCTTTTTTGTAACCAATTCCAAGCTCCATAGTGCCCTTCAAATACCTTAGTATCCTCTAGCCAACTTCCAAGTGCATTTCAGTTGGTTTCTCCATGTATCTACTAATCAACCCAACTGTATACATGAGATCAGGTCTTGTGGCTGTCAAATACAACAAGCTCTAAACCATTTTCTTGTACTCTATAGTATCCACAATCACCACATCACTTCCACTCTTTCACAACTTACATCCTAGAACAATTGGATTATTCACATGATTTCTCCTTTACATGCCAAACCTTTCAGGCACCTCTTTAACATACTAACATTGACATATGAAAATCCCATCTGAATTTTGTACCACCTCTACACCCAAAAAATACTTTATTCTACCAAGATCAGACATATTAAACTCCTTCTTCATTGATTCTTTGAAATTCTTGAACATATCCTTATCATTTCCTGTAAAAATAAGATCATCCATTTAGACACTCACGATCAATATCTTCCCTTTGTCATAGAATTTATAAACAATATGTGCTCACAAAAACATTTTTCAAGCCTCTCTTTGGCAAAGTGTGCCTCAATTCTATTGTACTAAGCTGCTTGAGCCATTACAACGCCTTCTTCAACCTATAAACCTTGTGCTCCTCTTCTTACTTCTCGTAACCTTAAGATTGATCAATGAACACTACCTTATTTAATTCTCCATGCAAGAATGCGCTTTTTACATCCAACTAAAAAACACACCAACCTTTGTAGGCTACAAAAGCTAAAATTGTTCTAATCGTATCCCACCTAGCCATCAGTGCGAATACTTCATTATAATCAATCCCCTGCTTTTGAGAGTACCTCTTTGCCACAAGTTGGGCCTTATGCTTGTCCACATTTCCTTTCTCATTAAACTTCATCTTAAACACCCATTTCACTCCTATTCTCTTAGCTCCAGCCAGCAAGGTAGTTAATTCCCATGTCTCATATTTTTTAATAGCTCTCATCTCCATATTCATTTCATCTCTCCATTTCAAATGTGTTAGAATGGGAAGGTGACAATGAAGATGTTGATGTTAATGAGGAAGGAGAAGGTTTAGAAGATGAGCAAACTGAAGAAACAAATAACTCATCACAAAATGAGTTGTCTAAGGAAGCACCACTAAGTTCAAATCAAAGGAGGAGTCAAAGGTAGCCAGCCTGGTTAAGGTATTATGTAACCAATAAGTGATTGTCTGATGAAGAAGAGAGGTATAGTTTGGTAATGTTTTAATAGCTCTCATCTCCATATCCATTGCCTCTCTCCATTTCAAACTCTTGTATGCTTCCTCAAATGTGACGGGATCTTCAGCTGAAGTAAACATTACCAGACTATGCCTCTCCTCTTCATCAGATAATCCCTTACTGGTTACATAATCCTTCAATTCAACTGGCTATCTTCGACTCCTCCTTTGATTTAGACTTAGTAGTGCTTCCTCAGATAACTCATTTGGTGATGAGTAATTTGTTTCTTCAGTTTGCTCATCTTTTAAACCTTCTCCTTCCTCATTAACATTAATATCTTTATTACCTTCCAATTCTAGCACATCACGTTTCACCTCCTCTGCACTTCTACCCTAATTCCACCTCTTATCCTCAACACACATTATATCTCTGTTAATCACTACTTTGAAATTGGATCATAAACCCTATAGGCTTTCAATTCCTCACTCACACCCAAAAAAACACATTTGAAACTCTTATTATCAAGCTTTTTTATTTCACTGTCAGGCACATGAACATGAGCCACCCAAATACACGAGAATTATCGACACAAGGCTTTATCCCACTCCAAGCCTCTTCAGGAGTAACATCTTTGACAGCTAGAGTGGGACTCCAATTCAGCACATAAACAGACCAATTAACTGCTTTTGGCCAGAACTCTTTTGGTAGTTCCTTTCCTGATAGCATGCTACACACCACGTTTATTATGGTACGATTCTTCCTCTCGGCAACCTTGTTTTGTTACGGGGTATAAGCTGTTGTGGTAAGCTATTTGTTAACCCCATGCATGCTACATAAATTATTGAACTCGAGTGAGGTAAACTCCTCACCTCTATTGATTTTTAAGCAGCAAATCACATTACCAATATTCTTTTCCACAAACACCTTATACTTCTTAAACATAGCTAATGCTTCAGATTTTCCAGATAAAAAAATATACCCAGGTCTTTCTACTATAATCATCAATGAAGGTGATTACATACCTTTTGCCACTGTTTGATTCTAGTAAGATAGGTCCACAAATATCTACATGAACCAGTTGAAGCTTCTTAGTGCCCTCCACAAGCTTATCTTCGACATTGCTTCTTAGTGTTGCTTCCCAATCATACAGTCACCACACACTTTTGATGAAACCTTGAGCATCGACAAACCTCTAGCCATCTTCTTATAGAGCAAAGTCTTCAACATCTTGAAATTTAGATGTTCATACTAGTAGTACCACAATTATGTGTTGTCTTCAGATGTGGCTTGGAGACAGATTGAGGTTGGAGAAATTACAGAAGTAAGTACAACAAACATCTTGTTGGCTGACATCTGTGTTTGTATAATTAAACCTCTTCTAGAATGGTAAATCTTACACATGTCATGTTGAATGAGAATAGCTAAATTCTTTTCTTGAAGCTGACCAATGCTTAAGGGACTATTTCTTAACTCAGGTATAAAATAAACCTTTGTGATTACCTAAGTTAATCCATTGATATGATGCTTGACATTTCCTTTTCCCATAACCATCATCCTTAAATTATCTTCGAGCTTCACTGATTGTCTGAACTTTTCATCAAGATCAAAGAACCACTCCTCGTTACCATACATGTTGTTGTTACAGCCTGAGTTGAGGAACCATACATTCTCCCTCTTTAATTGATTTATCTCCATATACGCCATCATAAGCATCTTTTCTTCCTCATCGAATTCTGCGTAATTCGCACCTTTCTCCCTACTAGGATATTCATATTGAAAATGCCCTAGTTTCTAGCAATTGTAGCACTGGACCAAGGCTTTGTTGAAAGATTGCCTACCCCTACCTCGGCCTCTTCCTATGAAATCTCCACAAGCTTTTCTTCTCCCTTCAACTATGTGTTCATATCTTCCTCCACTCTTCTTTGAATTTGTGATGTTCACAGCATGCTCCTTTTCCTTCTGTCCTTGCATCCTCTATTCATGGACTAGCAGGCTACTTTGAAGCTCATTTATGGTCATGATAGAGAGGTCATTAGACTCTTCTATCGAACAAACGACATAATTGAACTTGATAGTCATTGACCTTAAGATTTTTTCAATGATCACACTCTACTCCATCCTTTCTCTATGCACCTTCATCTTATTGGTGATGGTCAATGTCCTAGCAAAATACTCATCGACTTATTCACCCTTCTTCATGCCAAGAATCTCAAAACCTGTAGCTAAGCACGTTTCACCTTGGTAGAGCCTTGATACTTCAATCTCATTGAATCTCAGATAGCCTTTACAGTCTCCTTATAGAGTATGATCTCAATAATAGTCCTATCTATAGCATGGAATAGATAGTTCTTGACCTTCAAATCTTTTAGTTTCTGATCTTCATTGCTCTTTCGTTACACATTTGTTGGCTCTACCCCTTCTACTGCTGCAGGAATCTCATTCTCTATCAAGTCCCAGTACTTCTTTGATCCAATGAAGTTTTCCATGAGCATGGCCCAATGGTCATAATGACCATCGAACCATGGAAATGCTGGCTGAACAAAGTTGTTGTTCTCTGTCGCCATGATTCTCTAACTCTTCTCTCTTTTGCTAATCTCTTACTCTTGCTACCTTCTTAAAAAACTATAGTTTCTTAGAACACTCAATCAGGCCTCTGTGATGAAGCTCTAATACCAGATGTTGGATCTCAGAACAAATTTACAAGTTTAAGCTGAAAAATCATATTATTGAATTGCTATACAAGCCTGTTACAAGGAAATCAACATAAAAGTAAACTCCACGTTTACAACTCCTAAGAACGCGTAAGTGGGTCTAAGACCAATTCAAACAACACAGAACCCTACAAACTGGGGCATTATTAACAGAGTGAGTAACCAACTAAGCTATAAACACAAATAAGTCCTAACAATTCTAATGCTTCAACAGCAATAACAATGTAGCATTGCAGTTGTCCTTCTCTGTAGTGCAGCAACTGACATTCGCAGTTTTTCATGGTGTCTATTGAATCATAATAGAAGAAGAACAACTCTGCACCAGGACAATCGTTATAACTTCATCTTCACTGCACAACATCAATAATATCTTAGTCTTCATCAGCTGCCTACAAACACCTATTTTTTGTTCAGCAAACAACAGTTATTTCTTCTCAACAACGATTACAGTCAGCCCCCCAACACTAGCTTCATCCTCCTTCCAGCAGTAAGAGTTTTCTTCTCAATCATAAAAGCTTTTGGTTCCCACCATAAGCAATAGTTTACTCTTTCAATAATAAAAGGCTTTCTCTTATAGTCACAACAATAGTAGAAGTTCTTTCTCAACTCCAGCAACCCCTCCACATTAACAACTCTTCACTAACCCATTCTAACAATGATTCTCCAACTTTTCTCGGTCTAGTCACTGTGACTTCTTCAGCTCCAACAATGGTATCTCATGGAAACTACAACTTCATCGCCATCATCATCAACAACAAGCTCATATGTTAACCATCCACCATTTGCTCTCCTTGACAAACTAACCACTACTAGAAATTTGCCTAAAACCAACGAAATTACCGACAGAATAATTCTGTCGATAAATTATGGTGATAATTACCTACAGACACTATTTTATCTGCAATTCAGTCGGTATATACCGACAGACTAATATTGTCAGTATATACCGATTGAATTATAGATGGAATATATAAAATTTAAAACAAAATGGCTCGATGACATGGAAGTTTTTGCAAGAAATTATACCGACGGACTTACCGAAGGATTCAAACCAGGATCTCCGTATAGTGACATTCCATTCACCAACAGAATTGTCGATGGCATCACTAACAAAATTAGTCCATCGGTGATTCCATCGGTAAAAGTTAATACATCACCACTTTGTCGACCCTCTCCTCCTTTATTTCTCCTTCTTCTTCCCCATCCCAACTCTCCCCTCCCAAACTGCAAACAACCACCCCCCCTAAAAATATCCCCCTCTTCTTAACATAAGTAATCTTTCTTTAACTTTTAGTCAAGAAGATAATGTTTGTCACCAAGTCAAGAGGTGGCCATCCACTCAATAATTAGTCATCAAATCAATAATTCTAAATTTTAACCTATAAAAGGAGGCATTTGCCATACATTTAGAAATTTTGGTTTTCAGATCAAGATCTTTCTCTTACTCTCTTTCTTTGTATTTTTTAATGTTCAAGTTTTATTTCATGTTATATTAATCTCTTGTTTATGCTTTTCATTTCCTTTACTTAGTTAATGTATATTATTATTATGTTTTTATCTAGTTTATTCATGTTTCTCTTTTTCATAATATTTAGCTAAGTTTATTATATCGAGGTGAAAATGTTTCACTAATGGTGTTAGAATAAGTATAGTATAAACTCAACATGAACTTTAATGTTTGATACTAACATGCTTTGTATTTGTTCTCTTACTCAATCATAATACCTTACTTATTAAATGGTTAATCTAGATTTGTGTTGAACAACCCTTAATACAATAAATACTTGGCACTTTCATAACCTACTGTATTGTATAACTGACACTTATGCTATGAAAGGAACTTGATTTGTTGTTAACATAAATTATCATCATGAATACCTGACACTATTTACAAGTATAGGCATTACTCAAATAAGATAATTACTATAATCATGTTAATAATTTATAATCTGATTGAAACCTCCTTTGTGTGTGGTTTCTAGTTGAGAAATAAAAAAAGTTTATATTATACTTATTTGAAATACCATTAATGGATCCTATAACCTTGATAATTGTTTTATCTTTGTTTAATCCTTACATCAATATCACATCTCAAAAGTTCTCTTCAACTCCTTTTCATTTATTGTTTTTAATTTTATATAGTTCACCTCCCTGTGGTTCGAGCCCAGTCACAGCAAAACTAATTCACTCGCAAGTACGAGGCACATTGGAAAAATGACATTTCAATGTAAGTTTGTTTCAGTTTTAGTTTTTTTTAATTATAACATAATTTATGAACAACTAATCAATATTTCATTAATTTAATTTTTTTTCAGGTTCACAAACACTGAGGTCATTCGAGTAATATCATCAACATTTAAATCGTCGATGGAGATTCTATTATTTCAATGGAGTCAAGTTTCCAGACATCCTGAATGGAGACCTTATATCGATGCATGGTTTTGAAGATTTCATGTTGGTGTTAATTTCTAATTTCCAACTTATTTTTAATAAATTATCATTATAATTGTAAATAAATTATTATTTTTACTTTAAAAAAATTATTTATACATAACACAAATTAGAGTGGGACAACGCGTATGACAATGTTGTGAGGAGCATGTGGGAAAATCACACGGCAACTAGGTAACATCGAAAACAATACGATATTTTTTTAAAAAAATTATGTTTTAAAATCTAACTTGTCACTATGAAAATAAGTTGTGTGATTTTTGATATGAATCACAAAAAAAGCCAAAACATACACGAGAGATAACAGTCTACAAGGCTGGAATGACATGGCGGTTTGGAGGGATTTCAAATTGCCATACATCCTGGGGGATATATGGCCATAATATATTCAACATGTGATGTCTGAGCGGTTCGCACGACGCTCACAGTCCAGTGCCGACAACCGAAACCGGTAAATTCATGGTTTGGTGACCACGCACACCAGCGGCTCCATTCCATTTGTTGCACATGCGAAACAGATGGTAAGATTAATTTAAATGAAATATATCATTAATTAATTTGTTGTTACTTAATTAATTTGTTTTCTTACAGGCTAAGCCTCTTGGACGTGAGCCGAGCCCAATGGAGCTGTTTGTAAAGACACACGTGCGGAGTGAAGATCGCTAAAAGGGAGTGCAATAGTTAGTTGACAACCGCACTCAACACTTCATGGTATGTTCGTTCAACCATTTTATTTTGTAAGTTATTATTTTCTTGAATTGAATATGATGATTTCTTTTTTCATTTTCAAGAGACCTATAATAGTCGGTTGAGGGAGAGATATGGGGATGATCATTTGACCCTTTCGGATTTCATTCTGGATTTGTGGATGAAGGTAGGATCATTTGGTGGACCCGATAAAAATTGGGTGTACAGGCTCTCCAACACTACGGCCAAGAACTTGCGGGTGGCCCGTAGTGTCTCATTCGTTGGGAGCTCCTAATCAGTATCGAGCATCCAATCTAAGGAGTTTTGGCCTTGCAACAACAATATGAGCATCCAATCTAAAAAGTTTGTGGCCTTGCAACAACAATACGAGCAACTCTCGGCGGATTATGAACAACTCCGCCAAATGGTCATGGACATTAGATCACAGATGGGTGATACATATGCGCCATCTTTTTGGCTGTTAGGTCCTGGGAAAATCAACCTCCTCCTCCTCCTCCATTGTTCTAGTTTAATTTTTTTTGGAAACACATTAAATTTGAAATGAATATTTGGATGAATATTATTTAACTTTATTTTTATATTTTTGATGGGTGATACAATTTTATTTTCGTAATTGGTTTTTTTTTACTATTAATTTATATAATTTTATATTATTTATTCTAAATATTTAAAAAAATTAAAACACCACCGACGAATTCCCAAATGGTATTTTTCCATCGGTATTTTACCAAGAGTTGAAAAATATTTTGTGGAAATGCCACAATCATTGACGTCTCTACAAATGGATAAAGTCCGTCGGTATTTTACCAAGAGTTGAAAAATATTTATTGCATATGTCACTATCTCCGACGTCTATACCGACGGACATATCCCATCGGTATTTTACCAAGAGTTTAACAATATTTATTGTATATGCCACCATCACCGACGGAATATTTTGCGTCGGTATATTTCCAGTGGGATTTTTTTTGCGCGTATTTTTCATCTGTAAAACCATCAGTATTTTTTTTAGCAATAAAATTAGCAACAAAATATGGAATTACCGACGAATGATATGCTGATGGACTTTGGCTGTTAGTGAATTAGTCGGTAAAAAATTTACTGATAAAGTGATAATTTGTTGATGAAGTTATCTTACATCGACGAATTAGGTCCGTGGGTAAAACTATTAAATGTTGCAGTGAACAGTTGCCTCTGTATGTTCACCATCAGCGAAGCAGCTCCTCCAACAACTCTCCTATGCATAACAACCCCTTCTCCTTCAGCAACATTGAACCTCTCTGCGAATGCGTTTGGGAATGCGATGCAAACCGCGTTCCCAAAAAATTTTAATTTTTTTTGCTAAAATTTAATATGGTTTATATGTTTTGGATCGTTCTGATGTACTGATGTCAAAAATGATTTTTTAAAAATAAAAAAAATCATTGGCATGCATTTCGGCACGAAAAGTTATTTGAAAAGCAACCGCTACCACACTGCCAAACACTCTCTGCATCAGCAACAGGAGCTGTGAATTTCTCTGCACTAGCGTTTCAGCCACTTCTTCTCTAGTAGTGCTAGCCACAGCTGAGAGTTCCAATATTCTAGTAGCTGCATTTTAATTCATGCGATTTGTCTTCTTGTGTTTTTGGCCATTTTCAAGTTTGGTCCTTAAATTTTAGAAGTCTCTTCAATCCCATGCCTCATGTTTGTATACCAGTTTATATGATTTACACCCTTAACTCGAGTGAAATATTGCTTAATATGATTTTATTTTTGTGACTTAATTTGATCATGTGATAGGAGGACATGTAAGTGATTTTTTTTCTTTTCTAAATTCTTTTTTTTTTGCCAAACATGGCTTTAATCTAATTTTTTTAAAAAAATTAGAAGATCATTTTTCAATTAATTTTGAGTTTTCCATATTTTCACCCTTCTATATTTTATATTTGAAATTGTGACCTATACGCAAGACGCTTTTTCGATATTAAATGAATTGATTGCTTTCCATAAAAATAACAACAACAAAAAACATCTTTCTTTAAAAAAAACAATTTTTATTTTACATGTGGCCAAGTCTCTCAAAAATAGATTATATCTGCATATTTCATCATATTAAAAAATCACATAAAATAATATTTTTATTTTGCATGAATTATTTTTATTTAAAGTCATAAGAACGTGACCTATATTTCAAAAATATCAAAAAAAATTATCTTGTTCCTTTTTAATATATGGGATTACAAATAATTAGTACTTAAAAGTGCATTTTCATTAAGGTTTTATATCATCATATTGCACTAAAGTATCATTAAATTCCTTAACTTAAACATGTTTTATAATAACAAGTCTGATAATATAAAATACTTTTAATTTATGGTAAATTATCATTTTAAATGCAAGTTTATCCCACAACTCAAAGGCTTAATTGATGTGATTAACTATTGAAATTAAGAAGACAAAGAAAGGGTTAAAAGAAGAGATGTTTGTTCAATTCAAATTAGAACACCATTCGGTTATTGGGTTATAACTGAAGTTGTAGACCTTGGATTTAGTTTTGGTTTATATGTATGGAAAGCTAAGACATAGGCATAAAACTTTCATGCGAAGTTCAAGATTTAAAAGTGTCATTTTCGAGTTCAAATGGCAGCAACAACGAAGAAGTCAGAATCTTTCCTGCAGCCCAGATACTGTTTGGTTTTAGATCATATCTCGAGTTCTATAAGTCCAAATGAGCTCTGGTTTTTTTGTTGAAAAGTTGAGACAATTGCCCACAACTTTCATGAATACTATGTGCTCAAATTTTGATGTTAGCAATGACATTTTGATCAGCCAACAATATTAATAACCAGCCAACAATGTCAAAAACCAGCCACCAAGTCAATGGTTGGCCAACCAATCAATAGTTCCGAGTTTTAGCCTATAAAAGGAGGCATTTGCCATGTATTTAGTCATCTGGTTTTTAGATCAAGATCATGTTCTTGCTTTCTTGCTTTATATTTTTGTAATGCTTAAGTTTTGCTTTCATTAATCTTTTGTTTATGCTTTTCATCATAACTATGTTCTTATCTAGTTTATTTATATTTTTCTTCTTTATTATGTTTAGTTAAGTTAATTATGTCAAGGTGAAAAGGTTTTACTAATAGTGTTAGATATATAATATAAACTCAACATGAACTTCAATGTTTATATCCAAGAAAGTTTGCTATTAACATGTCTTATTTTTTATCTTACTAATTATTAATACCTTGCTTATTTAATGACTATCTAGATTTATGTTGTTTAACACTTGGTACATCAAATGCTTGATCATTCATAGTCTTCGACCGACATCGTTTTTATGAGAGGAACTTGATTTGTTGTTAACATAAATTAGCATCATGAATACCTGACAATATTTAAAAGTATTACTTAAATAAGATAATTAATATGATCATGTTAATACTTTATAATGAGCCATTAACGATAAATCATCTTATTGGAACCTTCTTTGTATGTGGTTTCCAATTGAGTAAAAAAAAAGAGTTTATTATACTTATTTGAAATACCATTTATGGATCCTCTAACCTTGACAACTGTTTTTATCATTGTTTAGTCTTCACATTAGTCTTTTCATCTTAAAGTCCTCTTTAAATCATCATCATCATCATCATTATTTATAATTTATATAGTTCATCTCCCTATGTTCGATCCTAGTCTTGCCGGGTTATTTATTACTTTGATACTCCTGCACTTAGGATAAGATATCAATCTTTTGGTCGTGTCAACGAACTTATACATAAAACATATTCTCGATACTAAATTCAAAAACCATCAAAAATTTATTTTGTTTTCTGTTGGTATTCAGGATTATAAACTTATATGTAAGATGTTTTTCTAGTATTAAATAAAAAGATAGTTCCTTTTATTTTTATATTTGTATTAGAACGATTAGGTTTGTAACCTAATAAGAAAAGAATCTCCTAATTGAATAAGACTTTTCTTCAACCTTAAACTAACCAACAGTTAGAAAATACAACTTTTTTTTGGTTAATATCAAACAAATAAACAATGCAGCTTACCTTAGGTAAGTTGTATTGGAGGTGATACGTCCTTCATATACACAACCAGTCCTCCTAGCAAGACTTTGAGATTAATTAGGGTTTCTAGTTACTAAAATATTAGATGACGACTCTTGTTTTTTTTTTAAACTGATAAAGAACAAGAATTTTTTTTCCTCTCCAACTACATTATTCTTGACTACCCCTAATTGATTTACTCTTGTTTCTTATATTTTTAAACATCAAGTCTTGATAAAACTTATAATATATTGAAAAACATTTAAAAACCTACTAAACTAAATTAAAAAAGTAACTTATTAAATAATGGTTAGGGAAAAATAAAAGCTTTTGTAAACTAAAAATAATGATGGAAATTTTTTTTACTAAAAAAAAATAAAACATTGATAAATTGTATAAAAATAAAACTGGAATTTAGACTTAATTCTTATTATTTTTATCATCACTCATAAAAGAATAAAAACATTTAGTTATTAAGGATGAATTTAAGATAAAAATAAAATTTTTGTTTTTATTTTTTTATATGACATTAATATTTTCTTAAACTGACTTATGCGTAATCAAAATTAATTTTTTTTCTGTAAATGATTTAGAAAGCACATTTTTTATATTGATATGATATATTTAAAAAAATATTAATAAATTCTCTCATACATAACATTAAAATTTCAAGGGAAAGAACGTGTGTGGGGCTCACCAACTTTAATGTCAGAAAAGGTAGACGTTGGACTTCTCTCCCAAGTCTCCCACCTCTCAACGTCAGTACAAGCCCATTATAAATTTATAAAGCAGAAAAGACAAGAGGCTGCTTTTGCGTATGATGGCAGTATGAACTCATCTACACCTCCCACGAACCTCACGGCAGCTGTGGTCCACACAAGAAATATGGTCGGAAGAAAATCGTGAAAATAAAATAGATATAAAACAATTTAACTTTGGTGTCAGAATTGAACCAAGATTTAAATTTCACGAATGATATTTTCAAGTACGAAAGATTACAAACCCCGTATAAATATAGGATCAAAAATAATAAAATATTGATATAAAATGAAAACTTGAAATGCAAAAAAAATTGGATAAATAACATAAATATTAAAATATGTTATACACAAATGAGGGGATGATCTCCATGCATAAATTTAAAAGTATTGATCGAGTTGAAAAGAAAATTATAAATTTTAGGTTCAAAATAAATAATATTCACGGAATTAGTAATGAGTTTCAATGGATAAAAAAATAATAAAAATAAAAAAATGATCCCAAAAAATTAATTTGGTAATAAATAATAAACTATAAGAAAGGATAATATATATATATATATATATATATATATATAAACAAGAGTGATGGTACCAGTAAAAAGCAATAACATTACTGTGAAACGGTAATAAGCTCGATAAAAAAATAAAAATATAAAATATATATATTATGAAATAAGAAAATGATCTTGAGGGTTTAGTGGAATAATTGATACGACTTATTAAGTGATTTAATAAGAAAATTCAAATTTTTTATAAGATCATAAATTGACTAGTTATGCTAACGTGTAGAACTCTCAATCCGAC
>Ga0325411_1001859_pt1 | contig 23652 bp, 11 predicted proteins | sample PopdelMetagenome_13_FD_206181 | JGI IMG/M metagenome (GOLD analysis project Ga0325411, IMG submission 206181) | Populus deltoides microbial communities from Bellville, Georgia, United States - Xylem-PdIQD-R4 | ecosystem: Host-associated > Plants > Phyllosphere > Stem > Wood/Secondary xylem... | reverse complement strand
CATTGTACCTATATGGTTAGAGAATCCATTAAACTGAGCCAAATCTGCAACAAACAAACAGAGATTTTCTTTTTCAAAAAAAGATAATTAAGAAAAATCTATAGAGTTAATGTTTTTAATTTATTAGTACCTGATTGAGAAGGAGTGTGGGAGACAAGGAAGAGGACAAGGAAACAAAAGAGGGTGAGGAAAGGAATAAGGTGAATGAGTTTCTCTGGTTTTGGAGGCGCAGTTGAAAGTACGGATGAAGAAGAAAAGAATCGGCGTGGTTTTGTTGATTTGTGATCTAAGTCGTCAGCGTCGGGTGCGAGTGAAGAAGTAGAAGGAGGCAGGTCTTTGAATTCTGGTTTAGTGTCGTTTGATAAAAGAGTATCGGCTCCTCCATGGGGGTGGAGCTTGGTTACTGGTGAGCCTAGAGATTGTCTTTGCATTCTTCAGAGACAGAGACCGAATAGAGAGAAGGGTTGCTTTGCTATTGATTTGTTTAGCCGAGTGTTCTTGATACGCTCTGGGTTCTTAACAGGAGAGTTGTTTTGTGAGCTGTTGTTTACTTGCCGGTTAATATTCTATGCCAATAATTTTCCTTTTTTATTAAAGATATTAGAAATTATATTTTTTTATTTATTATAAAAAATAACATATGGTTTCATATATAAAAAAGAAGCCATGGTATCTGTTTGATAAAATAAATGTTTTTTTTTATTTTTTTAGTTTAATAATTTTATTTTTTTTATTTAGTATTATTTAGTTTTTTTATTTGAAATGTATAGTTTTATGATTTTTATTTTCCTAAAATGTATTGATAGATATTGTTTTCCAGTTTTTTTTATATATAAATGGTTGTAATAATTTTTTTTTACAAGAGAGTTTTTGATTAAATAAAAATAAAATATTTTGGACCTTCTTGTAATTATGGTATACATTATCTTTAAAAATCTTGATTTATAATAAACTTTATTTTCTTTTAATTTTTGACAATGTCAAATATGGAATGAGAATTTGTTTTTTAATGAATAGGAGGGTCAAAGGTGGGTATTAAATTGTTACTGTTGTGTATGGGCTTTGCTTTTATGTTTTTTTTTTTTAGGGAAAAATAAATTAATTTTTTCAGTCAATTTGTTATGCTTTTTAGATTAAGGTTGGTAGGGTGGGGACTGAGTTATTATAAAAAAAAAAGTTTGTCGGCTATATGGGTCGGTTTCAAAGTTCATGTTAAAAAAAACCATCATTTTAAGATTTGTTTGATATTATGATACTCTCTGTTTTTTAAATTATTTTTTATATTAAAAAATTAATATTTTTTAGGTTTTTTTTTATATTTTTGATATACTAATATTAAAAATAAAAAAATATTTTAATATATTTTTAATTAAAAAATACTTTTAAAAGCATCTTATACCACGTTACCAAGTAAATTTCAAGGGTCTTTTGTATTTTAATTGTGTTTTTATTTTTTCATATAAGAAATAAAATTCTAAAGAAACTAAAAATAAATAAAGAATAATAGCAGAACTCACAACTAGACACACACGTGCACACACTCCCCAATTTTTATTTTTATTTTATTGTCAGCTATTAAAATGTGGTGGGCCGTGGGCATTATATCTGTCATGGTATTTTATCTTTTTGTAAGAAGTGATCCCTACCACCCAACTACTCATGTATTATCCACGAGTGTACTATGTTAAGTTTAGTGGATCCAGAAGTGTGACTCCGCGTATACGTCATCTAAATTTTACTTTAAAGAAATAAAAAATACTTCACTGTCATCTAAATTTTAGATTGAATTTAAATATACTTGTTAATCATGTTTTTAAAAGATTTTTTAATAATATATTACTAAAATATTAAAAAATATTGGTAAATCATTGCAACCACGCATGAAAACACTATTAACTAGAATAATATTTTATGTTTTTCTTTATTTTTTTAATTTTATTATTTAATATTATATTATTTTGAATATTATACTACATCATTCTTTTTTATTTTTGTTGTTAGGATATATACTAGTTTCATGAATTTATTTATTTTTTCTTCTTATTCTTAACCTTTAATGTTAGATTTATTGGAAGTGAACTTTTGTAATTTTTTTCGATTTGATTTTTATAAATTTATCTCAATCTCATGACTCGAGTTATTATCGGGTTAACCTAAGTTAATTCAAGTTATTGCTTTTCCGCCTTTTCTAATTGATGGATTTCATCATCAATATTGGGTTGGTTGGAAATTAGACTTTGAATTTTTTATTTTTATTTTTTTATGGGGTTATTTTGATCTTATGATTCTGGTTACAAGTTTGACAGGTTGATCCAGATTGACCCTGCTCATCCTTTTGTCCTTTTTTAATTGAAATTTTTTTAACTGGACTTCGTGTTTTTTTTCTACAGGATTGTCCGATTTCATAACTCATATTACAGGTTTTGCAGGTTGATTTGTCTTCTTTTTTTTTCCCGTTCTAATCGATTTATTTTTCAAATACACCCTCCAACAATTCAATCTTTTTATTTATTTATTTTTATTTTTATCATTCAATATTATGTTATTTAGAAATTGAACTTTATAATTGTTTTCAATTTGTTTTTTTTTTTAAGTTGTCCCAATTTCATGGATTTAGTTATTTCTTTTTTAATTTCAACCTTTCGAATTAGGACTATTGAAAATGAATCATTATAATTGTTTTCATTTAATTTTTATGAATTTTTCTTAATCTCATAATTCATGTCGCGTGTTTAACATGTTAGCTTAGATTGTTTTGAGTTGTTTTTATCCTCTCTCTTTTTTTAATTTTTTTCGATTCCATCATTTAATATTAGGCTGGTTAGAAATTGGACTTCATATTTTTTTTTTATAGGATTATCTCAATCTTATGATATGAGTTACAAGTTTAGCAAGTTAATCCGAGTTGACCCATGTAGTTTTTTTATCCTTATTTTAATTCAATATATATTTTTTCAATTTCATCATTTAATATTGAGTTGATTATGAATTGACCTTCATAATTTATCTTGATTTACTTTCTATAAAGTTATCAGGATCTGAGTAGCATGTTTAATAGGCTAACTATGATCGATCTAATATGTTATTATCTTAATATTTTTAAAAAAATATTATTTAATATATTATCATATAAATATGTAAAAAAAATATCGTTAATTATGCATCATACTCATAATTAATTTTTTATTAGAAAACACATTAGTAATATTTATATTTTTTTTATGTTAAAACAATTAATCTGTCTCGCAGCACAACACGGTAAAATAATCTAGTTCATTCTAAAATAAATACGTAGTTCACAGGTCTAAAGTAAATTATGTGTTTGCTTCCACAATATAATATGTCGTAGAGTGTAATCAACGTTGAGTGCATGGAAGATCTAAAGAATCATCTGTTATAGTAATCAACAGTAATCTCAAAAACACATGTTAATAAGTATTGAAACATTGAATTTATTTTAGAAAAATATTGACAGGGTTTTGTTATAAGTTTAAATCCTTACTAGTAAGTGGTCTACCGGTAAAAATTTAGAATTAAAGAGTTTATTTTTTCTGTAGTCTCAAGTTTAAGTCATGCGGCTACTAATATGATGGTCACTGCATGCTTACATGGTCATTAACTTCAGGGCTCATAGGACAACTCGAGGTGTACGCAAGCTGACTTGAACATCCACATTAATAAAAAAAAACATCTAAAATATTTAATTTTTATTTATCTATATCTCATTTCCCAAAATACAAGTGAATAGAAACCCTATTAATATTCAAAATGAAAATAAAAATATAAAAATTATTCCCTTCAAATAAAAAAACCTAATAATACTTAATGAAAATAAAATAAAATTATAATGTTAAAAATGAGTTGACTCGTTTGATATTACCAAACTTACATATCTATCATGCTATCTCATATTAACTCAATCCTAATTTTTTTTATATAATTTCATATTTCCAGATGTTTTTTTAGGGTATCATGATCCTTTTTTTTGTTCACTTAATTTTTTTTATCGTCTAATTTAAATGAAACCAATTTATTAAACTTGGTTAGGATTATAACTCGAGTATTTTTTTTATTTAAAATATGCTTACAATACTTAAATATTGTTTTTTCATTGAGAATAATATTAACTAATATTCTAAAATGCGTGAGAAAGTACTATAGCTTTTTCCATGTTTTTTTTTGTGTTTTGTCTTTCTTTCTTTTTTTTGCTCTTTTTTTGTTTTTCCTCTCTTTTTTTTTTTTTGGGTTTTACATGTTTTTTTTCCCAAGATTATCTTTTTTTTTGTGTTTTTTTTCATAATTGTTTTTGTTGATTGGTTTTTTAATATTGAACTGGTTGAGAATTTAGTTTTGTTTTTCTTTAAAACATTATGGATTACTATAATATTTCCCTACATGGTTTTTTTTATGAATTTTTTTCTTCTTCTTTTTTTTCTTTAAAAAATGGTCTTTGTTGATTTTATTTTTTTTCATATTGAATTGGTTGAGAATTTTACTTTGTAATTTTTATCTTTAAAATAATATGGATTATTTCAATGTTTCCCCACATTGTTTTTATTTTGCTACAGTATTTTCCCGTAAATTTGTTTTTTCAAAATTATATTTGTTGATTTTTTTTAAATATTGAGCTAGTTAAGAATTTATCTTTAACTTTCCCATATTTTTTTTCTATTTTTTTTCAAAATTGTCTCTTTTTTTAAAAATTTTTGGTGTTTTTTTTTTCAGAATTGTTTTTGTTAATTTTATTTTTTTAATATGGAGTTGGTTGAGAATTTAACTTTGTAGTTTTTTTCTTTAAAACATTGTGGATTGCTACAGTGTTTTCTGACGTGGTTTTTCTTATAATTTTTTTTCCAGAATTATCTTTGTCGATTTTATTTTTTTTATATTGAGCTGGTTGAGAATTTAGCTTTGTAGTTTTTTTCTTTAAAACATTGTGGATTGCTACAATGTTCCCTCACATAATTTTTTTTGGTTATGATTTTTTTTAAAATTATCTTTATTGATTTTATTATTTTTAACATTGAGCTAGTTGAGAATTACAGCTGTAGATTTTCTCATGAAACACTATAGACCTGCATGATTTTTTTCCTTTTGTTTTTTTTGTTATGATTTTTTCTAAAATTTTCTTTGTTGATTTTATTTTTTTGATATTAAATTGGTTAAAATTTTAGCTTTGTAATTTTTTTTCTTGAAAACATTATGGATTGCAACAGTTTTTCTCCATATAATTTTTTTTTTAATTTTTTTTACAAATCCACAACAATACACAAGCTCACAGCATCGCGCGGGGACATCTAGTAGACCTACTAAGTAGCGTGAAACCATATCTATTTCAAGGACCATTTGAGAACTATAACCTATATTAAGATCTTTTTTATTTAGAATAAAATTGAATTAATATTGTGAACAACTATGGTGAAACTTACATAAAGACAAAATAAATCAAAAGACAAAAGTAAGATTCAGTGGAATGGTTGAAAGTGAAGATGTAACGAGACAATATTACGGTGTTGTGTCCCTCAAATTAACTAGCATTTGTATAATTGAAATTTCAAACCAAAAAAGTTGAAGCACATTTGATTGCAAGAGAATCAGCAATCCATGTAGATTATATATCTACCGAAGGCCAATGTCTTCATTCTTGAAATTACGATCACTGCTTAGATAATTTTTATTTTATTTTATAAAAATAAAAAATAATATTATTTTTAAAAGAAACCATAAAAAATAAAAAAAATCAATGAATTTTAAATGAGTTTTTTCTCAGCTGATTGGATTCCGAATGAATTCAAATTTTTAACCAGCGCATATGTATATTATTTATGTTGCATTAATTTGTGCACAAAATATTATTTTCACCAGCGCATATGTATATTCGTAATTATATATAAAATCATGAATATAATACCCGTAATTTATTTAATACATGTATATTTTATATATTTTCAATTTAACTTTTTTAAATAATTTTTCCTACTTAACATTTTGTTCTCTTTTCCTAGTATAAGTTTCCTATTTTTTTTGGTTTTCCTTATTATACTATGTTTTCAATTTTTTTTTTCAATTCAATATCTAATCTTGTGTTTTCTATACAACATATTCAATAAACACTTTCTATATAACACATTTTCCCTCACAAATCACATAACTTTTTATTTTTATTTTTTTACAAGTCTAAAAAATACCACCCATCAAATAATTCTTGGTATCAATTTTACTATTTAACTTTTAAAAATTCTAAATGAAGAACTTTCATCTATTTTTAAGGCTTTCCATTCATATTTTTATCCAAATTATTTATTTTTGCAAGAAATGATGTTATTTTGTTGAGAACTTAACGTTTTTTTTTATCAAGTATTTAAACAAAAGTCATTAATTGAAATATCAAAATAATTTACTGGTAAAATTGATATAGAAAATAACTTAGGTATGAAATTGATAATATTCTGATAGTTTAGTGATGCATTTAATATTTGTCCTTTTTTTTTCTTATCATATCTCTGAGAGAATGATGAGAATATCGATTATTTAAATTTTAGAGACCATAACAAACATTTTATGGTCTGTTTACCTTTTCGATTAGAAAATGTTTTTTGTGAAAATTCATTTTTTTTTGTTTTAAATAATTTAATTTGTTTTTAAATCATTATAATATGTATCAAAAATAAATTTTAAAAAATAAAAAAATATTATTTTATATATTTTTAAATAAAAGAACACGGTAGCGCAGTAACAAACGGGCTCAGCGGTGCACAAACAAAAGAAAGAGAAGTTTCTTGAGAAACAGATACACAAGATGGTGCTATGGGAGATCACATTGGGAACTGCGTATTTTTTGGGTTTGAAACGGGCTTACAAATTGGCTTCAAGGATTCAACTTAGGGTTATAAGCCCCAAGTACCCTAGGATTCGTCAGTTTGTTCAGAGGTATGTGCTGTTGCTATTTTGTCGAAATGTTGTTTAATTGACTAGCTCTTTTGATGCATTTGATTCTTGCAAGTGAATGGCTCTGTTTTGATGACACAAATGATCTAATCAGTATTTGATCTATACGTTTCTATAGAAATTGATTAGTGGAGTGCTTTTTCGTTGATCATTTTACTTATTCTTTTTTGTGGGATTTTATAAAGATATATTCGAAGTAGCTGCACCTATGTTCTTATGATCTTGCTCGTCTATGATTTGTTTGATAGAGATTAGGGAGTGCCTGGTTTAGACATAATTCAATTTCCCCATTACTTTTTAAGTCTCTAACCATTTAATACATAGTTCTTCGAGGAAATTGGGGTGGTTTGAATGAGGTTGTCATAATATCGACACAAACACACAGGTATTGGCAGTATATATCCTTAATCTTGTTGATTAGGATGCCAAATGGATTTGATTTGCTTAAAATGCAATGAAAACCCACACTGCAGTTTTTCCTCTGCTTCAGGAGCATGCATCAGATGCATTGAGTTCCATTTTAACCATTATTTTCTTTGTTCAGTGACTAACCGTTGCTTCTGTAATTTCTCTCTGTTGTCTTCTGTATATAGTTGCGCAATGTGTATTGGCAGCATCTCCTTAGTGGGTCGCCTTCCCTTATGCTATAGTTTTTTCCAAACATGCATGCACACTATAGAATGGGTTTGCTGAACTTGTTTCATTTTCTCTTTCAAACCATCATTTCCATAAATCACTCTCTACTTCAAGGGTGTAAAGAAGTGAAAGCATGCTAAGGGGGTGTCTTTTCTAATTTGAATTCTGACATAATTGACTATACGATTTTATACCAGAAGGTGGTTATATGCCTTAAAGTCCTCGCAATTAGAAAATTACGGTATTTTAAGCAATCAGTTTTGAGATAGAGGTTTGGAAAAACTTCTTCAATATTATACCATGGATTTTGATAACGCATATCAAACATTAACAGAGTGTATACTGTTTGATGTCCAGACAACTATTTGGACGTCTATTAAAGATTTGAATAGATGAAGTCAATGCAATTGAGACATATTTGGATACCTTAAACGCTTGGAAGGTTCTTTCAGTGTGACTATACTGCTGCTAAACTTTCTATTTTGTTACCAGATTGGCTTAAATGCCATTTTGTACAGTTTGTGCATCTCTTACTTGCTGGTGCTACTATCGCTGTTGTATGTTGTGTATCATTATGCTGCTAGTACGTGTATATCTCCATGCCTCTAGTTTGAAACTACTTCAGGGCTTAAAAAAACCTCATATTTTCCTTTCTTTTCCCAACTTCATAGACGAACACGTGCTATTTTTGATGTTGCTCTGAAGGTTCACCTGAATGTACAGCAAAGAGACATAGAGGTTGGTCGAAATCTTGGTAACAGGATTCTGAGGTGGCTGCACCAAATGAAACCTTTCGCTCAGATTCATGGTCCCTCACCTGAGAAACCCACAAATGGTGCTAGCTCAAATATGAATGTTACAAACCAGGTAACCAACACTTCCCACCTAAAAGCTTCGGGCATTGGCCAGACATCTAGATGCCAAGAATCTTATAGGCACCTTTTCACCTCAGCAAGGAGTACGTGGTCAAAACCATTTCCTTCCATTGCAATGATGATGCGACCATCAAGACCTGCTGGGATTTTTACACAATACAGGCACTTGAGCATCCAGGGCCCTGAAATGTCAAGGCCATACTACAATATTGGTGGTGGATGTGGGTTTCAGGGGGTTTTCCGGAAGGACATGATGCAGTATATACTGCAAAACTAAACGTGGTAGGTATTTTTTATTTTGTGTTTATTGTGGAGTCTGGCTTGATTCTGAGATGGACCTGTGCTAGAAGTTGGCTGAGGTGTAATTTGAGGGGACACAACGTAGTCATGCTGAAACTGATAGCCGAAACCATTTTTCCTATGATTCTTTTCCCCTTTTGGGTAATAAATTTCCGCTTTTATTTTCTGGTTGTTGTATATGCTTTAGAGCTCCTTTTTTCTTAGAATTTGCATTAACTTGACCTCAGTGATATCCTGTTGAATGTTTTTTGAGTTGTACGGCTGCTCAAACAATTATATATGATGCTGATGACTTATGAAATGGCGCATATAACAATATTAACAAGTTTCTGAACCTATCAATCAATTATATATAATAAAAACAACTGCCATTTTTGTAGTATTATTTTGTAAGAAATCAAATAACAACATCAAGTATTCTTTACTGCTGGGATTTTGTTTCGCATGGTACAATCCCCGGGCCCATGTGCTGTCGAACCACCAGCGAACCCCGCCATTTAGTGGCATCACTCTCTGAAGCCAGGCCCACACTGTGCCTGTTTCGAACAAACCCTGCTGTATGAAGCCTAGACCGATGTCAGCTACTCATCTGGCCAGGGATTAGCGATTTAGCGTGACTTACCAAATCGTGCCCTGTCCTGAACTGGTTGCGGCCAGCATCACACTGTGCTGCTTCAAATGAGGCCCTGCTCCGTGAGGTCGCTCTACTAGCCAGGACCCAGTAGCAGAGTAGGCTGCCCTGAGATGCCAGCACTATCCCAAGCAATGTCAGGCTTGTATGGACCTGAAAGAGCACCCTCTGGTTCAGTCCAGTTCCATCACTTTGGTGCCCCTACTTGGGTCAACTCACAAGCCACCAAAAATGACAAGGCCATGGTGGTTAAAGCCCACTTCTTAACTGTGTATGGCTTGCATTAAAGCCCAAATACATATCCACCCGTTTTATATTTCTCCGGCTTTGGAAAGTAGAAACCGGCGCCTGCACTTTAGTAACCTCTTCTCGTTCGAAAGAAGAGAACAGGTGCGAGATCATCTTAACCCTGTCGTTTATGATCTTACTACTGTCTTACTGTTTTTTTTTTTTGTATTGAATTACTCGTATTTTTATTTATTTTTTATAAATTGGGATCTTACAGCTCTGTGATTTTGCTCTAATATGGTGGAAACAGTAATGAAAAAATCGATTGATTGGCTTCAATTTTAAGTTGGTGAATTCCCACTTGATTGATTGATTGAAATCATTTCTTGAATTTCATATGGGTGTTTGTATCTGGGTTGATTAGTCTAATGACTATGAGGATTGAAATGAGTTGCTGGGTTCTAGAAGAATGTTCTTCTGGACCTTAAGCTTCGTAGTTTTATGACATTGTTGGTGTTTGTGTTTAGCAGACTTAGGCTTTGAACAATTGATTGTATCGGCTGTCTTAAAAGAGGTACTACTAATTGCTTTCATTTCCTTAAATGAGGTAAATGACCGGGCTTATTATTATTATTATCTCCGAAAATGAATTTGTAGGCTAGTACTCAGCTTTGATCATTGTGATTGCAATGATAGTTGGCAATTGAGTATGATTGTGTATGCTTGGTGTGGCAAGTCTGATCCCGATGCATGAGATGTGGATCGGGTAATAATTCAATTTTTTTGTTTAGTGTTCATGATCCTCCTGAGTTGTTTCTTATTTCCAAACTCCACATCGTTTACACAAGCAATGAGGTGAAAATGCTCAGGAAGCATGTTGTGGCTAAGAGTGGGAAGTCTTTCTGAAGTTAAATTGGAATTCTTTGGATTTAGCATTTTGGAATTTGATAATTCTACATTTATTGTGGATCATGGAGCTTAAATTCAATCCAAAATTAATCTTGTGTAAGCCAACTTCTTTATTGATGGTTCTCATTACACACAATAAACCAGAAAGACATTGTTTTCCTCGTTTTTATAGGCACCTCTTTTCACATCCTTCACAGCCTGATTTGTAGAGTCTGTTTAGCTTGAGGAAGAAGTTCTCTTTCTTTTGCATTTCCTTCTCATATTTTTAGTTTTTGCTGCATCTCCTTGTGTAAGGTTTTGTATGTAGTATTGTGCCACCTTTCTCTTGTTCTTTTTTTAATTATATCTTGCTTGTCCAAAGATTTTTTTTTCTTTCCCCTTTCTGGATGTTGAATTAGTATTTCATGTTCTTACAGGCACAAACAACTGCAAACACTGGCATGGAGTTGGCAGACAGAGCAGTAGGGTTTTTGTTATCTTTAACCAGTATATCTATCTTCACTTATTATACTTTCTGGGTTATCATTTTGGTGAGTTCAGTTTTTCATTGATTTGGATCCTCATATTCAATGAACTTGTCTTTAGTGTTTACTCTTAATCTTGTGGTTTTTCAGCCATTTGTAGACAGTGATCACTTTGTCCACCAGTATTTCCTTCCACAAGAATACGCCGTACTTGTACCTGTATTTGCTGGCATGGTGCTTCTCTCCTTCTTATGCGTGTTTGTTGGATTTGTGATGCTTAATTCCAAAAAGAAGAAAGCATAATGCAACCACGATTACCATTTTGCATATTCTAATACATTTTACACTCACAAACCTTACCTTCTCTCGTTGATAGATTTGCAACCCAGAGTGTTTTTCTTGTGAGATTAGAGCAATTATAACATTATTGTGGCATTAGATTTCTTGCTTGCAATGACTGATTCTTCCTTATTGACTATCATTGCATCGTTGACACGAGCAGTTTAAGAATATGGCTCAATTATCAAGTTTCTTGTGACATGTAGAATATTAAGCCAGAACATCCAGTTCTGAACTGAGTTTGTTCATTTTACTCTCTCTTTCAGTTCTTTATTGCTTCGAGTCTATAAAGAGCATGCCTCCAATTTTTTATGTTTTTTATGGCCCATTCCCCTCATTCTCAGAGGATAACAAAAGGTTTTCTGGTTTATACAGTTCCTCATTAATTTGAGCCTCATGCATCCTTAAATTCGGAAATGACTCTGTTCTGTCTAACGATTGCTGCTCAATTAGTTCACAGCCTGATGGAGTAGTTCTAATTCCAGGGATTTCTCACATTTCTCCTCTAATATCAAAAGAAAATTCAGTCGTACCATCATCAGGGTTCTTTGCTTGGTTATCAACCGATGTTATTGTTTACTTGCAGCCAAGAAATACCAAATTTCTTGGTGATAATGAACAATTTCGTTTTTTGTTTTTTTACATTTTGATCACTGAAACATTTTTTTTCTCTAACTTCTTCATTTCATGTGATGTTTGTGATAAATCACGTGTTGATGTAGTCTTCTCCTTGTATTTTCTTGACAATCCAAAGTATGTAAATAAAATTTCTGAAATGAATTAGAGGTAAATTTCATGAAATAAGATTTAAATTTGTTGTATTAAAAAGAATTAAAATAAAGAGGACGAAAATAAAAAACAAAAAACTAACTGGGTTTCTCAACTTTGCCCAAAAACTTCATTTTCTTCTAAAAATTCTTTACTTGCTCATTTTTAGTCCTTTTAATTTTATAATTTTATATTTTAATCCTAAACTTTATTTTTTTAAGTTTGAGTCTCTAAATTTTGACAAGAAGAGAGAAAATAATTAGAAATGAGAAAGGAAAGTGGTTGATTCATTACATTCCAACATCAAAAAATATGGAGCTTGGTTGTATTGGGTTCTTTTTGACAAGATGAGTATTATTAAGGTCCTTTTGAATTTTTATCTGATTGAGACTCGAGATTTTTTTTATTCGGTTTAATTTTATATATATATTTTTTATCAATTTAAGGGAGTTGAGATCGAAAATGATTTTATTTAGATATTTAATAATGTATTTCTAAGTTTTCAAGGGAAAAAATATTTGAAAAATTGGTTTTCAAGATTCAAAAACTTATATCTTAATTTTTCAATCACCTTTGATTGTTAGAATTTTTACTAATAGATGATATGTCATGTTTTCATGTTGTGGCGCCCTCACCATTAAACAAAAAATAGTAAAAAAAGCCAAACCCATGGACTTGCAAGTTTTTTTTTTTTTTTTGATCCAGATGCTTGGTTCAAACATGAGCTTCTTTTTATTAATCCAGGTGCTCGGGATCAAACATCTAGACCTAGACTCCTTATTTGTTTTTATATAGCTTTTTAGTTTGTTTTTAATTTTTTTTTAAACTTTAATCAGATTAATTATAATTCAATATTTTAAAACATTATTCCATTAAATACCTTTAATTTTGTCTTGATTTTCAAATAAGATTATAGAATTTTTGTGATATTAGCAATCAATTCATTAATTATTTTATATGAACCTATTAAATTTATGATCAAGAATATTCAATAAAAAGAAAATTTTATATTTTGTTATTATAAAAATTTTACAAGATTTTCTTAAATTAATTATTTGAAGTTCTCAGACAATCCAACATATGCAGAAGTAACTCAAGACACCTGCGAGCTCAAATAAGAAGAAGAGGGGATGGTTTCAGCGCACCATTGATCACTATGCACACGTGAATGCTTGATCGAAGAGCTAACGGTCACAACATTCACAAATAGTGGATTTGCGATAACATGTAATTTTGGACAATTAAGTATGGATATATTATAATTAGATGATGGTTTGCTTTAGATAAATTATATTGATAGTTTAACAGATATATTTATAAACCAGCAAAATATGTTTAAGTTCAAGAGTAGGTTTGGTTGCGCTAAACCAGATTAACAGCTCAAAAATACCATAATTTTTTATCCGATCATTGGATCTTGCTCAAATTTTTACAGGAGTTTTTGAAGGTTGTTTTTCTAGGAATAGCTTGGAATCATTACTTCAACTATCGGATATTTAGATTTTGAATTAAAATCTCATCACAGGGTCTCGATTTTGATTATTTTTGTGATTTTCATTGTTATATTTGGATTTCATATTTTTTTTCTTTGTAATTTTAGATTTTTATTTTGTTTTTTAGTTAAAATAAAATTTCTATTCTATTTAATACTTTATAAATCTCCTAAAAAAAAAGACTTGAAAATAAAATAAAATATGCGTAACTTTGCAGTCATTTTTGCTTATTAAAATTTATGTGTTTTTTCTTTGGTTCTCGCTTTTCACCTGAATCAGAAGATCTCAAACCTAAAATTCCAAGCATGTCTCGAAGGAACAAGAAGAGAAATATAAGATTAAAAATGCATACATTATTCTGACTCGCCTGAAACACCAACAGGTTTTTGTAACAAACTCATAGCCCTGCATAATCCTCAATGCACTGAGGGTGCTGGAAAGAGGATAAATCTGCCCAAACTGTTTCCAACACTGATTAACTCGCATGGTACAATACATAAATCGACATCTCACTCATTATCAACATTTTCTTGCTATGCAAGTGGATTCCTTCTTTAAAAAGCGCGAAACACCAACTAGAATTCTTATGTGTTCAAGCGGTCTTTCAATCAACCAAACTCTTAAGAGGATATGGCGAGGCATTGCATTCATGTTTCAGATTTTATAGCACAAGTTGCTGAATGTAATGCAGTTGGAAAGCATCACGTCATCAGTGCAGTTGGAAAATGTCTTTTCATCCATTTAATCATCTTAAAAGAGTTGAAAAACACCTTTTTGCGTGGTAAACTGTCAACAATCTCACTGCTGAAGTATTACGGTGGAGAAGAAAATATAAAGAACAGGGTGTCAAGAGTGTTCTTTGTACCTACTGAGATGATAAATCCTACCAGGATAACAATTAACAAAGCAGTCTACCTCTTAAAAGTTATGCTAAGTAAATCCGGATTCACTCTGTTGGTTTGTTGAATTAAGATTAATTTTAATGGCGCTAGGCACATTTCAAGCAGAATCCCATATTCAAAGTGTAGACAACAATTCAGCATTCCACGCAGTTTCATACAAAACAGAAGATCATTTCCCAGAAAAGCTAGTGGTTTTTGAGAGTGATATGAACCAACCAAACAGAACAGAACATACCAGAAATAACACCAGTTGCTTCAAACCCAAGAATTATCAAAAGCAGCTGACGTGATTGCCTGCGAAAACTCCTCGAAACTTATTCTTCCATCCCCGTCCGTGTCTGCCTCCTTGATCATCCCTGTCAACTCCTCTGCGGTAAGGGCATGCCCTAGTTTTGCCATCGAAAGCGCCAACTCGGCTGCTGTAATAAACCCATTACCATCTCGATCAAACATCTTGAACAGATGCTTTAGCTGCTCCTCACTATATGGTGACTTCTCCGGAAGCAGCTCTGGTGCTACCAGAGCCACAAACTCTGAGAATTCAATTAAACCGTTGCTGTTTGTATCTGCCTTCTGAATTAAGGTTTCAAGCTGATCAGGACGAGGTTTTAGTCCTAAGGACCGCAAGAGTGAGCCTAACTCAAGCTGCGTTAAGCTTCCATCATTGTTTCTATCAAAAGAACGAAATATCTCACGTAGCTCGGCGATTTGCTCAGCATCTAGCTTCACAGCTGGTTTCTTGTTGCTCATATTGTCAACAAAAAACAAAAAATCTCTCTTTTCTACTCACTTTCTTCACAGTTTGTATCTTTAATTCTTATTAAATATGATCAACTCACTATCCAGCTATTTATTGGAATAATAGTGTCCTAACACAAAAGGCTATATATAATACATTTGAACAAACAAGAAGAAAAGGGGCAAATATTTGGCAACTAATGAATGTCCAAAAATTTGCAGTATGAGAAATTCTATCTGGATAAAATAATTTTCACCTCTTCTCTTGATATGAGGGTTCGAGTCATACCTTTCTTTCTTTCATTTCCAAGATTGATTCACTTCTATCGGACTCCCATTGTTTATCTATCAATTGTAAGCCCCCCCTCTCTCTCTCAACAAATCTTGGAAATAGATGACTTCTTTTTCCGTGACCAATAAGAAGAGATTTGAGAGATCCAAGATTGCCTTGATGATCGTTCTTTCTTGCCTCCACTTTAGATGGATCCTCACCCAACCCAACGAAGGAAAAAGAAAATAATAATTAAAAAAAAACAAGGGGGGAATAAGGAGCCAAAAATTGAGAAACTTTGGTGATGCTTCTTTGTCTTAAAATGATGAACACGTAGTATATGTTGAGACTTTTCGTAATTTTTGTCAGTTGGTGAATAGTCAACTCCAACACCATAGACAAAGAAGCATTCCACGAATCAATAAATGGCGAATACAGATATTCCATGAACTTCGTTTTTATTCATTTATTTTGGTGTTTGCGAAGAAGAAATCCAAAGCGGCAAAAGAGGCAGCAATTCCGTGATTGGTGCAAGTCTTTTTTGCTGGTTTAGCTGCAGTGTCACATTCTCCTGGCTTTTGCCAGCCTTTGTTTTTTTTTTTTCCTGTCAATTAAATCAATGCTCTTCCCTTCGTCGGGCAATCCAAGCAAGTGGGTGTATTTGCATACAAGGGGGAATGGAAACAAATCAAATTTTGGCATTTGGTATTTTGCACCAATCAAAGATTTTTCCCATTTGAGCATTTACCAGAAAAGAAAAAAAAAACATTTTACTAAAGAAGAAAGTGGATGCGGCGAGGATAAAGCGTGTAATGAGTGTGGGTATGCAGAAGGAATGTGGGGGCATGCACCGAGGACGGTGATGTCGGTTCGGACTTGAATTATTTGGTTTTGAGGACGACTCATTAATAGTATAATAATATTAATCATTGGATTTTTTAAAGGACAAATGCAATAATCCAACCTAGCTTGTCCGGGCGAGAAAATTTTAAATAACTAGACATGTTCGTCCTCAAGAAACAACAAGAACATGGAAAAAACGAAGAGGATGATTGACGACTATAAACAATAAATTCGTTCGTTCGATGTCATGGTTTTGTTATTTACTAGGCTCTGGTCGGCGCTTCGGTTTGGATAAAAAATATATAATTACATGAAAAAATATAAATGTTTTTATTTTATATGCATGTGATGAAATATTTAAAATGATAGTAAAAAACTTTATCAATAAATCAAAATAAATTAATCAATTACCATAAATATTAATAAATAAATAAAAAATTAGTATGACTTATTCAACCAAGTGAATAAACATCAAATTAATTATCTTATTCAAATGGTGATCTGGTTAAAAAATAAAACACATTCATCAATTTAGGCTTGCCTAACCCTATCTTAAATGTAAAAACAAAGAATTGTTAAAGGGTTAAATTAAAAGAAAAAATTGAGGAAGTGATATGAAAGATAACGACAAATTATATCGACTCAGGTTAACACATAAAATTTACAAACAAAATAATGAACTATAATATGAATTCATTCCACAATATCATAAAATTTCTTAATTAAAAAATCATTTACTTTATTTTATATGTTTTCTTTTATTTATCTTTAAAGTTAATTTTGATGGCTAACCACGTATGATTTTCATTTTTCATCTATAATTTGAGAGGAGAATATATTCAAAAATAAATTACAATAATCTCTTTTAAATACTACCTATTTAACTAGCGATTTGTCGTAATTTTTTTTTTAAGAAAACTTGGGTATACAAGTTATTTTGATATGTTTGAACTCAAAGTGTAATCAAATAAATTGATAATCATTTATGTAAAAAAAAAAGTTGTTAATAATAACTAAAAAAATTGAAAAAAATTAAAAGATGAATGTAGATCAAGATATTCGATCCCATAAAATAAGAGATTTACTTATTTATGTCTACTAAGTTTGTTTATTAAAATTAATAAAAAATAATAGAGATAAAAACATATGAAACTAATTGAATAATATAAAAGAAAAAAAATCTTATGCGAGGCCGAACAAATTAAAAATATTATTTTAGAATAAATATTTTTTAATAAAATAAATCTCATCTGTATAAAATAAAATAAAAATTCATCAAAAATTAAATACAAACAAAAAAATTAAAAAAAAACATGCAAAACCCGTGACATAAATCATGAGACTCGAATAAATCGATAGAAAAGAAATTAAAAATAACCAAAAAATCATTTTTTTAAAAATAATGTAGAATGATAAAATCATAAAAAGAAATGAGAAAAAAAAGGATGCTGAATCACATTAATTTTTCAAACCCGTGAGTCGGTGTCATTACATCAGAAGAATCACAAATGAAAAAACCTTAAAGCTCAATCCCTAATAAATCAAACATCAAAAGATGAAATAAAATAAAAAATCAATCACGAAAAAAAAATATACTTAAAAGAATGATGGTGGAAATTGAGATTAAAAATAAATTAGAGGACATAAAAAAGATTTAAAATGAAGGGTTAAATTGAAAAGAAAAAAACTTTAACAAAAGAAAAAATAAATCAAAAAAATAAGGGCTAAATTGAAAAAAAATAAAATAACATAAATTGTGGTTGAATGATGAAATTGAAAACCAACAAAATTTTAACAAGAAAAACAAGAAAAAAAATCAGAAACCAAAAGAATAAGGACTGGGTTGAAAAAATAATATATGACAAATTGAAATTTAAAAACTAAATTGAAAACATAAATTTTTTATATAAAAGAGATAAGAATGAAAATATGAGATCAAAAACATAAGAACCGAAACTTAAAAACCAAAAGAAATGAGGACAAATATGTACTTTCTCTAGAAGAGAATAAAGAAGAAGAAGAAGAAGAAGAAAAGAAAGAAATGACCACTTTTGACAAACCATGCCAATTTAACTTTGAAATATTTTATAACACATTGGATAAGCAAGAGAAAACAAATCCAAATAGATCCCAATTCATAAGACCATGCTAACATAACTTACAAGGATGAAATTAAAAAACAAAAATTAACTTCAATGATAGAAGTGCAAAACAATAACAATCTCAAGGACATGAAAGGAAAATATTAACTATGAACTTTGACGTGAACTAGTAAATTAGAGAGGATGGATAGGAGGTGGGTGTACCGTAAAACACCCATTTGCATGCTGCAGAACATTTGCTATTTTTCCCCCTATGTTTTGTCAATACTAAATTTTCTGCTGTCGAATTCTTGTTTTCAACGGCTTTGCTTACCTTCCTACCTCACAGCTTTATGCAGTACAATTTTCTCAAAGAACACAGAATCATGTCTAAAGACTTAGCTCTGGAGACTTCAAACGATAACGAAACTACACTAGAAAGATCTGTTCTAGGCATTGCATAATTTTAAAATAGCTGGCAACTGTGTATTTTTTTACCACCAAGAAAACAAGAGAGTTTCAGTGAAGCAAATAAATAAAGTTTTGTTCACAGAACTGTAATAAAGATGCCTCATGTTGAACTCCTCAAACTTAAGTCAGCTAAATGAATGTGATGCTATTTGTGTTTTTCGAGTTAATAGGCATCTAGAATTCGTTTATCAGTACCAAAGTCCTATATTTGGCTCAGCAGACAACCATACACATGATAGGCAGCCAATTCATTTGAGTACTGCCTGCCCATTTTCATTTTCATCTTAATCTCTTAAAACTAGAGGATGTTCCCATACACCTCCTGCCTAATTACAACAGCTATTAGGCATTTTAATATCATCCTTTCTAATAATAATCTTACTTGTATTCCACTCAAAAGTAGAGATACTCGTTTAGAAAATGTGCACTCTTACAATTATATTGGATCGGGGGGTTTCAAAGTAATCTCTTTTTCTTGGCCTCCCAGAAACTACAATCTAAGCATCTTCTTCGTCATTTAAGCCATTCCCCTTTCTACAAGGTCTAGTATAGAAGAGAAGACACTGTATATCCACATTATATAGCACTTTGCAGAATGTACCTGGCTAATGGCTACAGTTCTAGAAGAGGACTTCCTTCTTTAGCAAGAACAAAAAGACCACCATCCCCTCTTGAGATACGGAGATCCTCATCAAGGTAGGTAATAAGAAGCCAGGAGCTTGCTTGTTGGCCTGGAATGGGTACCTTAAATGGTGGCTGGCCAGAAATGGTTCTTCCAATATTTGCTGCTGCCTCCTGCAGAGGATTGAGAGATTGCTGGACAGGAGACAAATTGATCTTTTGCCCAAATAGTTCAACATTTTCTGGGAGATCTATGTTGGAATTTATTTCCGGAGGTTGCAGTGTACCTTCCTTAAATTCAACCTGAGCATATTGAAAGTAGAGGAGACTAGTAAGGTTTAGTTAAATCCTTATGCCAGAAAGTTGAAAGAGGGGAATTTCAGAAACCAACTCTCCACAGCAGGGGCCACAAAGCTTAAACTAAAACAGTATCTTTCCAATGCAATAATTTCTTATGCTTTCTTAAAAAGATACTCTATTACTGTATTTTTCTATTTTCTGTTCCATTTTTTTTTAACATCAAAAGCCACATTGTTTCAAAAGTTTTAAGAAGTACCTGTATTCTTGAAGGAGTCCGGACCTCAAAAGTTGCAGATGCGCTAAAAGAGAAAGTAGCAAAAGGGCTTGACAATGTAGTTGAGTTCACAATAGATAGATTGCTGGAATCAATTGTTTGAGATATGCTTTTCACTTTCAATAAAGGTGTAGCACCTGCTGCCAGAAGTGGCAACAGTTCAGAAGATGCAGTATACCTGTCAGTTATAAATCCAAATTAAATAACAGATTCATAATTAAAGACGGTGTAAATGACAAGAAAATATATGAATTTTGTCAATTCATCAGGATGCTTGCTACAATGCTTTCCTTCATGTAATTGAAATCACCAGCAAAAATTTGCATTTACACAAACTCTCCGGAGGCATAGAATAAAGCCACAGTTCCATCCAATTGTAATCCTCATACATTTCATTTTGTGCATGCCGATATAAAGAGTGGCAAAGAAAGCAGCTTTATTTAATAATCTTCAGGACAAAAACAAAACACACATTTTGTGGTGTACTTTCAACAAAAGATGACGCTTCCTATTGGTTCCATACAGATGGGCGAGCTGGTCTTATTGTGCAGCACACAAATCGATTAAGGCCGTGTAATTTTGTCAGCAGAAAAAATGACTATTTGTTCTTTTCATTTCAAGCATCATAGCAGTTTCAGAAACCAGCTTTCCATGGTACGAGAATCCCTAATAACTGGTTTCCATCAGAAACTCTATTCTATAACTTCAATCAATCTCCAATGGACTGATTCAAAGTGCCCCTAATTAGAATCCCAAACTTGAATTAGTGTCCATTCAATAAGCATTTGAGAACCATCAATAAGTCTTGGTATTCAATTTCATCTTAATTTGGCTACCAAACCCTTAATCTCGACAATAACTAAAAAATACATAGATTCCAAAGCCCAAAGTAGTCTCCTTTCCAGCTATAAATTTCATTTCTACTAAACAATTTATAAAAAAACACGAACAAAAAAAAACATAACATACGATAAAAAAAAACTTCAAGAATTGAATTAACTTCAATAAACTAACAAACTTACACCAAGAACCATTTTCCATCGAGCACACCAGTAGCATCCACAGGTGCCGAAGTCGGGTTTACAGCCTCCAACTGATTAACCAGCTCTAAAACTTCAGCCCGGATCTCCGGGGTGGCCCGAAACCCAAATTCCGTGCCGTAGACCGTATCTACCAAACACCTCTTCAAATCCTCAATCCTCCCATCCTTCTCCACGACCACCGCACTGCTGGTACTCGGTGCCGCTGCGGTGCCATTTCCCGCGGCAACAAATTGCTCCCCCCACTCGTCATCATTTCTCGGAGGATCCGAGTCCGCATCTTTCGGGTTCTCGGGCTCGGGCTCTGCCTTCTCGCCCCACTCGTCAGTGATACTTACTGGAGTTGGGTTTGGTTCCGGATCCGGGTCAGATGACGGAACAGAGGAGGAGGTGCGTGTGAGGTGGGTAGGGAATCTGGGTTGTTTAGTAATTCGGGGATGGAAACGGAGAGTTTTAGAGGATTTGCAGGAGAAAGAGAGGGATGGTAGTTGTGGGGATTTGCAGAGAGGGAATGGGCTGTTGGGGTTTATGGAAGACGAAGGGGAGAGGAAGAGGGAGGAGTGTGAGGTGAAGAAGAGTGCCATTTTTATTTTTTTTTAATTTTTTTGTGTGTGATTTTGAACTTTGGTGGGATTTCTAGTCCCAAAGGATAATAAAAAATTTGTTTATCTTTTGGCGTTTTATTGATTTGTAGTCCCATTATCAACTAACGTTCACGGCGGAAATAAAACATGTTTTGAAGTTCAAAATAAAAAAATAATAATAAATTTTTTAATAAATTTATTTTTTATTAAAAATTAAATTTTATAATATATTTTAATTTATTTTCAGTGAGATTTTATCAAATTCATTATTCATTATAAGTTTGGAAACTAACCTGAATTAATTTAAATTGGTTTATTTGGTTTTTTTATTTTTTTATTTAATATTAAATTAATTAAAAATTTAATTTTATAATTTGTATATAGTTATTTTTTTAAAAGATATTCTAAAATAAAAAATACAAATCAATAAAAAGTGGCACGTGGATCTCCCTCCACAGCACAACAAGAGATGGATTTGATGGTAAGGTAAAGGGGGAAAAAAGAGCATTTATCTTTGAAAAAAAAGCCCATCAAGAGAGGGATTGAAAGCCCACTTGGGAAAGTAATATTATCAACACTCTTCTGTTTACTGATCAATGTTGTTTTTCTTCTCCAGGTCTCTATAAAAGATTTGCTTTTAAGAAATAATAAATAAATAAATGGTATTTGATTCGGAGAGGAGAATCTCCCATAAGAGTATCATATTTTTAAACTTCTACAGTAGTTTGAAATTAACTCTCAATTATAATTAAATTTAATTATAGTGTTTAATTTAAATTTATATATTTTAAAAAAATAAAACTCAATTCATTTTATTTTTTATATTAATCTCATCACTTTTATTTTATTCCTTCAAATATTTTTAAATAAAAAAGATAGGTAAATGAGTATTCTAGGGAAGTTGGTTTTAACATTGGTTTTTTTTTTTAATATAGTAAATCATAGAGGTTGACATCTAATTTATTTTTGTATAATTTCTAAAGATTCAATTCTATTTAAAAATCAATTTTTTGTATTTAAAATAATCTAAATGTTCGATTTTTTGTCTTTGGAAATCTGATCATATTCTATATATGTTCTAACTGTAAGAAGGACGAATTGGAATTTAAAGAATTGGAGGAGGATATATTAGTCTCATTAATCGAGGCGAAATCCGTTTGAGAGATGAGAGATTGGAGTATTTTTTGTTTTTATATTTTATAAGTGTTTTTTTTAAATAAAATTATTTATTATTTATTTTATTTAAAATTAATTTTATTCGGTGTTTATGTATTATTATATTGTAATATTAAAAATAATATTTAAAAAACAATCATTGATATAATTTCAAATACCACACGGGATCACTCGGGTTCAACTTTTATAGAACTTGGGAAATGAGCTTTCACAGCAAGCTGCAATGGAGTGGGGGTCCTTGTGGTTATGGTGCCACGGGGGATCCAGCGATAGATATTTTCATGTCTTGTGGCTTCCATTATCTTCTAATTACTTGTCGGCAATATTCATATAAGATGAAATTTGGACTTTCCGGTGCTGTGGGGTTAGACTGGTGTGTGTGTGTGTGTGTGTGTAAAACACTCTAACAAAATGTTATGTAATATATATATCAGCGAGGTGAATCGAGATATCTCACGGGTTTATTTTTTATTTTTATAAAAAATTACTAACAAAATGTTATATGATATATAATAGCTCGGTGATACACTACGGGTTCACCTTTTATTTTTATAAAAAATTAGATCTTGATACTGGCAAGACCCAAAGGCTATTTTAGATCATGTATTGGACATGATCTAAGTCTATTTTGGATCCTACACCGCCCATTATATAAGGCTATTTTACGTTCTGCACACGACAAGATCCAAGGCAATTTGGGTCGTGCACCCGGCTTCTGCACATTGAATAAGCAAAGGCTATTTTGGGTCCCCTATCTTAG
>Ga0325411_1001858_pt1 | contig 23652 bp, 10 predicted proteins | sample PopdelMetagenome_13_FD_206181 | JGI IMG/M metagenome (GOLD analysis project Ga0325411, IMG submission 206181) | Populus deltoides microbial communities from Bellville, Georgia, United States - Xylem-PdIQD-R4 | ecosystem: Host-associated > Plants > Phyllosphere > Stem > Wood/Secondary xylem... | reverse complement strand
AGAGCAATCAAAGCCGAAACAATAGTAAAAACCCAAATCTAATTTGAAGTTTTTCCCGAGAGATGTTACTTTATTAAGAAATTCAAACTTAAAATATCATGTTTAATGAATGTTTTGTTTTATCACGGGTTGCAGCCTGCAGCAGGCCATGGTTTCCTCAAAGTTTTCTAATATGCAATATTTGTCCCTAATTTTTGCTATTTTCATATAATCCATTAAGAATCAATTTTTTTTTTTTTTTATGGTTTTCTAATTGTTCCCAAGAAATTTATTCACGCCCCGTCCTTGGTTTTTACCATCTTGATCAGCATTTTGGGAGAGTCTTTTTTTTATAAATAAATATTTTTTATTTCAAATTAATTTTTCTTGATATTTTTATATTGCTTTGATATTCTAATATTAAAAATAAAATTAAAAATATATAAAAAAATACTTTTTAATATATTTTAAAATAAAAATTATTTTAAAAATATTCACCATGCCAAATATTACCTTAATGATAATAATCTCTCAAAACACATGCTTGGTTAATTTTTTATTTTTAATAAATTCGCTAAGTAACCAAAAAGTTGCGTATAGCGACAAGAATCTCAATTTTCTAAAATACGAACGAAAACCCAACGCTTCTGTCATACTTCCCCACACACACCAATCAACCGTGCACTACACTCTCCCAGATCCAAATGGCAATTTCGTAAAAACACACCTCCTTACTCCTGACCTACGAAGATTAAGTCGTCAAAATGACAGGACTGTGCATTCTCTCTTCTTTCGGCGCAGGTGGGTTATTATTATCAATTCACCTATTTTATATCAGACTCCTGAATTACCCTTAAAATCTCATTAATTACACAAAAACCCAAACTTTCATCCTAATACGTGTCACATTAACACTTAAAAAATACACAGAATAGCCAATCAGACCCGTGGGTGCAACTGCATAGACGTGGCAGTCACCAGGCCCCACTCAGCCATCGTATCGACGTCCATTATTGCCTGAAGCATAAGATTCTTCCGTGTAAGTTTATACACGGAAAACCCAAATTGTTAATTACGGAATACCCATATTAACTCTGATCCTTAGCTCTTCTCTATTCTCAATCCGTAGCGAAGAGATGGAAAGCAAGGGCTGTTTCTGTAAATATGATTACATTGGGAGGATAAATAAAAATAATAAAAAAACAGGTTTATAATGGAATAAATTAACGGTGAACGGAGAAAAAACCGGCCGGTTAGAGGGGTCTCGTTATTTCCTATATAAAGCCATAACCACAACCTCTCTTCTCTCATATTTTGCATTCGCTTTCAAGCGTTTCTACTCTCTCCCTCTCTAGAGCCAACCTCTCTCTCTCTCTACACTATTTGTTAGATTCAAAAGCAGCTCTTAATAGGTAAAAAATAATCTCTCTCAACTTCAGCTATCCATTTTTAACTTATATTAATTTAATTTATTTTCTTAATTTACTTTTTTTATTATTCGAAGTGGTTTTTTATGCTCGGAACCGAAAAACAACTAGGAAATTTAAAAATAAAATTGAAATTAGAATAAAATAATAAATCGCGTGTTTGAGTAGGAGATTAATGCGAGATACAATAAGGATTGATCAGCGGAGGTTAAGAGTGGTAATCGGAGTAATGATTGATTTTGATGGTGTTTTCTGGAGAGGTCAGTTCGTTTGTTTATTGAAACCCTAAAATTACTTCTAGGGTTCAGTTAGGGATTCGAGTTATTAGTGGATTTGGCAATGAAATTAGGATTTTTGGATCTGGTTTGATTTGTGATATCATTTAATCAAAAAGCAGTGAGTGAATGTTGTTTTGTTGTCCTTTTGAGGGAATGAGAGGGTTTCTGATTTGTTTGTGGTGGTTAATAGGATTTGGTTTATAATCTGCGGTTTAGATGATGATGATTATTATTATTATTATTAAATTTGTTTCAGTGAATTGACATTGTTGGGTCTTTGTTTATAACATGAATCCTTCTTTCAATGCTAGATTTTCTCTATATGAAATTTTTTATTTTGTGATACAGTCATGTAGCATACGATTTCTTTTAGTTTTGCGTGTGTTCTTAAATAGGATTGATACTACCAATTTTGTATGGTAAGGAGCTAATTGTGACCAGTATTGCTTGGTTTTCTATGTATGGATGTATGTGCTTTTAAATATAGATTTGGGTATATGTTGCCATGAGTACTGGTTACAGTAAATGATAATATAGGTGTTATTAGTAAGTTGAAAGGAACATCCTTGCTAGCTGCCTTTGTATTACCTGCTGCAGGCTTGAAGCTGCAGGTGCTTGAAGCTTTATATCGAGTTTTAATTTCTTTCTTTTGTTTACTTGAAGCTTAGATTATGTGTAGAGACCACTGGGTTTTCTTGCATTGGTGAAACTAAATGGAAGGGTTTGTGTTGGGTGCTAATTGATGGGATTAAGGACATGGCATGTGCATATTTTGCATGAGTCCTAGCATTTGACTGGGTAGTCTACTTTGATGGGTCAGAAAAGAAGGATTTGAATATGAGCATTCCATATATTAGCTAGTGATTGGGAGACCCCGATTCCTGATTGGAGGGGAAACCTTAGCACAAGTCCTTTACCATTGAATTATGCCTCATTGGCTTGATTACTTAGCTATTAGAAAGATTGTCCACTGGGGCCTTTTTTAATACGTTTACACCTGTTCTTTGTACCTGCAGGTTTTCTGTATTGTATATTAAATTGCCTGCTGCTTTTGCTTTCTTATTTATTTTATGGGAATTGGATTTGCAGATATCCAATGATTGTTCAACTCCTTTGACCAACTTGTCAAGGGGCTCTTTTATGTCTTTAAGGCTGATATTCTTTGATAAGAAGAAAATAGATACTCAAGCAATTAGAGATTCTCGTGTGGAAGATTCAGTTTGTATGCATATACATATGAAATGGGTTCCCGAGGAAGGCCAGTATTTGATCTTAATGAACCCCCAACTGAGGATGATGAGATTGATCATGCTGTATGTCTGCAGCCACACAAGGCACTTCCTTCTGCAAATTCCCACCCTTCTGACATGTTTATAGCATCAATGGGTCCCCAAGGAATAAAAAACAACCATGCCTTTTCACACGCATCATCTATATCCGGTTTTCAGCCTTTTATTCGACCCAGGGTTGCTTTTTGCCCTGAAGTGGGTTTTGAACAGAAGATGGCTGGGGAACAGAATCCCAAGTTAGCATCACCATCAAAAACAATTACTGATGATGATAAGAAAGAAGCACAATCTCTAGCTTCTGGTTCTGGATCTGGTTCTGCAGAAATTAAAGTTGTGGAAAGAGAGGAAGGTGAGTGGTCTGACGCAGAGGGCACTGCTAATGTGTGTGCTGGCAATAGCATGCATGAAAAGGGCAAAGCTTCTCAATTTCAAGGAATGTCTGAAGTAGAAGGTACTTCTGTTATGGTTTCCATGAATGTTTCTAGCAGTGTTAAGGTTATTGATAACACTAAGGCTGAAAGCTGTGACCGTGTTTCACCTGGTCTGGATCAAGGTCAGAATGATTATAAAAATAATGGTAGTCGAAATTCAAATGGAAATGCTAATGATGATGTGTGTATGGATGGTCAGGAAGAAATTGCCTCAGTCTCAAAACAACGTGAAGTTAGAGGTATTGAAGCAAGTCATGCTCTTAAGTTTTCAACTAATCCCGGGAAGAGGAAGATAGACCAACACAAAGAAGCAATGCTGGGTAAAAAGCGTAATAGGCAGACCATGTTGATTAATATAGATGAAGTCAAGCAAGCTGGAATTATGAAAAGTTCAACACCAAGAAGGCAGCCAAACGTCACGCGTACTGTGAAGGAGGTTCGTACTGTTCCTCAACCTGCTGAACGTTCTGGAGAAAGGCCTGGTCATCCTTTAAAGGATCAGAAACAAGCTGATCTGCCATGTAATGATGGTGGCTTTTCTGTGGAGTCTTGTCCACCCAAATCTGAAAGTAATGGTGATATAAATTCTGCACAGCCAGCTAAGAATAGGAAAGTGAATGGTGAATCTGACTTTTCTGTAGACATGTACCTGCCACCTATTCAGAAACAGAGTACATGGAAACAGCCTGCTGAGAGTTCGTGGAAGCATCCAGCTGATTTAAGACAGCCAAAAAACTCACAATTCTCTAACAGGAAGCCTGCTCTTATCAACCAAGGTTCCATGGATTCAAAGTTGGGAAACAAGAAATACCTTCCTGTGAAAAAGTCGACTGTAGCCAGTACACCCTATCAGGACACATCAGTGGAACGTCTTATACGGGAGGTGACTAATGAAAAATTTTGGCATCACCCAGGTATTAAACAAAACATATACATGTCTCAGTTTGTATATGTCTATATGCATTATATGGGACCATTTTTTGGTTTTTGGGCTGAAAAGATAGAACGTAGTGCCTGTATACTGCATCTGTTCCAAATCCTTAAGAGGAGGGGGTGGGACAGATTGGAGATGTATCAGAAGAGTTTGATAGTCAGCAACTCATAAAAGTTGGACAAACCAGTCTCGTCACTTATTTTGTTTCCTATATTTTTTGACCAATTGGATGTTTTGGTTTGTGCATTTCATATCCTCTATCATTTTATCTCTACATTTTAATAGGGAACTGTGGATCAGCTAGGGTTTTTTTGTGCCTGTCCTTAATAAGTAAAAGCTGTTTGCTACATGCATCTCAAGCTTGAAAGATGTTTACTTGCCAATTTACATGCTCTAGGAGGTGGTTAAAATGTGATGCAGTGTTTTTTCTGATTCTACGTAGTTACTTGAAATTTAACCACCTTGTATGTATGCATTAAGAAAATATGTGGATGTCGAATCTTTCTGTATGTTTCTTTGAGAGCTTTGTTCTTTCCTTTGCCTTTTTGGTCCCTGCATTTTTTGAATCTTATTTTGTTTTATTATTGTGTGCACCAGAGGACTCTGAGCTCCAATGTGTTCCGGGTCGCTTTGAGTCTGTGGAAGAATATGTAAGAGTATTTGAGCCTCTTCTTTTTGAGGAATGCCGAGCTCAACTTTACAGCACATGGGAGGAGTCAGCTGAAACTAATGCACACATTATGGTTCGTATAAAGAGCATTGAAAGGCGGGAAAGAGGTATTGAGTTGAATTATTACTGTAGCGGTGGATATCTATGCTCTGTTTTGTTGACTGATTGAAGAAATCTCTTTTGTGGCCATAGGATGGTATGATGTCATTGTTCTTCCAGCAAATGAGTGCAAGTGGACATTCAAGGAGGGTGATGTTGCAGTTCTCTCAACTCCAAGGCCTGGAACAGGTTTGTTATGACTGTACCACTTTTGCGATTCTGCTTCATTGCATATCAATCAAAGTGTGTTTTGGCTTTCTAATATGCAAATATAATTTTCATCATGTGAAGCAGTAAGATCCAAGAGGAACAACACCTCGTCATCAAACGAAGATGATGAGGAGCCTGATATCAATGGACGTGTGGCTGGTACTGTTAGAAGACACGTCCCTTTGGATTCTCGTGATCCTCCTGGTGCAATCCTTCATTTTTTTGTTGGGGACTCTTATGATCCTCACAGGTTATTACCTCAATCTTAATTTGTTCCTTGGTGCTTATGCCTGCTTCAAATGTCTTTAAGTCACCAGAATTCCTGATCTTGTCAGACTTTTGTTCTCTTTATTTCATACTGATGGTTTGCTTGCTTATTCTATAATTTGTTTTCACCAGCAAGGTTGATGAGGATCATATTTTGAGGAAACTTCAACCCAGAGGCACCTGGTATTTGACTGTCCTTGGTTCTCTTGCAACCACCCAGCGTGAGTATGTTGCGCTGCATGCATTTTGCCGTCTCAATTTACAGGTAACAGCCAGATACTTGTTAATTTCTAAGTTTAGTCTTTTTTCACATACTTGAAACTAAATGTTCTATACCATCCTGGTAGATGCAAGCTGCAATCCTAAAGCCCAGTTCAGATCACTTCCCAAAATATGAGCAGCAGACCCCAGCCATGCCTGAATGCTTCACACAGAATTTTGTTGACCATTTACGGAGGACATTCAATGAGCCACAGCTGGCTGCAATCCAATGGGCTGCCACACATACTGCTGCTGGTACAAGTAGTGGGGTAACTAAGAGGCAAGAACCATGGCCCTTTACTCTTGTACAAGGGCCTCCAGGGACAGGTAAGACGCATACTGTCTGGGGAATGCTAAATGTCATCCATCTGGTTCAGTATCAGCATTACTATACTTCTTTGCTTAAGAAACTGGCACCCCAGAGCTATAAACAAGCCAACGAAAGCAATTCTGACAATATTGCTTTGGGGTCAATTGATGAAGTTCTTCATAACATGGACCAGAATCTCTTCCGCTCCCTTTCAAAACTCTGTCCAAAGCCCAGGATGTTAGTTTGTGCTCCTTCTAATGCTGCAACTGATGAACTTCTTGCACGTGTTCTTGATCGCGGATTTATTGATGGTGAGATGAAAGTTTACCGGCCTGATGTGGCCAGAGTTGGGGTTGATTCGCAATCACGTGCTGCTCAGGCAGTTTCTGTTGAGCGGAGAACTGAGCAACTTTTAATCAAGAGCCGTGAAGAAATTTCAAAATGGATGCAAGAATTAAAAATCCAGGAAGCTTATTTCTCAGGACAAATTGCTGATCTTCAAAATAAGCTTAATTTTGCAGCCGTGGATGGTCGTTCCCAAGGATCTGTTGGTGTTGATCCTGATGTTCTTATGGCTAGGGACCAAAACCGAGATGCATTACTTCAGAACCTTGCGGCTGTTGTTGAAAGCAGGGATAAAGTTCTAGTTGAAATCTCTCGCCTTCTCATCTTAGAACCCAGGTTTCGTGCTGGTAGCAATTTTAATCTGGAAGAAGCCCGAGCTAGTCTTGAGGCAAGTTTTGCCAATGAGGCTGAGATTGTGTTCACTACTGTCTCAAGCAGTGGTCGCAAGTTGTTCTCTCGTCTTACTCATGGTTTTGATATGGTAGTTATTGATGAGGCTGCTCAAGCCAGCGAAGTTGCTGTTCTTCCTCCACTTGCACTTGGTGCTGCACGGTGTGTTCTTGTTGGCGATCCTCAGCAACTTCCTGCAACAGTTATCAGCAAGGCAGCTGGAACCTTGTTATACAGTAGAAGCCTTTTCGAAAGGTTTCAGCAAGCTGGATGCCCGACAATGTTATTATCTGTGCAATACAGGATGCATCCTCAAATCCGAGATTTCCCCTCGCGGTACTTTTACCAAGGACGTCTCACTGACAGTGAAAGTGTTGCAAATTTACCTGATGAGACATACTACAAGGACCCTTTACTTAGACCTTATCTATTCTATGATGTTACTCATGGGCGGGAGTCACACAGAGGTGGATCGGTATCTTATCAGAACATACACGAAGCACAATTCTGTCTTCAGTTGTATGAGTATCTTCAGAAATCTTTAAAATCCTTGGGCATGGGGAGAATCACGGTTGGCATAATCACTCCATATAAGCTGCAGTTAAAATGCCTCCAACAAGAGTTTTCAGCTGTTTTAAAATCTGAAGAAGGGAAAGATATCTATATTAATACCGTCGATGCTTTCCAAGGTCAGGAGCGTGATGTCATTATCATGTCTTGTGTCCGGGCCTCAAATCATGGTGTCGGTTTTGTAGCTGATATCCGCCGAATGAATGTTGCTCTTACACGTGCCAAAAGGGCTCTATGGGTATGGTTTTCTATCTTTTATTTCTTACCTGCTCTCTCTCACTTTGTTATTTGACATTTCATTTGTAAGCTTTTCATTTGTGCCATCACCCAATAGCTGCATCTCTCCAGCCACTGAACTTGATTTCCCAACAGGTCATGGGGAATGCTACTTCTCTCGTGCAATCAGATGACTGGTCTGCATTAGTTGCCGATGCTAAAGCAAGGAATTGTTACATGAATATGGACTCCCTCCCCAAAGATTTTTTTGTTTTGAAGGGGACCCTGGGCAAAGGTTCTTCCAACGTAAGGGGTTTGAGGTTAGGTGGACCAAGACATAGATCTTTTGATATGCACATGGAATCCAGATCAGGGACACCATCAGAGGATGACGAGAATTCAGGTGCATCTGTGATTTCTAGGAATGGGAGTTTTGGTCCTTTTAAGCCACCAATGGACAATTCGTTAGATGATTTTGATCAATCTGGTGATAGATCAAGAGATGCCTGGCAATATGGTATACAGAAGAAGCAAGGTTCCTCTGCAGTTGTAGGAAAGAGAGGCTCCTAGAAGTGTTGGTAGGTGTCTGAAATTTGTTTCAGAACTTTGGGGTAGCATTGCCATGTTATATTTCCCCAAATTCACGATCCCGTCTCCTAGCCGCCAGAAAGGCCTTTTGAACCTTGGCTTGTCATTTTGATGCATGTCTGCTAAACATGATTGGGACCTAGTTCCCAACTCAGGCTGCTTATGCCAACTGCTTCTGCTGAACAAAACATGAAACAAAATGTTGTTGTGTGCCAATGGTGAATGTGTAAGTGGATAAGTCAAGATGGTTGCTTTTGCAGTATAGATCTGTTTGGTCGAATTGATTCCTGCGATATCTGCAAGGAGATGGGGGTGCTTTTGGGTAGGTTGTGGCAGATCATACCCTTAACTGACCAGCTTCCAGGTTCAAAGGTAAGAATTATTTTGTTAGATGCCATAGCATCTGGTTTAATTTAAGCTTCATGTCTGGTGATCACGTAGCTGATAGCGTAAGCTTTGGATTTGCTTGAATACCAGGAATCGGTTGGTGGCATCAAGGAGCTCTTTGCATACCTGGTTACTATGAGGTGCCTCTAGTTTGCAACGGAACCTGTGCAAATTGAGGAATGCTTAGATGTCTTTTTAATTGATTTGGGGAGTTGGAAGGCTTCCAGTCATGCACTCCCATCTTGAAGCTCTCGGATTGCATCTCATCGCCTTGGTTCTTTATCAATATCGGTGGTTCGACAAAGAGTTTACATTTTGAAGATGCTGTGTACATTATTTGGGAGTGCAAAATACGCTCTGAAGGGACTAAGATACTGGATGGTTAAGCCAAAGTCTTCTTTCTTCCTGTTCTTTCTTGAAGGGTAAGTAAATATATGACTGCAACAGATGGAAAAAAGAAGGAAAGTACAGGATTGTTTAACAAAATTCCAATACTAGAGGCATTCATGACTTCAACTGACTTTGCGCATACATCTTCAGCTGTGAAATCGCATGGTATCTTGTTGTTAACATAAAAGGAAAGTAGTCAATTTTTTTATGACAATAATTTTTCCTTTAAGTTCTCATCTTTTAATTATGTGGAGCAAGTAATTCTGCAGGTGCGCTCGACGCCACCCACAGTGCTTGCAAATACTCTTTGATTACTACTTGTTTAAAAGAATAAAAATATAAAGTGCATCTAAAGTTGAGAAAAAAAACCTGTTAATGTGTCCATTTTGGCGATAAGATTGTTTTAATAATGCAAGGCATCGGTATGTGAATCCGAGCTCTAGTGTTTTTTTTTTTTTTTGTTGTCAATCATACTCTGGGCAGAAGAACTCGCATACCTGAAGATGTGATGATGAAGACGTCAGATGATGATGATGTATGATGAAGAAGAAGACTGGAGTAACAAATGAATATCTATAAACCAAGCGATAATCGTTGCGGAGTAGTTGGGAGTTATTGCTTGAAATACGTCCACCTGGTTTTATTACACACGAGGACAGACAATCTCTTTGTTTCCTCTTATCTCCCGCTTTCATATCTTGTTGATTATGACATTGTGATGAATTTCAACAAAAACGCCGTGGGACAAAGACCAGGCTCCAAATTACAGACCTCACAAGTCCAACTAACATTTTAATTGCTCTTTGGAGGGATGCAGTTGCCATGGCGTGCGCAGCTGTTTTTCATGCTGCTAGTGAGTCGTGATCTTGCCATTTTTTGGCTTCAACGAAAGCTTCTGGTTGGAACGATATGCGCGTTGCGACGGTGCTTAAATGCAGGATTCAAGTGTTTGCTAATCAATATGCATTACCACGTTGAAAAGGATCAAATGCAGGCATGGCGTGCCTAAACAATGCCCAGGCTACAAGGGTGACAGCAGGGTATGGGAGTTCAGAAAGTAGCAGTCAGATGGAAATTGACGCATTTATTCATCTTTTTATTTATTTATTTATTTATGATGCCCTCTTGAACCAAAAAGCTTCTTCTTTTATTTTTATTATAAATTAAATTAAAAGAGGAGGTCCTTTCACCGCTGCCATTAATGTGCTGCCTCAGTGCCTCCTGCATTTATTCACACTACAGAAGTAAAATTTTATTGTGATCTCAATTGTTTTGTCTTAAATTTTAAATGTTAGGAGAGATAAAGTTATCTAAAAAATGAAGGGAGAGTTTTTTATTATAGTATGAATCTTGATGTTAACGGATTTGTTTTTAAAAAAGAGATTTGATGGAGATGGTTTTAATCTCTAATTATGTTATATAAAGTAGATCAAGAACTAAATTAAACCCTTTTAAAATAAATAATTATGATGGACTGAAAAAAAAGAAAACTAAATTGCAAAGATGCTTTAAAAATCATTCAATCATGTTAGATATATTTTTAAATAAGATTAGAAATTTTTATAAATATATTTGTAATTTTTTAAATAATTTTATGTAAAATATTTGAAAAAATAAGCATGAATACTCAATGAAAATAAAAAAAATATTTTTTTCTTTTTTTTTATTTTGAATATTTATTTCTCAAAAATAGAGTTTTGGATGAAGAGTTTTTTTAAAAAAAAATTTAAATTGATTTTTAAATTGACATAAAATTAAAAAGAATATAATTTAAAAAATGATCTGGCAGCATCATGCGGGGGGAAAATAGTCTGATCTAAATAATTGTCATTATATAGTCAAGTAGCCTTTGAGTATATCTTTAGAAAAAGGTTGTCCTCTTGTGTGTGCACCATCTGACAGGTCGTCCATGCCAGGTCATGCCGTGCGTACTGCATGCAACACACTTATTTGATTAATAGCCGTTGATATTGTTGTGTCAATTATTTTTTATTTTAAAATAATATTTTTTAAAAAACATTATTTTTATAATTTAAAATAAAAAAATCTTTAATTTTTTTAAAAACATTTTTTAAAATACAAAAACAGGCAGTCAAGTGATTTAAGGTACCCTCATTTGTTTACTTTTGTTTGACACTTCAACGACTCCGATTGAGATTTATTAGTGCTCTGATTAGTGAAAACAAAAGATGATTAAATTTATGATATGTACTCGTACGCACTCTACACTGTCTCGACTCTCGAGCCGGTTTTTTTTTCTTTTTTTAATATAAAAATTAATGTTAAGAACGTGAGGAATTATTTTATCAGTGTTATTAAATCTCATTAAACAGATGAAGTTAACATTTTTCTAACTTAATTTTACATATTACTCATATTTTTAATTAAATTATATAAAAATAACCTGATTAAAATCAATTAATTTTTAGCAATTTAAAAATAAAATAGATAATTAGCAAAAACATAACTTATATTTTAAAAAAATTCAAGATAACAATTGTTTTTAAATATTAAGATGGTACCACATTTGATTGACCTCATTAATCTTGCAATCTGAGTCATGGACTCCATTTAATTTAATAACTGTTCTTTTTATAAATTATTTTTTATTTAATTACATGATAAAAAATAGATATTTTTTATCAACCCTAAAATATAGTATATATTTATTTGAGATCATGATAACCCTATAAAAAATAAATAAAAATAAAATATGAAGTCTATTTCTCAACTAATCTAATATTGAAGGATAAAAATAAAAAATAAAAAAAATTGAATGACCAAAAACTAAAATAAATAAATTGGGTTTGTTGGGTCAACCCGCCAAACCCATGTTTTGGGTAACCCAGGTCAACATGTTAAACCCGCGAACCAATTCACAAACCCCATTGAGATTAATAACTTTTTTTTTTTAATTATATGATAACAAAAACAGACGATCGTAAAATTGAGTACTAACTTAACACTGAGACTTTTTTTTTTAAATCGCGATAATCTCATGTAAAATAAAAATAAATAAATTATAAAATTTAGTTTTAAATCAACCCAATATCAAAAGATAAAATAAAAAAATAAAATTTTTTTTTTAAAAAAGTTAAACCCAACAAACCCAGAGCCGCGTCAACCCGTGAGTAGATCCATGGACTTTCTAAAGTTTAATAACATGTTTTTTAAAAAAATTATTTTTTTAGTTATATGATAAAAGAAATAGACAATCATAAAATTAAGTTCAATTAGAAAACAAAGAAAAAAAAAGTACCCTACCAAACTCATGAATCGAAGCAACTTGAGTTACCTTACCAAACTCGCAATCCAAGACATTAACTCCATGAAGTTGAATAACTTGAGTTTTTTTTAAAAAAATTTATTTACCTAAATATTAAATAATATAGACAATACTGTCATACTGAGATATTTTTTGAATACCAACTCAATATCAAGATATTTTTTTTTGTTATTGTGATAACTATATAAAATATATTAAAATAAATTATCAACTTTAAATTCTAATAAACATATAATACAAGGAGTAAATTAAAAATAAAAATAAATAAATAATCAAAACATAAAAGATCAAAATGTTAAAAAACAATACATAACGATATCTATTATAACTCGGGTGAGATTTAAGTGTGTTTATTTTTATGATAATTATTATCGTGGTTGTGATTTGAAAAAATTAATTTTATTATCACCAACCAAAAACGTTCTCTCAAAATCTGCACGCTTATTGAGCCAGGACTCAACCCCATTACCATTTACATGTGAAGCAACCCACTGGATCGCAGCCCATGAATCATCATATGTTATAGGGAGAGGGTGCTCTGGGGCTCTTCTGTATTGAACGGACACAGCAATAACATTAGCTTGGTGGGCTAAATTAGTGAGGTAGTTAAGGTACATGGAAGAGAAAGGAGACTCAAAGCAAAAGGCACCACCATGGATGTATATCAGAAGAGGGAGTTTTCGGCTTGGATCTTTGATTTTGGGGATAAAGAGACGGACAGACAGGCTGTTTTCCTATGAGACCACAGTGTCTTTGGATTGGACTCCTGTATGAGGGTCATTGGATAGTGGTACAGTCTCTGCGTCAGCTGTGATCCTCTTTACCTTGCCATTTCTGTAAACGCGAAGGGGGCGAAATCATGAAGTATTCCAGTGGAGTTTGATGAATCCATAATTTCAGAGGAGAAACATAAAGCAAAAATCTTTGAAGTGAGTAACGTGTTATTCCTTGTTTCAGAGGAAAGATCGATGAGACGAGGGAAGCACTGTGGAGGAGGAAAGCAGTGGAGGAGAACAGATCGATGAGACGGGGCTAATTTGGATGTTGGAGAACAGACATTAATTAAAAGCCACGTTTTCTGAATAGCGGCCACAACAAAAGCAAGCGAGACTTGCTTTTTTGCTGCTCCTGCGGTTGGAACTTAGATTTTTATCGAACCCATGCATCAAAATGTGTGGTTTGTAATTAACTAAATAGATAAAAATTATTGACACACCTGAACATAAAAGCTACCATATAACCAAACACAGTAAAAAATATGTTTTTAATATATTTATACTGTTTACAATATCTTTTTCAAAAAATTTAAAATTAAAAAAAAGTAAAAAAGAAAAAATATATTTTATTTTTAATGATCTAATTGTAATCGTAAAAGGAAAAGGACTAATTTAAAAATTAAAAACCCTCTCACCATGCAACCCATTTTTTTTTAATCAAATAGTCTATAATCTTAATTCAAGGATCTATTTTTCTTTGCTTTGTCTTTTAGATAGCAAATGAATGGTTGTAATTTATTTTTGAAATTCAATGATTGATCTTGGTTTGCTTTGCTTTTAAGCCAAAGAAAATTTTCACCTATAAATAAGTGGTTACACACACATAAACAAAGGAGAGGCAAAAATTAGAGAGAAATTTGGGGGAAAGTCCAGAAAATAAAAAGAAAGTAATTCTCACATATTCTCTTCCTACACCCACACAATGCCAAAAACACTAAACCCATTATATCCATACCGGCTACCAACCAGATGAAAGGCAAAGGAAAAAAAATGAAAAACTAGCCAAAGACGACCACAAATCTCTTCCCCAGCCTTGAACCATCCATCACTATCAATATCTCAACAAATCATTCAACCTATACCAACCCAGAAATCCACAACTGGAATTGTCGTTCCAATCCCTCCTTTAGATCTCACAAAAGCACTCATCACATAACCGATCATCAATCCTCAGCCCTTCCACTTATTGCTTTCTCCACACACTAATACCAACAACAACCTTTAACTTCCAGCTATAGACTAAGCTTCCCCTCTCATTTGATTCCTCAAAAACTGGCACCCCACTAATAACCTCCCTCCCTCTTTATCAACTCCTTATTTTTCCAAAATCAGCTCCTACCGTGATAGCCTCATCCAGTCTTACCCACACAAAGAAAAAACTCGGCCTTCTCCTTGCCAAACCAACCCATTATCAACTCATTATTAGCATACCCACGACAAGTATAGGCCATAACCACAGCTGCATTGCGATAGTACGCAATCCATCATAGTCTCCTCCTTTCATCGTCAGTCACGATAGCGCAACCGCTTCCCCTTTCATCTCTTTTCCCTGTGACAACGTCGTTAGCCTCCTTCCATCCATAAAAATCCTCATTTGTAGATAATAGAGAGGAGTAAATCTGAAAACATAAGAATATAAGTTATACTAGAGAAAAAAAGAGGTAGACCTGAGGAAAAAAAATATTAAAACCGACAGATTTGTTTGTGTGATTTTTTTGGGTTTTGCAGGTGGCGACAACTCTCACCTTCAGCACAGGAAGAAAGAAGAGAAGAAATCACTCCTGATTCACTGGTTTTCTTTTCTTCATTAGTGGCGATGGTGCGTGAGAGATCCACTCGCTGCCACTATAACTGCAACTTAAAAACTTCCTAACATTGTTCCCAAATTCCCAATAATTTCTCCAAATTTGTTGTGAATTTTTGTAAATGTTTAATGTGTTTGGATTATTTTGAATTTTGATGATTTCTAATTTGATAATTGTGGGTGTGTGTGAGTAAAATATAGTAAAAAGTAGAGCGTGTGTGATTATTTTGTTTATTGCTTTTTTTTTTTTACTTTGTGTTAAATGAATGACAAAAAAAAGAAAAGATAAAAAAATTAATTAATTAAATGTTTTTAATTGCATATGGTCAAATCTCTAAAAAAAATATAAAAAATTATATCGTTTAGTATTTTCACATGAAAATTCAAAATATGTATTTGCATGCATTTTTGGATTTAATAACTAGTTTAATGAATCCATGAGAATTTGGTCAATATTCCAATAATAATCAATCCTTTAATTAATGAGAATTAATAGTTAATATTCTAGTATAAAACGCTAGACCTATAGGTTAGGCTGATATTTGAATATCAAGAGTTGACCAACAAATTCTTAGAGTTATTTTAAATATTTACCAATTTTAATTGGAAGTATTTTTCACCATAATATATAAATTATATAAAATATTTTTTCATAATAATTTAATTGGGTACTTGAGTCCATAATGAATTCTAAACACCTGATTTATTCATACGAATAAATTTTAATTCTAAACGATAGATAGACTACCAGTTAGGAACCCATTAGAACCTTTAAACCACATTCAAAACCACACAAAACAGCTTATCTCAGGAAGGATGTGCTAAGTGTGCTAATACCTTTCCTATCCATAATCAGTCCCTTATCCTTTGAATCTCTGATAAAACCAGTATACCTAAGTTTCTAATCGACCTTGAACCAAATAACTAGGTGTATACGTTTCTTATAGTATTGGACTAATCATAATCAGTCCCTTACGACTCTACTAAGGATGATATTATTTCTTATAATATTGGACTAAGCTTTGTGTATTAGATGTGGTTTATCTGTTTTTATGAGTTTAAATTTTTACATTTGGCTTATTTTATTTTATTTGTGCTTTTATCCCAGGTGTATATGTTTTCATACATTATTAGTTTGATATATCACTCTGGGATGAGCAGATAAAAACTTCAAGTTAGGTTGAGGAGTAACAGCTTACCCTATGACTTTCAGTCACGGTTTAATTTCGTGAAACCATCCAGCTCTTTGTTGAGTGGTTGGATTGGTAGTCATTGATATAAGTACCATTCAATTACCTACTGAACCCCTATATTGCCTTTATAAGGGTGATTACTAAAACATTGAGAGTCCTTTTTTTAGAGACTAAGTAGTAAGCTTACCCCCTGTCCCACGTAAAAAGATTAGAATATGTCTTTAGGGTGTATGCTCGCAACACATTATTTTGCATCAAGGCAAGCCTTTCTTGAAGCATTTTGACTTTAAGACTTTCAGGTGACACAATAGCCGTCACTTAGGAAATTTTTGTTGTAGAGTTTGGGCAAGAATTAAAATTTATGTTTATTATGAAATCATTATAATCACGTGTCACCTCTTGAAGGGCGATTTCTTCATATAAAAACATGCTCATACATTTGAGATGCATGTATCCTTATATGCATATATCCTTAAAAGGTTGAAACGTAGGTCACCCACTTAAGGTTTATAACACTTGACTGAGAGAAAAGATGGAAAACAAAGAAAGAGCTCAGATAAAAGCTCATTATCAAAAGAAAATTGAGAGCATCAAAGGTAAAGTCGTTAGACTCATAAATCTACTCGAATAAGTATTGGTTTTCAAGAATGGAAAAGGAACGTTTGCATAACCTCTCGTGAAAGCACCGTGAGCCCGCGTCTCTCATACATCTCAGAACTTAGGGGCAGACTTAGTAACTAGGCAACATTTTATCCTTCCAATCAACTCAAGCTCAAGTCACTATATATCCAACAATAGAAGGACCTTCTAACGATAAGTCTACATGTCCCATATACCATGATAAATGAGTCTCTCTAAAAGAGAGATTGAGAGTAGTAGAAAGGAATAATCTAATTGACCCTATATTAGCAGGTGAAGTTTGTTTGGTTCGAAAAAAAATTATAATGCCAAAGGAGTTTAGAGTGCCAGACTTCATCAAGTACATTGGACTAGAATGCCTGAACACCCATCTTCGGTTTACTACAATAAAATGGTTAAAGTGATCCATAAAGATAAAATGTTAATCTATTTCTTTCAGAATAGTCTCCCAGGGCCTGCATTGAACTGGTATATGAGACTAAATAGTACCAAGTTTAATATATAGAAGGATCTGACAGACACCTTCCAAAAGTAGTTAAATTCAACCTAGAAATAGCTCATAACAGACTAGCCTAATAGATATGGAGAAAGGAAACCAAGTGTTTGTGAGGACATATGTGCAAAAATAGCGAGATAAGGCAATACATGTCCAACCTCCATTGATAAAAACAAAAATGGTGATGTTGTTCACCACACCTTCCAATCCTTTTATTATAAGCATTTGATTGGAAGCTAAGCTCATCATTTTTATAAAGCCATGAGGATTGCTGAAAGAATTGAACAAGTTATCAAAAAAATATAAAAATTAGTGGTTCTACCATAGATTCCAGAACAATAATAAGAGATGAATAAGAAGATGGCTCTGAAAAGGAAACCTTAGTTGTGTGGTCTAGCTAGGTCTCCCTGTTTCTGGACTTATTGCCCCGACTCCATTAAATCCCATGCAGCCACCATTTCCTATGAAGTATAATTCAGATGAGAGATTTGAATATCATAGTGGGGTCTTAGGCCATTTGATTGAAAATTGTTAAAATTTTCAAGTATCAAGTTTGGAAAATGGTGAGCAAGAGGTAGGTTGAGTTTGTGAAGGATGGTTTCATCGACCATATTGTTAATGGATAATCACAAACATAACAAAGATCAATAAGCGATGATAAGACACAAATGATTGTTGGAGAAGCTAATTAGGGTGTCGCATTGTCAACAATTTTGTTATGGAATTTTGCTATTCAACATTTTTATTTTAGGATCACACCTCATCCTTTTAATGAAATATTTCTTTTCCTTGCCTCTTTGTTGTTCTGAAATCAATAGATGTTTAGTAAAATATTTTGATTAAACTTTAACATGTAAAATTAAGGTTAATCAATCCTGAAAGACTAAAAGTGTTTTGATTATAGAAATGACTCGATGTTCATTAAAATGACATGATAAAAAAATATTAAGACCAAAATTTTTTTGAACTCATACATCAATTGAACCACACATCATGTAGCTAAGTTTTAGTATGCATAATGACATGTAATGGATTTTGTAGTTATGGACTTGTGAATCATGATTCTTTGCAAGTCCAAATCATTACACTAGATGAAGTCAAAATTTATCAGTTCTAACCGACTTTGCTTGAAAAGAGAAAAGACCATCTTCGTTTATTCCTTTCACAATTCTTGAAATATATATACATTACAACCATTTTTTTGGCATGATGGAATATTTCTCTAAAAATAGAAACTCTGACATGAATCACACCCCCACACTAGGTGAAAATGAGGGATTTTTATTTGAAAAAAATAAAGACAATAGTAGAATCAATGGTGAAGGGAATGTTAAGAATGAAAGCCCAAAGATTGAGAAATAGCTAAAAATGAAAAAGCCCTAGACTAGGGGGCATCCAAGAAAACTTTGAGGAAGGTTGTGTGAAAACTAATAAGTGGAAATCACCCACACTTAAAGGCAAGTCACGGTTAAAGGTAGGAAAATTCCTATTGAGTCTAGAAGGGAAAAAGAGGTTTATAATTGAGGAAAGACATAACAAATGCCAAAAGTCGATGCCAAGGGCAAGGGTAAAAAAAAAACAAAATAAAAAAAGATATTGAATTAAAAATAGAAATAAGGAAATAACGAGGCTAATGACTGGCAGAAAACCATGACCTTTTCTTTGAATGGAAATTTAAGATAAAGAAGCATTGGGAGATAAATGATGGGCAAAAGGTTTTAGTATCCTCTTTAAGTTTGAGATTAATGATGAAAAGAGTGATATGATTAAATGCCAATAATTGATCTTGATACCACTGAAAGTTCTTGATTGATGAAAAATGAGGCACAATTATATGCGTCATTATTTGATTATGATGGAGTTTCTTGTCTAGTTTTAGGAAACGATATTTATTGATGAAATGTATAGCATGGTTATATGTCATTTATTCCACAAGGATAACAAGAGAAAGAGAGTTAATGAATAGTTAATGTTGATTCTAGGTTTTTAAAACCCTCAAACACCGTTTGAACCTGTGAATTCATTTATTTGTTAGCCATTACGTGTCTTTAAAAGCCCTTTTTAGTTAAGTAACCAATTTGAACCAATAAATGGTGCTCTAAAAACTTGAAGAGTTTTTCCATAAAAGTCGTGGTTTCATGAACTAAGTTACCAGTTATTATGCATGTTAATCAAATAGATGCTCAAAAGAGATAATTTCTCAATGGAACCTCGAGTCTTTACTCAAACATCTTGCCGTTGAAATCCATAAAAGGTTACCTCGTCATATACCATCAAATGACATACCCAAAATTAGAGGTTAAGATTGACACTAAGAACCATAGAAAAACTATCTTAATCTTGTAACGAGTCAATTTATATTTTCAAAATACAAGACAATCAAAGAATTGCATGTGTTGAATGTCGTATGTTGGGTCTTTAACCAAAGAAGCTTAATTTTCAAAATACTTTAAAAATACTGGCATCTCTCTAATTTCATTTCAACAATTAGATTTGAATAGATATGATCTTTGAAGTTTATGAGTTGATTCCTGAACAAAGAAAATTTTCAGAAAAAAAAACATTGACTGAGTTTGCAAAATCCTTGACAAAAATTGACATCGACACTTTTTGAACAGTTGAGCAGCTAGGGGGCAATACAGTAGACCCTGAGAGAGAAAAAGAGCACATTTAGATCAACTAAGGGCAATGTTGCTAAAAAATAACATATGATTAAATCAACTCTAGCAACAGTTGAGAGTAACGCTATACTTGAGAGGTATCTTCATGTTTGAAATTTTGGCTTACCATCTGAAATATGGTTATGATTTGTGAAGGATGTTATCATATGGGTGCATTTGATATATGTTGGAAAGATGCACACCACTAAGACTAACTCTGAGACAATCTGCTTGGAATCCCATTGATTCAAAATGAATTTCACCACACAAACATGGTTGGTAAAAGGGAATATCAATTATGATGACAATGCATTTCTTTTCACAATCTGGTTAGACTGACTGAGAGGAATTTATGTCTGAATGATTTGATAGTTTCATAAAAGTTGATGATAACATATTCTTGAAGAATATATTTTAATTGAAGGCAACTTCATGGATGATTGACAATCCAAGATAAGGTCGACGCTAAAAAACTTTTGGATGATTATTGGCAGACTACATATAGTTGATCAGATGGCAGTTTTAGGAGAATATGGAAAGTTAATGATGTGTTAAACTCCTTTATAATGAATCAAGCAATACCACACTTAGGGGTACGATCAGACTTGATAAACAAGAAAAGCAGTAATTGTCTTGGATGGCTCGGGATGGGCACTATATTTACATTTAAGTGAAGGACTGACATATGATAAACTCAAATGAACTCACGAGTAAAAAAATAAATAAAAATAGAGAAGGCTTTAGATAGCAAACAAAGGCACCCTATGATGATGGAGCATCAAAGAGGGAGGGCCTATATTTCAAGTTAGGTAACGAAGCATTCATGCCATCTAACACTAAGACATTGCATATATGTTTTTGATTTTTTTTTAAGAAGATCCTCATCGAAATCTAGTAAGATTTTGATGAATCAGAAAGGGCAGGTCACCCGTGAAATAGATTAATTTTTGAATTTCAAAAAAGACAGGTTACCCATGAAAATAAACCATTTTTTCTGAAAGGGCAGGTCGCCTATGACAATAGATCAATTTTTAAGTTTCAAAAAGGACAGGTTACCCGTAAAAATAGACCATTTTTTCTAAAAGGGTAGATCTCTAGTGAAAATAGATCAGTTTTTTAATTTCAGAAAGGACAGGTCCCTTGTGAAAATAGACTAGTTTTTGAATGGAAAGGTTACTCGTGAAAATAGACTAGTTTTTAAATTCAAAATGGGCAGGTCATCCCGTGAAAATAAACTAGTTTTTTCAAAATGGACAGGTCGTCCATGAAAATAAACTAGTTTTTGAAGGAGCAAGTCACCCATAATAATGAGATCATTTTCTTTTAAAAAGCAAAGTCTTTAGATGAGTGGATCACCCAGCAAACCGGGAAGACACTTTTTCTTTACAAATTTACTATGCAAAATATTGATGAGGTTTTCCTTTGTAAGCATTGTAAAGAGGGAGCATTTGTTGCTACCCAATTTTTGATAAATTTTTTTTAAAAAAAACAAAAAAAAACCCAAAAATATGTTTTTGACATATTTGCGGCGTCTTTTCCAAAGAATTTAAATTAAAAAAAAAAAGAGAAAGAAGAAAGGAAAAAAAGAAAAATGCATTTTATTTTTAGTGATCTAATTATAATTGTGGAAAAGAGAGGACCAATTTGAAAATTAAAAACTCTATCACTAAGAAACCCATCTTTTTTAATCAAATGGTCTACAATCAATTCTTTTAATTCAAGGGTTAGTTTTTCTTTGTTTTGTCTCCAAGCTAGCAAATGAATGGTTGTGATTTATTTTTAAAATTCAATGGTTGATTTTGGTTTGCTTTGCCTTCAAGCCAAATAAAATTTTCATATATAAATAAGTGGTTACATACACACACAAAAAGGGGAGAGACAGAAACTAAGGAGAAATTTGGGGGAAAGACCAAAAAATAAAAAGATAGTAATTCTCACATATTCTCTCCTTACACCCATTCACACAACACAACAAAAAAACCCTAAACCTGTTATACCCATACTGGCCGCTAGCTACATGAAAGGCAAAGAAAAAAAATAAAAAAAACTAGCCAAAGACAACCATATATCCCCTTCCAAGCTTTGGACCATCCACAACTATTAATATCTCAGCAAACCATTTAACCTATACCATCCTATAAATCCATAATTGGAACTACTGTTCCAACACCACCCCTTTCTCGGTCTCATAAAAGCATCCATCATCGAACTAGCCATTAGTCCCCAGCCCTTCTACCTACTGCCTCCTCTACACACTAACACCAACCACAAACTTCCCCTCTCCTCTGATTCCTCCAAAACTGGCACCATACCCCACCAACAGCCTCCCTCCCTCCCTCTCCATCAACTCCTTATTTGTCCAAAACCAGCTCCCACCGTGGTAGCTCTATCCAGCCTTACCCACATAAAAAAAACCTGGCCATCTCTCTGCCAAACCAACCTATAATTGACTCATTAAACCATGGACATTTTTGTCTTTTCATATGGTGCATTAGGCATTATGAGTTTGTTTGAGGGCATTTTGGTTGATTTAATATATTTAAATATAAAAAATAGGTTTTAGGTAGGGGTGTTTTGTATTTTTATACATAATAGAATTATACATGTACCCTTGGATACAAGAAATTTAATTCATTGGAGTTAGGGGTATTATGGTCTTTCAATCATTTTTTGTTAATTGTTAGTTTGGTTAATAGTAGTTACATAATTGACCATTAAAATAATATTTTTAATTTGGAAAAACTATTGGTGTTACACTGCATGTGCCAACGTGTTGGAGCCACTCATGCACTTTGTGTGGCGGCTCTAAGTGCTAAAAAAATGAGCTTTCAATGTCTCATATTATTCTCCACGTCTCCTCTTCCATTTGAAACGGTACATGGTGTCCAGATGTTGTCGGTTTATCGTCGGTAACCCTTTCCCCCCTTCATTTCTCTCTCCTAAGTCGATAAACACAGTATGGTTCTCATTGTTATTGGTATTTCAGATTCAGTCCTTTAGCTTTGATTTTTGTATTTTTTTTTCATTTTTCCTTCTGTTAAAGTTTTGTTTTTTTTCAATTTAACCCATACTTTTTAATTTGTATAGATAATGTTTTTTGATTTAGTCCTTCTACTTTTAATTTTTAATTTTTATCCTTTTTTTTTTGTCAAAGTTTTTATGGCTTTCAATTACATCATTTATAGTTTTTTTTTTCCAATGATAATAATGATTCCAATTTTAGTTCATCTTCTTTTTATTTTTTTATTGTTTTTCTTAGTATTTTTATCAAGATTTTTATAGTTTTCAATTCTATCATTCAAATCAAGTTCATGGCTTTTATTTTTTCAATAATAATAATAAATTAAATTAGTGATGATAATAAAAATAATAGTAGTGATAGTGAAAATGATAATAATAATAATGATAATAATATTGATTGTATTAATAGTTGCAATAATAATATTGATGATAGTAATAATTGTGGTTATGATGATGATGATGATGATAATAATGGTTTGTTATGATGATGAAGATATTGATGATAATAATCGTAATAGTAGACAATGATAATAATAATAAAATGATGATTATTATATTAGTGTTAAAGGTATTAGTAGTAATAAAGATAATAATAATAATGATGGTGAAAATAATAATAATGATAATAGTAATACTAATAATAACAATAATTATATGTGAAGGAGAAGAAGAATACTAAATAATGATGATGATAATAAAAACACTAATAATAATAATAATAATAATAATAATAATA